>PJUC01000041.1_pt1 | contig 155263 bp, 126 predicted proteins | sample 1512161 | NCBI WGS metagenome assembly PJUC01 (sample SAMN08177676, study PRJNA422409) | Soil metagenome, whole genome shotgun sequencing project. | isolation source: Soil enriched on filter paper | place: USA: Madison | collected 2015-01-15 | reverse complement strand
GTCTCTCAAGGACCAATGACGATTAAAAATCTTACTCCCTCTCTCGCTGTATCCTAAATGAAATACAAAATTATATTCTGTCTCTTTAATTCCTATAACTTTTCTACAAACTTACGATGACGATAGATTGCTTCGTCCCTCGCAATGACGTATACCCCGCAATGACGGCAAAGTCTATAATCTATCGTCTATCATCTATCATCTAAAAACTAAAACCTCACCGTATCCAGCCCCTTATCCACCAATATCCCATCCACTGCCTTCAAATTAAATTTCACAGCACGTTTAGCTTTCAACTTAATAACAAAAATATCCCCAGAATCAACCTTCAGCGTCTCCTGATTTCCAACATTCACAAAAGTCGGATATAACGCCTTCTGACCATTCGTATGCAATCGATCATTCGTCATATTATCCATCTGTTTCACCAGCATATTCTCGATTCCCACAAACTCATAATCCTGCGAACTATAAGGCAGTGCAAAGCTCAACGCATTAACCCCAACAAGCTTATTCCCTTTCACATGGATCTCCACGATTTCATCCTTCGCATAATTCACTTTATCCGTACTAATACTAATAGAACCACCTAATTTCTCATCCGAATCAATCTCTACTCCCCCATCCAAACGCGTTGCCACATTCGAAATATCATAAGCATCGATCAAGCCATTCTTATTGATATCCCCATTGCTCACATAACCTTCAAAATCCGCATCACCTTGTCTCAAACCTGTATAGTTAAGATAAGAAGTCAAATCATTCCGATCGATCAAACGGTCATTATTAATATCCCCCGGACGATAACTCTCTGTTCCAGGAACCTTGAACACATACAATTCCCTACCCGATCCAAATCCGCCTACCGCTTCACTGATTGCCAATTTGATAAACCTTGCATTCGGTTTTTCTGCAAACACAAACTGCTTTTCGCTATCATTGTTTTCCCAGTTGATATCCCCAGCTTCCTTCCAATTCTTCTTATCCGAACTGTAATACACCTTTCCTTTCAACAAAATTCCATTTCCACGGCCAGATCTCGGCAAATAGTGGAACTTATCCAATTGATTAAAGGAGTTCAGATCAATGATCATATCAAATGGAACCGCTTTCTGACCCCACTTGGTATGCCACATGTTCCCCTCATCAAAGTCGAACAACCTGTTCACCCCTTCAGAACCCTGGTTAGGCACAGAAGTACTCGCCGTAATACCAGTAATCGCAAATTGCAATGGATTCGCTTTGGTTTTCTTTTGGAAATCCTTCCAATCCGAAACCCCATCCTTATTCACCGAACGGATCTTAAATTGATAATCCGTCTCCGCTTTCAGCCCATCAAACAACAAGGTACTGTCCTTGATATGTGAATACAACATATCCTGAAAACTGATCTCGTAATAATCTGCGTTATTCACCAAATCCCATGTTGGGCTAAGCGTATAAGCTTTGGTATTTGCTTCGCTGATCTGCACATTGGCAGGGGCAGCAACAGCACCGGTAGATTTCAGGAAGGTATTCGTAGGTTGAAAAACATACCCTTGGATCTCCGTAGAAACTGCCTCCTCTTGCGTATTCACCTTCTCCACTTTCACATGGATCAATGGATTCTTGATGATGGACACTTTTTCAAATTCACTTCCTTTGGTCGCAAATTGATTCAGATTCGGACGCTCCTCATAAAAATAAACATTCGTACCGCTACTGAAATCTTCCAAGCTGTTCACTTCCGTTAATTTCACCCTTTTCTTACCAATAAAGGCCGATACTTTTTTCGGTTTAGCCGTAGCATTTACCCTAACTTCCGTCGATCTTTCTGCAACAAAGTCCGGATATTCACCAACCGTAGGGTGTACCGTGATCTTGGCCTTGCCTTTTTCATCCAGTTCCGAATCGACACAAGTGGTCACCCCTTGTCCATAGAGGTATGCCTGCGTTGCCCCATCATCATCGTACTCGTTGAAAATGGTTTTGCCATATGGATAGACCTCATAGACCCGATGATCTTTCTTGATCTCCTTGACATTATTGTTCGGGTTGGTCAATGGTAAAATGGCGCCACGCTTCACAAAAACAGGTAATTTCCAGATCGGCGCCTGATAATTGTTTACGATTCTGTTCCCTGCAAACGTTTCACCGGAGAAATAATCCACCCATTCCCCTTCCGGCAGGTAAATCCCGTTTCGGATATCATTTCCCAAGGTATCTGCCTTGGTCTCCTGATAGATCGGAGCAACCAAAATACTTGGTCCGTAAAGGAATTGATATTGGGTAGATGTACCTAAGGTATATGGATTAGGATAATCCAGGAACATGGCGCGGATCATAGGTTTTCCGTCCAAAGCTTCTTTGGCAATGCTATATGCATAAGGCATGAGTTCTGATTTCCACTTCAGGTAATGCCTATTGATGGAAGCAACCGGTTCGCCCAAGGCATGCGGATATTTCTCATTGGATCCCCAACCGTCCATATTCAGTTCCATAGGAGTGAATGTTTTCCATTGGAAGTCGCGGGTGTTAACGGTTTTATTCTTCCCGCCGAAGATGCCATCCATATCCGATGTGATATTCGGCTGTCCGGATAATCCGGAACCAATATAGGTTGGAATATGGAAACGGATATATTCCCAAACCCCACCTGTCTGGTCTCCTGACCAGATACCGGCATAACGTTGGGTTCCGGCCCAACCATCCAGTGATATGATAAATGGTCGTGCATCATTGCCATAATACGGCATGATATGTCCCACATCGGCCACACCGTTCAATCCGAAGGAATATCCAGCTCCAACCCAGGCCACATCCGTTTTCAGGACACGAACCCCGGCATCGCGCACCTCTTTCACGATATCACGCTGCAATAAGGCCCCAATGGAATCCTTGGGATGTAGATCCGATTGCGTCCAAAGACCGATCTCTACCCCATGTTGACGAGCATAATCCCCAAATTCCTTCAGGTTCTGGATATTGCCATCCAAGGTTTCGGTCTGCCCATAGCCCGCCCCATAGCCATCGTTCGGAAGTACCCAACCCAAGGGCATATCGTGGTTCTTATAGCGATCAATTACCGCTCGCGCAGAAAATTGATAATTGTTCTTTTCTCCATTCAAGGACTCTTTCGTTCCGCCCTCATTCTTGGAACTCTCCTTATACCGTTTGCCATCTTCAAAAAGGATCCCTTTCTCATCTTCCTTCCAAAAGTCGCGGTTATACGCATTCAGATGCCCTTGGTAGAATCCAAACTTTGGAATCAAAACCGGATGGCCGGTCAATTGATAGAAATCGTTCAATAAACCGATCGGTGAATCACTCACCGTGATGAACGCATCCAGGTAATTGGTTTCATGGGATAGGTTGACAACTGCTTTCTCCTTGTTCCCGAAATCGTATTTTCCTTTTTTGAAGGTGTACCACATAAAACCATAGCCTTTGGTCGACCAATAGAAAGGTGTTGGTGAAGCAACTCCACCATCTGTCCAGCTGTTCGTGTTTTCGATCAGAATGGTCTTCCCTTTATGGGAGAACCTGCCGTTCTGCACCCCACCCCCATAAAAATATTCATCCGGGTTTTCCTTGAATTTCAAGACCACCTGCTTCTTATCGAAAGCGAAAGCGGCAAGGGATTCCAAGACCATTTGATTGTTCTTTTTATTATAAACTTTAAAGGTGGTTGTTTTTTTATCGACCTCAATCTTCAGTTCCGCTGTTTCGATGCTGGCCATGTTGGCATCGGATGATACTTGGAGTTGGTTCACAGATTTCCTGGGATTATCGACCAGGATCTGGGCTTCAGGTTTTGCCTGCGGATCGCGCAGGATTCCGCCATGGTTGTCCTGAAAGATCCGAAAGATGTTGTTCCCATAAAAATCCAATGCAATACGCTGCTTATTGGATAATAATAGCTCTACCGTTGTTGGGTTTATCTTACTGATGGAAACAACCGACACGCTATCCTGCTGTTGGATATGCTGGGCTATAGGTTGTGAAAATGTAGTCGCCATGGATGGACCAGCAAAAAGCAAGGAGATTGCCAATGCCCAGTACATCTTTGAATGTTTGTTATGCATATTATACGATCAATATTTTAATTCTGTCTGCTGTTTATGTTTTAATCGTATGTTTTAAAAAAGGTTTTTAAAGGTAGCAAATTCGGGATAAAAACAATTCAAGCCTATTAAGAAGTTACAAAAACTTTGTGGATTAATTTTTGTGTTAGAGAAAGGAGCTAATTATGGAGAACCAAGAAAACGAAAAGAGATATAAAGCATTTATTAGCTACAGTCATGCAAACAATCAGGGGGAAGGGCGTAAATGGGCAGACTGGCTACATCATGCTTTAGAGACCTATGAAATCCCGGAGGATCTCATCGGTAAGAAAAATAAGGCCGGACAGGAAATTCCGCGGCAGATTTACCCTGTCTTTCAGGATGAAAAGGAACTTTCTGCAAGTTCCAGTTTGAGCAATTCCTTGACCTCTGCCCTGGACAATTCCGAATTTCTGATCTACCTCAGCTCGCCCCGCTCGGCGAAATCCACGTATGTAAGGGATGAGATCCGCTATTTCAAGCAAACGGGAAAATCCAAACAGGTTATGGCATTGATCATCAGTGGAGAACCCGAATACGGAGAGGTTCAGACTGATGCCCAATGTTTCCCGCCAGAATTGAGATTCCATGTGGATGCCGATGGGAAAGTGGATGAAACAAAACCGGAAGAGGTGTTGGCTGCGGATGTTCGAATCCCCCACAGCCAAGAGGAAGGATTTACCTCCGCAGAGGCGCTAAGAAGGCAACTGCACGATAATAATGTTCCGCAACCGCAGATCAAAGCGGAAGTGGAGGAGTACAAAAAGCGGTTGGATTTGGCCTTGCTGAAGATCATCGCTGGCATTTTAGGGGTTCCATTGGGCGAATTGACCAAGCGCGACCAGGCCTATCAGATGGAGAAGATGAAGCAAAAGAACCGCAACATCAAACGCATTGCTACAGCGATCTCGGCCTTGGCCATCATGGCCATCATCGCTGGGATATTTGCCTGGAACCAGCGAAATTCTGCTTTAAGGAACCTCGCGAAATCACTTTATACCTCCGGAATCAATAAATTGACCGAAAGCGAGTATGGCGATGGAGCCGCATATATTGCTGAGGCAACTCGCCGTGGGGATGAAAGCGCCAAATTATTCGCCAATTCCATGCTGGCCGTACAAGAAGATCTGACGCTCATGCCCAATATGAATTATGGCAACCTGCGGTTTAGCCCGAACGGTAAATGGCTCGTTGGATTTGCCAATGTAGGCGGATTTAAGAATGTCCTGCAGGTTTGGGATGCCGTCAATAGAAAGTTCCATAAACAGGTGGATAGCATTTACATCAATCAAATCCGATATCCATTGTTCGATGCGCAGCAACGGGTTTATGTTACGGCAAAAGATCGGAACAACATCGTTCGCTATGATATTGAAAAGGGTAAGGAGGAATTACTTCGAGCGAATCAGGATTCTAGTTTTGTTTATAATTTGGCAGTTTCGCCAAATGGCAAATACGTAATTTTTATTGTTAAAACTGCATTCTATTTATTGGATACAGAAACCAAGTCGGAACAAATTCTTTGGAATATGCCTCAATATGGTGCAAATAGCGCTTATTTCTCCAGCAACTCGAAGAATTTTGTGATAGGCCATACGCCAAATACCACCTCTACCAAGGTTAAATTCTTTGATATCCAAGCTGGACTTGCCAAAGAGCTGACTGAGAAATCCTTAAGCTCAAGCATGTCAAAAGTTACCTTTTCGGATGATGGAAATCAGATCTTAGTCAACAACCTGGATGGATTATATGCGTATAATTTCAGTACCGGTGCTTCTTGGGCGAGTTTAAGACCTCTCCATGGGGCAGGTTTTCAATATGCCGGATTCGTTAATAAGGAAATTTTCGCCGGAGATGGAAGTTCCATCAGCCGATTGGACCCTAATTCCGGAAGGGTCTTAAAAAGCAGCCCCCTACCGGAGAACCTCTTCTACCTTTCCAAATTGAATAAGATCATCGAAAATGACCCATCCAATCTGGATTTTACCTCTCCTGACTGGACCCAAACCTTGGTCAGCAATAATAAACAGACTTTTATTGAAAATGTAAAGGCATTGCCGTTGAACCTTGCCCAACTCTTTGGGCCAAAGGATATGAAGATTTTCATTCCTGGCCTATTAGAAAATGAAGCCTTGGTATCCTATAAAAACAAAAACCAGATCGATAAGATAAACTTGGATACCCAGGAAAAGACCGAAGGATTTATCCGGATACCGGAAGAACTGGAAACCATGATGGTCCTCTATAAATCAAAACATATTTTGGTAAAGGGCGCCAGCGGAAAGACCTACATATTTGATGCGGCAACCGGTAAACAGAAAGGAACAGCATTTGCAACCCAGGCCAAACTTTATCTCTTCAATGCCAATCAAAGTCAGGTGTTGACCCGAACATCGCAAAACAGTTTCGCTGCTTGGGATGTAGCTACCGGCAAGCAATTATTAACCTATGAAGAGAACAAACCTTTGGGTGGTTTTTCGGTTTCATCAGATTTTAGCAAAGCGATTATTGTAGAACCGGGGAAATGGAAGGTGGTCGATATCGCCAGCAAAAAAGTCCTTAAAGAGGGTAAGGAAAATTTAAGTTCTGGGGCGTTCAATCCTGCAGGCAAACATTTGGTTCTGGTGGAAGGAAATGGTAATACCCAGGTGTTGGAAACCCAAAACTTCCAACCCATCCTTAAATTGAAAACTATTGAATTCCCTTTTATAACATTCAATAATAAAGGCAATGTCATGGCCATTTCGGAAGATGCCAATCATATGCGGCTATGGGATCTGGATAAAAAGAAATCCTTTGGACAGAACATCCGGGTCAGCAAAACATCCACGAATTTCCATTTTACTGAAGATGACCAACGGATCATCATTCAGGATGACACGGACAACCTGAACTATGTAGTAAAAGTAATTGATGCCAAAACGGGTAATATCTTGACCATGCCCTTTATCAACCAACGTTTTGATAGAATGTACATCATGCCAGGCGACAAGAAGATCATGACCTGGACCAGCCTGATGGAAGGCAATAGCATTAATATCTGGGAAATCCCTGGATTGGTCGACATCAATAAGGATAAACTGGCAAATGATTTGGAATTGTTCTATGGGAAGAAATACGATGAAGAAACCGGCTCAATCCTTCCTTATGTTGGCAATAAAGCCGATTTCAATACTTGGTATTTCGAGGATCCTTACACACGAACGGTTTCGCCAAACTCCAACAATAATATCTTGGATGTCCTTCGAAAGAACTACCCCATCAAGAACGATGCGAACCTGCAGATCTTAGGGGTGGCCTACAACCATCATCCCCTATCCCGAGCCATGCTGGCGGTACATTTTTCAAAGCATCCGGAACAGAAATACCTGGGAAAAAGATTGTTGGCCGTCACGGAAATCCAATTAGCAAAAATCAAGGATAAGGGCTTAATGACCGAAGTGGAGAACCTATTGAAGGAAACAAAACAGAACCTGAACAAATAGCAGCGAAAAAAAGATAACGACGCATGAAGTTAACCCGCAGACAGAAAGGCCTCTTAGGCATCTTATTTATCATAGCCATGATCATATTGTCCTGGATAGGATTGGCGAAGTATTTTCCGGAGAGTAATGTGCTTCGGTATATACCAGACCGGATCTACCGCATCATCAAGATCGTTTTTGGTGGGGATCCCTCGGCAAGTTCCTTGGAACCAGATCATGTTCCCTGGGAATTGATCCTGGTCAAGATCGGAAGTATTTTCATCCTATTGTTTGGGGCATACAAGATTATCCAAAAAGTCTTTTCGGAACAGCTGAATTTATTAAAGGCTTCTTTCAAAAACAGGCATACCATTTCGGTGGGGATTTCGAAAAAGGGAAAACAGCTATTGCATAGCGTGAAGAAAGACCAACAGGAAAAGGCAATCGCGATCGAAAAGGAATTGGAACATGTAAATAGCAGCAGCATCAAAAAAGAAGGACATCTGCTCATCAATGGGAATGCAGAAGATGAGCTTACCTTAATGGAGGCGGGCATCCGTAGAGCGTCCCGATTGATCGTTTTTCTGGAAAACGAACAGACGGTGATCGAAATCGTTCAAAAGGTACAGGAAATCCTGAAGAAGAAACCTTCGGATCAGATGTTGAAATGCTACATTCATCTTCGAAACCCACGGTTGGTGGATCTGTTGAAGAATGCCGGCCTCCGATTTGAACGCAGTAATATGGAGCTTCATTTTTTCAATATCCATAAGATGGTCGCACGTTCCTTTTTCAACCGAATTCCTCATTTGGTGCGGGATCAACAGCTGGAGTTGAAGCCCTTGAAGCAATTGGTTTTTATCGGTTATTCTGATTATGCCAAGGCTTTGATGATTCAGGCTTTCCGGATCTTACATTTCGATCCTCAACAAGATTTTAGGATTTTGGTCTTTTCGAACAATGCAGCAGCAGAACAGCTCATTTTTGAAGAACAGTTCCCTAAAGCGCATCATATTTTTGATTATTCTTTTGTTCCCTTCCAGGGATCTTTCAATACCGTTTTCCAAGAATCGGGATTATTGGAACAAGGGAATAGGAGTTTGGTTATCCATGCCGATGCGGATGATCAGACCAATCTCAATCTGGCATTGGAAATGTTGGATCGATCCAAAGGTCAGGACTTCCCCATTTTCTGTCTGAATACAGAAGGTGATGGCTTAAGGTCATTGATTGCACAGGAAGAGGAATTGAAGCGGATCCGGTTCTTTGGTAATATGGAGGAGACCTGTCATATCGAATTTATTACCGGCGAAAAACAGGATCGATTGGCTCAGGCCATCCATGATGATTACAGGAAATTATTGGCTGGCACTGAGTCAGAGAGTGCAAGTTATACTTCGGATTGGCTGACCTTATCGGAAGATGCGAAGGATGCCTCCAGGACGCAGGCTGATCATATCATCTATAAATTTTTGCTGACAGGTAAACCTTTGGTTGATCCAGATCCATCCAGCTTGGATTTTAAAGGGGATGAGCTGGAAACTTTGGCCATGATCGAACATAACCGTTGGATGGCCCATCGCTATATACAGGGATGGGATTTTGGCGAAGTGCGGGATGATCAGTTGAAACTTCATCCCTCTATGATCCCTTGGGATATCCTGTCGGAAAGTGAGCGGCAAAAGGATCGCGATACGGTGCTAAGGCTAAAAGAGTTGATGAAAGTTTAATATCTTTGGGAGCATGAAGGAGAAGACCAGCTTTCGGGTTCCTACGGTATTGAGCATTGCAGGCTTTGATGGCTCCGCAGGTGCTGGCATTCAGGCCGACAATAAAACCATCGGTTCATTGGGCTGTTATGCCGTCAACGTCCTATCGGCATTACCCATCCAGAATAGCCAAGGTGTTAAATCGGTCTTCGCCCTACCCCCTGCTATTTTCCAACAACAGCTTATTACGATATTTGAAGATTGTTATCCGGATGTGATAAAAATCGGGATGTTGTATCAGGCGGATGATGTTGCTTTCTTAGCGGAATTTTTGCAGGATTATCGGGGTAAAGTGGTGATGGATCCGGTGATGATCAGTAGCAGTGGGCATAGGCTTATGGAGGAAAATTGTTTGATGTGTGTAAAGCAGGATCTTTTTCCTTTAGTGGACCTGTTGACCCCGAACCTTCCCGAAATATCCTATTTGTTGGGAGAAACGGTTAAGGAGTTGGCCGACATGGAAAGGATTTCGTCTGTAGCCCTGAATTTGGGTGCTAAAGCGGTGTTGTTGAAGGGGGGGCATCTGGATTCGGATGTTCTTAGCAGTATGTTGATACAAAAGGGAAAGGATGTGAAGATTTTTGAAACGGAAAGGATAGAAAGTCGGAATACACATGGTACAGGTTGCACACTTTCATCGGCTATAGCCAGTTATTTGGCACTAGGCGAAGATTTGGAAACGGCATGTGAAAAAGGGATTTTTTATACCCATCAAGCTATCGCTGCAGCGGTAGACCTGGAGATCGGAAAGGGAAATGGCCCATTGAACCATGCCTTTGATCCGAAGAAATTAATAAAGATTTAACCTGTTTTTTTTATACACGCTGATTTATAGGTTCTTTTTTTAAATCAGTACCTCCAACGTGTGGAAATTGTTAATTAATCATGATTTTTCTAGTAAGTATAGGTTTGGATTTCCTTTGTTACAATTGAATAATAAAAGAGGGAATATCGATTATTTTACAATTTTGAACTAATAAATAATTTAATGGGCGCAAATTGTATAAAATGTAGCTTATTCATTATATTATAAGAAAAATTATGTAACAAACTACTATATATTACATCTTAATCGAAGAATTTTAGTAAATTAGGTAAACTTTTAATAAAAGTATGAGAAACACATTTTTAGCAATGGGGACCATTGCGTTGATTTCTTTTAGCGCATGTACCTCCAATAATAAAAAGCAATTTGAAACGAAGGACACTTCGGAATTGGTATCTCCGGATACGACAGCCACTGCTCATGCAGATCATGCGCACAATTCGCAGAATTCCTTGGATTGGAATGGGACCTATAAAGGAGTTGTTCCTTGTGCGGATTGTCCGGGAATAGAGACGACCATTGTTTTGAATAATGATGAGACGTTTAGTTATACGGGTGTTTATCAGGAAAGAGATACCAAGGTGGAAGATACCGGGAAGTTTATGTGGCATGACAATGGAAGTGTGGTGCACCTGATGGGTAAGGAAGTGAATATGAAGTTGAGGGTCGGAGAAAACAGGTTGTTTTCTTTGGATCAGGATGGGAAGCCTATTGAGGGACCATTGAAGGATAAGTATATCCTGGAAAAACAATAAAGTCTTTTACACTAACAATTAATAATGAAAAAGCCGGAGTTCTCCGGCTTTTTTGGTTTTTTTTTATGCGTCATTAAGGGTAGCCTCAGCGTCATTGCGAGGAGGTTGCGTCATTGCGAGGAGGTACGACGAAGCAATCTTTCGATTAGTGTAAAGATTGCTTCGTACCTCGCAATGACGATAAAGTCGCAATGACGCAATCCCTACCCCCGTCTCCTCAAAATCCCTTTACAAATATCCCCTACCAATCCAGGGCCCTCATAAATAAACCCGGTATACACCTGAACCAAACTTGCTCCAGCATCCAACTTATCCAACGCATCCTGCGCCGAATGAATACCACCTACCCCAATAATCGGGAAAGCTTTACTAGACTTCTCCGACAAATACCTAATCACCTCCGTAGACCGTTTCGTCAATGGCGCACCACTCACTCCCCCAGCCTCTTTAACCAATTCCGCATCACTCCTTAACCCTTCCCTAGAAATCGTCGTATTAGTAGCAATCACCCCCGCAATCTTCGTATCCATCACAATCTCCACAATATCATCCAGCTGCGAATCCGTTAAATCCGGTGCAATCTTCAACAAAATCGGTTTCTGCGAAGCCTTCTCCGTATTCAATTGCTGCAAGGTATTCAGAATATGCTTCAATGGTTCTTTCTCCTGCAAATCTCGTAATCCAGGCGTATTTGGCGAACTCACATTCACCACAAAATAATCCACATGCTCATACAGCGCATGGAAACAATAGATATAATCATTGACCGCCTCTTCATTTGGCGTCACCTTATTCTTTCCTATATTCCCCCCAATGATAAGCCCATTCCGATCCTTCAGATGCTTCAATCGTTCCGCCGCCACATCTGCGCCCTGATTATTGAACCCCATCCTATTGATCAAAGCAGAATCATTAACCAAGCGGAACATCCGCGGTTTATCATTTCCCGGCTGTGGCTTTGGAGTAACCGTACCGATCTCAATAAAACCAAATCCCAACTTCGACATGTCTTCAATATACTCCGCATTCTTATCGAATCCTGCAGCTAAACCCACTGGGTTCTTGAAGGTCAATCCGAATACCTTGGTTTCCAATCGCGGATCTTCCACGCTGTAAAGCGACTTCAACAAGGCCTTAGATCCCCAGATTTTATTGAATACATGAAGCCCTCCGGTCACCGTATGATGCGCCTTCTCCGGGTTCATTGAAAAGAAAAATGGTTTTACGAGCTTATACATACCTGCAAATGTAGCCAAAGATGGAGAAATATTCATTACTTTTGCATCCTAAATGATATCTATAAATAACTTAACATTCGAAATCGGAGCACGTGCATTGTATGATGAAGCAAATTGGCACATCAAACCGGGAGACAAAGCCGGTTTAATCGGAGCCAATGGGGCCGGAAAATCAACTTTGCTGAAACTCATCGTGGGCGATTATGCGCCGACCAGTGGTAGCATTTCCATGGCCAAGGACCTGAAGATCGGTTATCTGAACCAGGATCTATTGTCCTACCACTCGGAAAAGAGCATCCTGCATGTTGCCATGGAGGCTTTCGAGCGCCAGAACCAGCTGCACACCGAAATCGAAAAGTTATTGCTAAAACTAGAGACCGATTATTCCGATGATATTCTCAACAAACTGAGCGATAAACAGATGGAATTTGAGGCTTTGGATGGGTATAGCATTGAATTTCGCGCCCATGAGATCCTAGCCGGACTTGGATTTTCAGAAGAAGAACAAAAACGTCCATTGGCTACCTTTTCTGGAGGTTGGCGGATGCGCGTGATGTTGGCCCGAATCTTATTGCAAACTCCTGATATCCTCCTACTGGATGAGCCGACCAACCACTTGGACCTTCCATCCATCAAATGGCTGGAAACTTACCTGCAAGCTTTCGAGGGTGCAATCGTTATTGTATCCCACGACCGTTATTTCTTGGATAGGATCATCAATAAAACCGTGGAATCCCGAAAAGGAAAACTGACCATCTATGCGGGGAATTACACGTTCTACCTGGAAGAGAAATCCATGCGGGAAGAGATTCAGAGTAATCAATTCAAAAACCAACAGGCCAAGATCAAGCAGGAAGAGCGTTTGATCGAACGCTTCCGTTCAAAAGCCAGTAAGGCGAAGATGGTTCAATCGCGGATCAAAGCCTTGGATCGAATGGAAAAGGTGGACGAGGTGGATGATGACAACCCGGAAGTAAACTTCAGCTTTAAGTTTTCCAAACCTTCAGGCAGGCATGTCGTGACCATGGAAAACATTTCCAAATCATACCCTAACCTGGAGATTTTAAAGAATACCGATGCGCTGATCGAAAAAGGCGACAAGATTGCTTTGATCGGTGCGAATGGTAAAGGTAAATCCACCTTATTACGGATTGTAGCCGATGCCGACAACGATTATGAAGGGACTTCCACCAAGGGGCACAATGTTTCGCAGACCTTTTTTGCGCAGCATCAATTAGAGGCCCTGCACTTGGAGAACAGCATCCTGCAAGAACTCGTGGCCTTTGCGCCAAAACATACCGAAACGGAATTGCGTTCCATCTTAGGTTGTTTCCTTTTTACGGGCGATGATGTGTTCAAGAAGATCAAGGTGCTTTCTGGAGGTGAAAAATCCAGGGTGGCCTTGGCAAAAGCCCTAACCGCTGATGCGAATTTCCTGGTACTGGATGAGCCGACCAACCACTTGGACATGGCTTCGGTAAACATCCTGATCCAAGCGTTGCAACAATACGAAGGAACGTTCATTGTCGTTTCCCACGACCGTTATTTCCTGGAAAATGTTGCGAATAAAATCTGGTATATCGAGGATAAGAAGATCAAGGAATATCCGGGAACCTATCAGGAATATGAAGCTTGGTCTGCTAAGCGGGTCGTGAAAGCGGAAGAACCTGCGGCAAAGAAAGTGAAAGAGGAACCGAAGAAAGTAAAGGCCGCACCAACGGAAGATAACAAGCGATTACTGCAGAAAAAGAACAAGGAATTGGCTGCTTTAGAGGAAAAGATTGCGCAACAGGAAATCTTGGTGAAGGATTTGGAGGTGGAACTGGCGAAAGAAGAGGTTTACAGCGATGCTGTTAAATTACAGGAGCATACCCGTCGTTATAATTCTGAGAAAGCAAGCTTTGATAAACTTCAAGCTGATTGGGAGAATCTGGCGGAAGAGATTATGGAACTGGAAGGTTAATTTAAAAGGATACCTGGAAGCTACATATTAAAAGGATACCTAGGGAGCTCCATTTTCAAAGAGAATTGGATGGATTTTTGATGTAGAAAATCAAAAATCCTCTTATGACCGAATACATTCCCTATATATTATCGCTATTTGTTGGTGTTGGGTTGGCAGCTGCAACCGGCTTCCGGATATTTCTACCCATCTTTTTCATTAGTCTGGGAACTTTCATGGGCTGGATTCCTGTGAATGATGCCTATGCATGGATCGGAGGTCTACCCGCAGTGATTGCCACTGGAATCGCCACTTTGATCGAAATTCTTGCCTATTATATCCCTTATGTCGATAACGCGTTGGACAGTATTTCTGTTCCATTGGCCACTGTTGCTGGTTCACTATTGGTGGCATCCCAGTTTACGGAATTGAATGCTTGGACACAATGGGCTTTGGCTATTATTGCCGGCGGTGGAACAGCAGCCACTATCAGTTCCGCCCTGGCCGGAACCCGAGCGGCATCTACTGGAACAACCGCGGGAATCGCCAATCCCTTGATCTCCACTGTAGAGACTATCTTTTCGACCATCATGAGTATTTTTGCCGTTTTTCTGCCCGTACTTGCGATTATCATCGTGCTTTTCCTGCTGTACTTGGCTTTTAAATTCGGCAAGAGACTGATGCAAAAATTAAGACCGGGTAAAAAGGCTATTTCCTAAAGGCATTCCCTCTTCCTTCCGGACCATACTCTTGTTTTTTTATGGGGCTGTAATTCACCCAGCAATAAGAAAATACCGGCATCAGGATAAAGAACAGAAATCCTGTGGTGAAATTGAAGATATTTCCCAGGATGATGCTCAACAAGAAAATCAGGATCGGATAGCCGAACAGCAATACCCCAAAAAGAAGGGAATCATAAAATATGCTGCCTTCCGTCTTTTTCTTGATCTGTTTTTTCACCAATTGGTAGAACCAATTATGGGTATAATACCCAATCTGGGCAGGGATCTTCATCCAATCTTTTTGTTGTTTTGTCTGGCTGGGCGTCAAGAATTCACCGGTCAAGTTGAACTCCAGTTTCTCCCGAAGATCCATCATGATTTTCTCGGTTTCCACCTGGTTAGGTCCAGAAAGATAATTGGTGGAATCGATCGGCGACATGCCTTCAATGGACACCGCTTTAGGTACTTCATCAAAAGAACTATAACCCAAGGCGTAAGGCTGAATCTGTAAGGGAATATCCCGTTGGATGGCTCTCTCGATCAACATTGTCATGCCTTTGAACATAAAGGGCTGTAAGGTCAATTGATTTCGGGATACGCCTTCCGGAAAGATCAGGATCTTGTTGCCCTTGCTCAGTTCCTTCACACATTCATCCATGGTAAAAGCATTCATGATATCAGCTTGCTCATCATCGTTCCTTTTGTAGATGGGCAGCATAAAGAAGGTCCGCAATGCCCAATTGGCGATCGGTTTTTTAAAGGCATCCCCACGCGCAAGAAAAAGGATTTCCGCTGGCGAATGTACAGCAATCACCAAGGCATCAAAAAAAGAATTGGGATGATTGGATACAATCAATGCCGGATTCTTCTGGTCGACGAATTCCAGGTTCTTGATCTGCCATTCTGTGACATACCAGTTCAATCCAAACTTAACATAGGATTTTAATAGTGGGTATAGCATATAAATTTCCGTCTAACAATCTTTTTGTTGTTACACAAAAAACACGCCTAAAATTAATTTTGGATTGGAAAAATATACGGCTAATCTTCTTTCATGGACTCCGTGATCTTATGGATGTTCAAGCTATTGGCCATCGCACTGAAAATCTGATGGTAGGTTCCATGTTGATCGAACAGTTCCTCGTGCGTTCCATCTTCTACAACCCTACCCTTTTCCATCACGATGATATGTTCAGAATCAATGATCTGCGAAATACTATGGGAAACAATGATCACAGTTCGACCGACCTTGATCGCATCCAAACTGTTCTTGATCTGCTCGGTGGCAATGGCATCCAGGTTAGCCGTAGGTTCATCCAAAAAGATGATCGGCGGATTTTTCAGGAACATCCGGGCGATGGCAATCCGTTGCTGCTGCCCACCTGATAACAGATGTGCTTCTGAATCGTATCCATTTGGAAGCTCCAGGATCTGCTGATGGATATAGGCCTTTTTTGCGGCTTCCTGAACCTCTTCAAAGCTGGCTTCCGTTTTTCCATAACGAATATTGTCTTCTATACTGCCCTTGAAAATGTGGTTTCGTTGCAAAACCAACCCTACATTTTCCCTTAAAAAATCGGTGTCATATTCTTTAAGATCGACCCCATCCAACAGGATCTGCCCGGAGGAAGGCTCATAGAATTTATCCAAAAGATTGATGATGGTACTCTTTCCTGCACCGGATAATCCCACCAAAGCCGTATTCTGGTTCGGTTGGATGGTCATGTTGACATCGGTCAATGCCTGATGGCCATTCGGGTAAGAGAAAGTGACATCCTTGATCTCGATCAGCCCGCGGATATGGGCAGGTTTATAATTTCCAGATGGTTCCTTTTGACCTTCATCTTCCAGGATTTCGAAGAAGCTCTCCGAATAGATCAAGGCATCATTGACCTCATCATAGATCCGGTGCAACTGCCTGATCGGTGCTGACACGTTGTTGAACAACATGATATGGAACATGATGGCCCCAATAGACATCTGTTCGTTCAATACAAAATAGGCCGTTAGAATGATCACGATAACCACACCGATCTGCTCGACAAAACCTTTGATGCTATCAAAGAGAAAACTGGTCTTGCGGGTCGCCATTTGGTTCTCCGTCATTTCATATTGGATCTCTTTATGCCTTTCCGCTTCGATATCCTCCCTAACGAAGGATTTAATGACAGTAATGGAATCGATCAGGTTGATGATCTGGTTACTTTTGTTCTCCCGGTATTTCCGCATGTTCCTCCGAAATCCCGAAAGGCGGTTTGCCTGCATTTGGGAAACATAGAAATAGATGGGGATAATAAAAAGCCCTACCAAACCCACGTAGAAATTGGCCAAGAACATACAGACCAAAGCGACAATCGCATTGGCGAACAGCGGCATAATATCGATGAAAAAGTTTTGGACCAATCTGGTTAGGGAACTGATACCGGCATCAATACGGGTCTGTAGTTTTCCGGATTCATTGATGCTGGAGGTATAAAAGGCCATTTTATAGGTCAGGATCTTATTGACGATGGCTTGAGAAAAGTCACGGGCAATCATGATCCGCAATTTCTCTCCATAGAACTTCTGACCGAACTGCACAATGGAATAGATGATTTCCTTTCCTAAAAGGATGGCTGAAATCACGCCTAGCAAGGACAAGCCCTGTCGGAGCGGGGTTTTATTCACCAATAGCTCACTGATGGTGTCAACGGTATATTTAAGGATAAAGGCATTTACCTGTGCGGCGAATGACCCTACCACCGTTAATAAAAGGGTATAAAAAATGAGGTTTTTATACGGTTTGGCAAACGGAAGAATTTTTTTGAACAGTTGTTTGATGGTCATATCTCATTAAACCTAAATTGACCACAAAAGTTTAAACAAGGGGCTAAAAACCTAGTATTTTACCGGGTAATTGCTCATAAATTCAAACTTATAGTCTTTATGTTGTTTCAAACTATCGATCAAACTGGTTAGCAAATGCTGTCCTTTCACATTTTGGAACATATCATCATGCATCAGCAACACCACATTATTGGGTTTTAAGGTTGATTTATTGCCCAACATATTTTTTATACGGGTATAGATCTCATTCACGGACTGAACAGGATTTCCTGAAAGCCCATTGATCTTCCATTCCACATCCCATCCGTAGATCTTATATCCATTGATGCCCAATAGATCAGCTGTCTGACCGCCTGATGCGAGGTCAATTCTTCTGGTATCATCGAACAACCAGATATTTCTTCCCGGCATGCGCACGATCTTATGGGTCAATCCCAAATCGGTTTCACACTTGGCAAAATCAGCATAAGCCATATCCGGGTTGGAATAAAAGGCATGAAAACGGTTTGCTGCATGCGTATAGCTGTGGTTATAGACTTCCACCAACGGGTTGTCTTTATAACGTTGAAGGTCATTCTTGAGGCGTTTGCTCATGTTGGCATGTCTCCCGACCACAAATGCATTCACTTTGGCATGTTTAAAGGTGGCGATGGAATCAATAGCACGAGAACCGATCAAAGGTCCATCATCAAAAGTCAGGTAGATATGTTTTTCTTTTTTATTCAGTTCGTTGTAAATACTATCCCTGAATCGACGTTTGGCAACTTTAGGATCGATCTTATTGATGGAATCCAATGCTGGGAAAGTGATTTTACCACGGTTCAAGGAATCCAGGATATCCATGAGTTTTACCGTATCCTTTTTGGCAACCAACTCTTCCTCTTCTTTTTCCTTAGAAACAGAATCTTGAAGGTCATCCTTGGTGGAGCCAATAATATTATGACAGGAAAACAAGGTAGTAAAAACAGAAATGGCGACTATACCAGCAAAATACTTCTTCAACATAGCCAATGCGTGTGTTTAAATTTTCACAAAAGTACGAATTATCCAATACAACCTAAAACATGAAAATCCAAGGATTTAAAAAGTGGTTATTTCACTACATAAAAAAGAAAAACCGCCTCAGAACTTACGTTAAGAAGCGGCTTTCCTACAATTAAACTTACACACTAATCTCTCCCTCTATGTTTTCTGTAATGTTTATCCATTTTCTTATGGTATTTATTACGTTCTTTTTCCATTTTACGGTAATGCTTTTCGCGGTCTTTATAATATTTATTATTTCCACGTCCATCCCTTAGATTTACCTGGGAATAATTTCTGGAGTATCTATGATAACGATCGTAGTACGAGCGGTGGTTGCGCCACGGATTGGAATCATTGATCACCACTTTGTAAGTACGGTACAGATCGACATGTCCATAACGTCCCGGCAAAGATCTGTGTCTTGCCCAGCGTCTACCGTCGTAATAATGGTAATACCTGTTCGACACATCGTAATACACATCAATCTCGGGGATATAATAATATCGGGCATAATCGTAACCAACCGGACCCCAATTGGGTTGTACGCCAATATTGAAGCTTACATTGATTTGGGCATTTGCCGGATTAGCAAAAACGAAAGCTCCAAGAAATAATGCTGCGTAAAATAATTTTTTCATAATATCCTCCTTATCATTAAAGACCTCTTGATCTATTTTATATTAAAGACCTTTTGGTCTGCCTTATTTTGATTCTATGACTTTGAAATGACCGCCAAGGATTAATCGGTAAAATGTTAAATTTTGTAAAATTTTGATGGAAGGCTGCTTTATGGAATAGAAAAATGACCTACTAAATTGTGGCTTCATTTTCTTATCTTTGTCGCAATTTTAACATAAATTACTTATGGCATTACAATGTGGTATCGTAGGCCTACCGAATGTGGGCAAGTCAACCTTATTTAACTGTTTATCCAATGCGAAAGCGCAAGCAGCTAACTTTCCGTTCTGTACGATTGAACCGAACGTGGGTGTGATCACTGTTCCGGATGAGCGTTTGAACAAATTAGCAGAATTGGTAAATCCTCAACGTATTGTTCCGAACAACATTGAGATTGTTGATATCGCTGGTTTGGTTAAGGGGGCTTCCAAAGGTGAAGGTCTAGGAAACCAATTCTTAGGAAATATCCGTACGACTAATGCGATCATCCATGTTTTACGTTGTTTTGATGATGGAAATGTGATCCATGTGGATGGTTCGGTAGATCCTATCCGAGATAAGGAGATCATTGATACCGAATTGCAACTGAAAGATTTGGATACGGTGGTTAAACGTATCCAGAAGGTAGAGAAGATGGCGAAGACAGGTGGAGATAAGGATGCGAAACGCACTTTTGAGATCCTTTCTGTTGTGAAGGAACATTTGGAAGCTGGAAAATCTGCCCGTACAGCGCCTATTTCGGTTGAGGACTTTGAGTTTATTGAGGATCTTACCTTGTTGACCATCAAGCCGGTGCTTTATGTATGTAATGTGGATGAAGCTTCTGTGAATACAGGAAATGCGTATGTGGAGCGTGTTAAAGAGGCTGTGAAGGATGAAAATGCGGAGGTATTGATCATTTCAGCACAGATTGAATCGGAGATTGCGCAGTTAGAAGATTATGAAGAGCGTAAGATGTTCTTAGAAGACCTTGGTTTAGAAGAGTCTGGTGTTTATAAATTGATCCGTGCAGCTTATTCGTTGTTGGACTTGGCGACTTATTTTACGGCAGGTGTGCAGGAAGTACGTGCTTGGACGATTGAAAGAGGATTTACAGCACCGCAGGCAGCTGGTGTGATTCATACGGATTTTGAAAAAGGGTTTATACGCGCGGAAGTGATTAAGTACGCAGATTTCGTGAATTATGGATCGGAAGCAGCGGTTAAAGAAGCCGGAAAATTGGCAGTTGAAGGAAAGACGTATGTCGTTGAGGATGGTGATATTATGCACTTTAGATTCAATGTTTAAGTCGTTTTAACGATAAATTGATAAAGTTTTAAGCCGTCATTGCGACAACCATACCGTCATTGCGAGGAACGAAGCAATCATTACACCTATCAAAAGATTGCTTCGTTCCTCGCAATGACGTTTTTTTTCCCAAGTAAACCACGTTTTTTTTTCGTATATTAGTTATTAGCAATAGACAATAGATTATAGACACTAGATTATAGACCCTACGGTCTAACTACTAAATACTAATTACTAAATACTAAAAAAAATGGCATCATTAAAATTCTCCCGCATATTATTAGCTATCGATGAGACACCATGTTCTCAACGGGCTATCGACTATACCAAACAGATCGTCACCAACATCCAACCATCCTTGGCATTGGTTACTGTTGTTCCGCCTACCTCCCCAACTGCTTATGGTGTAGACCCACTTTTAGGTCAGCAACCCATCATTGTTCCTGAAGTTTCAGAGATCCAACAACAGGCATCCCAAGACTACCTGAACAGAGTGGCAGATGAATTCCTGGACGCAAAAGAAACATTTACATTTAACCGTGTGGGAGATATCAGGGATGAAATCCTTAGTGTGGCCAAAGAATGGACTGCCGATCTCATTATCGTAGGCAACAATGGCCGAACAGGATTTGACCATTTCCTTTCGGGATCAGTATCTGAAGCCTTGATTCGCAAAGCAACAGTCCCAGTCTTGGTTATTCCATTAAACTGTGATTAATAGTCTGGTCAATCTCTTAAATTGTAATTAACCAAAAAAAGGAATGCAATCAGCATTATAAAGAAATCAATCAAGAAGACTTTTTCAAGCGGGCAACGAACATGGAGTCCGCTTTTTTAGTATATCCTGCAATGGTCCGCATTTCTTCCACCTCCAATCCAAACTCGGCAGCCAACTGATTCACCACTTCCTCGTTCTCCTGTGCATACACCGAACAGGTAATATAAACCAGCGGTTTACCCACTTTCAGATAAGGGATTACATTACTCGCGATATTCTTCTGTAAATCAGCATAAGCATCAATATCCGACTTTTCAATTTTGGATAGCATTTCAGGCGTTCTTCCCCAGGTTCCAGAACCAGAGCATGGCGCATCCAAAAGAATCCCATCAAAGGCTTCTCCGGACATCAGGTTTTCTACCGGCGTACTCAGATCCAAGATCTTTTTACGGAAATAGGTCTTCACCCCCGCCCTTTCAAAGCGCTCATCCAGATTCCGAAGAATACTCAAACGGATATCCGAAACCATTAATTTGATATCAGGTTCTTTATCCAATAGCAAAAGGGATTTGCCCCCAGATGCTGCACAACAATCCCACCAGGAGCTTTTAGGCGCTATTTCCACTCCTTCTAAGGTCTGTTGGGAAGATAGATCCTGAACCTCATAGGCCCCATCAATCTTCCTGAACTGCTGTAGATTGGTCCCATTGGCCAATGCCAAGGTCTGAGGTGCAATAATCTGGTATTGCACTCCCTGACGATCCAGTTCCTTTTTAACCAAATCTTCTTTACCCTTTTGTAGGCGAATATATAGATCAGGTTGTACAAAATGGGAAATGATAAATTCTTCTTTATTGATCGCCGGAGAAAGGTCCTCCAACAATGGAAAGACATCAGCAAGGAAATCCCCATAGATACTGCTGATAAATGCAATCTTACTAGGAAGATCATCCGTAATCCTGGGAATCCAATCCGGTTGAAACATCGCAACAGCAGCACTTTCACTTTCACATAAAAACTCGGCAACCACCAAACGCTCCTGCAGACTTAATGTCTTCAAGGCTTTTCCTAAACGGAAAAAATGGTAGCAATACCTGGAATTCATCCGTCTATCGGATGAACCCATCTGTTTATTACTCTTATAGAATTGTGTCAGGTATCGAGAGAAAGGTTCATTAAACGAGTAAGACGCCATGCATCTCTCAAAATTACGAACCTGTCCCTGAACTCGTTTCGGATTAAACTCCAGCATGAAATGATTATTGAAAAGAACCGTTCCTATAAGTCCTAAAATTCACCGATTGGTTTACATAGCCCCATTGCGGATTATAGCTGAATTGATAATTGGAAAAGATCCCATTGTATTTTTCATCCACAATCTTTTCGGCATAATCCTGGCCATATTTATTCAACATCGTCGTGAAAAAGCGTCCAGCATCATAGCCTTTATAGGCATAATCCGAAGGATCAACCTTAAACTGCGTTTTATAATTTCTTTGGAAATTCTGTACCTCTGAACTCCATACTTTCAAATGACTCTCGGAAGTAATGGTTGGATCCATGCGGTAAAAATTATCGTAAGGACTAAAATCGATCCTATCCCAAAGTGGATGTCCGAATAATTTGATGCTGTTTCCACTGCTTACCAAATTATCCAAGGTACTTACAAAAGAGCGCAATTGGGTTCTTTCGGTCGTTCCACAGACCACAAAGGCATAACCAACATCAGGCATCGCCGATCCCAATTGGGAAGTGGAGGCAACATGCTTGATAATGACATTAGGATTGATCCTTTTTAGTTCGGCATCAAAGCCATCGATAAACTGACGGTGATCATTATCACGGGCATCAAAAACAATAACCACATCGCCTGCACGATATTTCGCATTGATCTCATTCGCTACGGCACGCATGTGGATGCGGATTGGTGGCGTAATGGAAACCAGGTTGCTGATATTGAATTCCGTTGGCATAGAAGCGGCCAAAGGACTTACCTGAAGTACTTTTTTGTTGGTATTCGCTCGTGCAAAAGAACGGATCTCCTTTGGATATACAGGGCCAACGATCAAACTCGCCTCCGTTACATCCTTCGTTGCCGCCAAAGTCACATTGCGAATCTCCGAATCCTGGGAGTCCATCACATTTAGCTTAATGTTCCCATTTTTCTTGGAAGCTTCATTTACGCCCAATTGAAATCCTTGATAAAAGTCTAAGGCCAAAGCCGAACGTTTCACATCGGCTTCCACCACATTGTGCCCTGCCACCTTATCCAATTGGAAAGGAAGTAATAAGGCAATGTTAGGGCTTAATTCCGCTTTTTTGGCTTCTTCATTCTTTTTTTCTTCCGCTTTGGTAGTCGGTTTCGTGGTTTCTGAACCTACATTACCTCCATGGACGGTAGGATTACGAAGTACACCTGTAGTTTTTGGCGTACATGAACTCACAGCAAGTACTGCCCCAAGGCATACTGCTGTGAATGCACGATTAGAAATATTTTTTAGTTTATTCCCACTCAATGGTAGCTGGTGGTTTTGAACTGATGTCATACACGACTCTGTTGATTCCTTTGACATGATTGATGATTTCATTTGAAATTTTAGCTAGCAAATCGTACGGTAAATGAATCCAATCAGCTGTCATGCCATCCAAAGAGCCTACTGCTCGAAGGGCAACAACATGTTCGTAAGTACGTTCATCGCCCATTACGCCCACTGATTGTACAGGCAAGAAAATTGTTCCTGCTTGCCAAACTTTATCGTACCATCCTGATTCTTTTAAATTGCGAATGTAGATGTCATCTGCCTCTTGCAAAATTCGTACCTTTTCTTCTGTAATATCTCCTAAAACTCGAATTGCTAGTCCAGGTCCTGGGAAAGGATGTCTTCCAAGGATGGCCGGATCAACTTCTAATGTTTTACCAACTCGACGAACCTCATCTTTGAAAAGTGTTTTTAAAGGCTCAATAACCTTTAATTTCATGTAGTCAGGTAATCCACCCACATTGTGGTGAGACTTGATGGTTGCCGAAGGACCTTTGACAGAAATGGATTCGATAATATCGGGGTAGATGGTACCCTGACCCAACCATTTTGCCTCTGCGCCTTCTGGAAGTTCTTTTTGTATTTCTTTGGCAGCCTCATCGAATACATCGATAAAGGAAGCACCAATAATTTTACGTTTTTGTTCAGGTTCTGATACACCTGCTAGTCTAGAAAAGAATAATTCTTTCGCATTAACACCCTTGATGTTCAATCCCATGTTTTTGTAGGAAGCCAAAACCTGCTCGTACTCATCTTTACGAAGCAAACCGTGGTCTACAAAGAAACAGTGTAATTTACTGCCGATTGCATGGTGCAACAATACCGCAGCTACGGTTGAATCCACCCCTCCAGATAGGGCCATGATCACATGGTCATCTCCTAATTGCGCTTTCAACTCCTGCACGGTAGTTTCAACGAAAGCATCTGGCGTCCAATCCTGATGACATCCACAGATATCGATCACAAAGTTTTTCAATAAAACCTGGCCGTCTGTAGAGTGTGTTACTTCCGGATGGAATTGGATACCGTAGGTATTCGTTCCTTGTACATGATAAGCTGCAACACGCACTTTATCGGTACTGGAAATGATGGTGAAATTACTTGGAACTTCTTTGATGGTATCGCCATGGCTCATCCATACTTGGGATTGCGTAGGGATACCTTTTAATAATGCATTCTCTTGGTCTACGAACTGTAGGTTAGCACGTCCATACTCACGTATTTCCGATGGTAAAACATCTCCTCCAGATTTCTGTGCAATATATTGCGCACCATAACAAACCCCCAATAAAGGGTATTTCGCTTGAATGGCTTGGAAATCGATTTGAGGCGCATCCTCCTGGCGAACAGAATAAGGACTACCTGAAAAGATCACTCCTTTTACCGTATCATCAAATGCTGGAAGGTTGTTGAAGGGATGAATTTCACAATAAACGTTAAGCTCTCTAACGCGACGTGCAATTAACTGCGTATACTGAGATCCAAAATCGAGAATGATTATTTTTTCTGACATGGCGCAAAGTTACAAATCACGGACGATTTTTAAGGAGATAAATTAATGAAAATTAAACATTATTAATGAAAATTTATCTTTCCTCCGGCAATTTTACGCTGTTTGGTTTGTGCAGGTTTGCCATACACTTCAATGCTCCCTCCCATCCTGGTTTCCACATCTGCCGATTCTGAAGCATTGACTTCAATTTTTCCACCGGCATTTAACCTGGCAAAGGCAGTTTTAACCTGCAGATCCTTCGCGAAAATGGAAGCTCCGGCAGTAGAGGTTGCGGATAGAGATTGGCTGGAACCTAATAAGTCGATGCTTGCTCCAGTTCCTGCAATGGCTTCGACAGTGTTACTGGCTACTTTAGCCCGGATCTTAGCCCCTTCGAGCGAAGTAAAGAACAGGCTATCGCCCTGTAACTCTTCCTGTTCCACATATAGTTCGGAGCCTTTACGGGCGGTTAAACGATTCAAACTTGGCGAATAGACCATCACCTGGGCTTGATTTCCTTTCATTAAGAAACCGGCTTTCATTTTTAAGCGAAGACTGTTTCCAGCGATAATGATCTCCACTTTATCTGCCAATTCCCCTTTGATCTCCACCTGACTGCTATCACTTGGGATCACGGTTACCCATAATCGATCGGTAATATCGAGAGAAGTAACTTCAGGGATGACCTGTTTAATCTGTGCGAGGGCAAATTGAGCGCATAAGCTAAGGGCTACTACGAAAAGGAATTTAATGTTCATTGTGCTAATATACTTGTTTATCTACCTAATAACGCTAATTCTTCGGTAGTATACATATTTGCACCCTTTAAATATTTGTAAATTTTTTCTTTCGTAAACTTATCATCCAATTTATGGAGATTGTTTTTGAGGTAATCTTTATCTCCTTTTATGGCGTCGTGATAGCCTAAGTACTTGGGAATGTGGTACTGTATGCTGAGTCGGATGAAGCGAAGCTCTACATTGTTGGGATTGGCCTTTAACTCTTTTTCCAAGCGGTCTCTCCCATCCTTAAAGAACCCCATTTTCTTGAACGGGTTGGAGGTATGTTTGGCCATGAACATATGAAAGGCTGCAGCATATCCGCGTTCGACCGGCGTATCGGCTTGGTCATCCAAAAGATCCAAATATCGTTTACATAATTTCTCATCCTTCACCCCTTTATTGAAATCGTTCCGAACAGCATTCAAGTCCAATTTTTGCGCCTTAATATCATCGCTTATCAATAGCACAAACGCGATCAACAGTACTCTAATCATAATTATTCCTTTGGTTTATAAATCTTAAAATACAAAAAATGTTTTGATTTTCCGTTAATGGAACAATTTTTTAAGCAAATATGTTTTATATTTAGGGAGACAATTATTCAACCACTAAATCCACATAGACTATGGAATCAAATGAAAATGAATTCAATCCGCAACAGCCAAATGAACATCGACCGGATCAATATGAACAAAGACCAGATCAATCTTCGTATGGTTATTCAGATCAGCATGTAACAAATCCCTCTTTCAAATCTAAGCTGGAATTAACGATTTTTTCCATCGAACATCTCCGCGAAATTGCCAAATGGAGTAAATTCTTGGCCATTATTGGATTTGTCGGCATTGGAATAAATGTTTTGGGTTTAGGATTTTTCTTCTTATTAGCTCCAAACATGTCTCCGTTTGCTGCCGAAGGCTTAAATATATTCGCCGGATTTGCAGGTTTTATTGGATTTGTATTTATTATGGCGCTTTATTTCTTGCCAATTTTATGGCTTTACAGATTTGGGGATAATTTAAAGAAAGCGATTGATATGAATAATTCCGCGGAATTGGAGTCTGCTTTTGGATTCCTGAAAAAACATTATAAGTATGTAGGAATATTGATCATCTGCTTTTTGGTATTATATGGCTTAATGATCGTGTTTGGTATGCTAGGCGGATTATTCGCCGCCATGGGAACTTTGTAGAATTTCCCTCCAGGCGTCATTGCGAGGAGGCAATCCTTCCGTCATTGCGAGGAGGCATCCCAGCGTCATTGCGAGGAGGCACGACGAAGCAATCTTTCCCATCTCATACTGAGCCAAGTCGAAGGATCTGTACGGTTACTACCGAACAGATCCTTCGACTCCGCTCTGCACCACAAACAACCTACTTCCCCCCATTAAAATTATCCCCTTTCGAATACTTAAACATAAAATCATAAATCTTCTCCCCATGGAATAACCTTTCCACACTTCCATGCGTCCCACCAGGAATAATCGTCAAAGTTGCATCCGCATTCTTATTACACTTCTTGATCGCATTATAAATCTTCTTACTCTCCGAAGCCGGCACCGCCGTATCCGCGCTTCCATGCTGAATCCAAACCGGCACTTGCGTCAAATTACAAGCATAGGAAACCGTCCCACCACCACAGATAGCCACAGCCGCAGCAAAACGATCAGGATACTTCCCAGCCACATCCAACGTACCATAACCACCCATACTCATCCCACACACATAAACACGATGCCTATCAGCAGGATAATCCTCCAAAACCTCATCCAACACTTTAACCACTTTATCGGGATCCCATCCGTTGGAAGTCTGCGGAGCAACCACAATCGCATCCAAATCCTTCCCCCGCTCGATTGCCCTAAGAACACCATATCGCTTAACCCGATTCAAATCATGCCCCGAAAGACTACGACCATGTAAAAAAACAATAACAGGTAGTTTCTCCTTTGCTTTAACATCTTTTGGAACTCTTACCCAATACGAATAACCGGACTTAGCTTTCACAGCCTTCAATTGAGCCTGTGCAGAAAATGCTGTAAACGATAAAATAACAGCTAAAACAATAATGATTCTTTTCATGTTTTTCAATAGGAAAACCCAAGGTTTTCAGGTGATTTATCTATAAAAATAGGGTCGCAAGATAACAACTCCAACTTTTATCGACAAACCAATCACGATAACCAACTGTTTTCCAATGTAATATAATTTTTCATGACATTATTATTACATTTCTTTAAAATACTTAGTATATTGCATTACCTATCAAAAAAATTGCACATGAAAAGAACAATGATTACCCTGCTAGCTGTTTTCGCCATCGTCGTTGGATTAACAGCTTTTAATCAGGCAAAACAAGAAGAAAGCCCAAAAAACCTAAAAGTATTACCTAAAAATATCTCTCACGAGGAGCTGGACAAAGTCATGAAATCATTCAACATGGCCTTGGGCGTAAAATGTAACCACTGCCATGCCCCAAAAGCAAATGGCGAACGCGGATTGGATTTCGCTTTGGATACCAACCCAAACAAAGATGTAGCGAGGTACATGATCAAAATGACCAATCAGATCAACAAAAAGCATTTCAAGCATGAGCATGAGGGTAAAGTAATGAACATTACCTGTAACACATGCCATAATGGTAAAACAGAACCTTATACGATCTTAAAGGAAAAATAAAAAAAGACTCAGGTAACACCCTAAATAGAAGTCCATATTCCTCAGGAATAGGATTTTAGATGTGGTCGGTTGTTCGGAACTAGGCATTTAGTTCAGACCATCTGACCACATTTTCTTTTACACGAGCGGATAAGTTTTGACATTTCTTAACGCCTAAGCTGTTGAAAAAACTGTACTTTTAACCATCACCTTAACAAAAAATTGATTCATGCGCATATTACATACTGGAGATTGGCATCTTGGCAAAAAGCTCGACTTCTTTTCCCGAATGGAGGAACAACGGGAAGTCATGGAAGAGATTTGCGAGATTGCTGACCGTGAAGAAGTGGACTTAGTACTTGTGGCAGGCGATCTGTTCGATAATTTCAACCCTACGGTCGAAGCCACGGAATTATTATATAAAACCTTAAAAAGACTGACAAACGAGGGCAAACGTCCTGTCATTGCCATTGCAGGCAATCACGATTCGCCCGACCGCATAGATTCCCCGGATCCGTTGGCTAGAGCCTGTGGCATCTTCTTTTTCGGATACCCCAATATGGAAGTAAGGCCATTAACCGTGGAAAATGCTTTTGATATCATCAAAGTGGATAAGGGCTTTCTGGAAATCAAACTCCCAAAATACTATTATCCTGCCCGGATTATAGCCACCCCATTTGCCAATGAAATCCGTTTAAAACAGTTTTTGGGCTTTGAGGACAAGGCTGCCCAATTGCAGGAAGCCCTCAAAGAGAGCTGGAGTTCCCTTGCACAGCAATATTGCGACGGCTATGGCGTTAATATCCTGACAACACACCTGTACATGTTAAAAAGAGGTGGGGAAATATTGGAAGAGCCGGAAGGGGAAAAGCCGATCAAATTAGGCTATGCGGATCTGGTCTATTCAGACAGTATCCCCCAGCAGATACAATACACCGCTTTGGGACATTTGCACCGCTATCATCAGATTGGTCCGGAAGATAGACCTGTGGTCTATCCAAGTAGCCCCTTGTGCTACTCCTTTTCTGAAAGCGGACAGGAAAAACAGGTGGTCATTGTAGATCTGGAACCTAATAAAAACGCATTGACACGAACAATTCCATTGACAAAAGGGCGATCCTTATTCCGAAAAAGATTCACCTCCATTGATGAGGCTGTCGTTTGGTTGCATGAAAACCCGAATAGCTTGGTTGAATTGACCATTGAGAGTGATACCTTCCTAACGGCACAGGATATGAAACGCCTGCATGAGGCCCATGATGGCATCATCCATATTATTCCGGTGGTCAAGCAGGCCAATCAACTTGCCAATACCTGTGAACATGTTAACCTGGAGCAGGATATGAAGGATCTCTTCATTGATTACTTCAAGTCAAAATACGGCCAGGAACCTAACGAAGAATTGATGTTATTATTTGATGAGGTATCTGCGAATACCCTAGAAAAGGAAGATTAACCTAGAAAAGGAAGATTAATTTATGCTGCCATTATCACTGAGCATTGAAGGGCTATACTCCTATCAGGAGAAGCAAACCATAGATTTTACCCAATTAACGGATGCCGGATTATTCGGCATCTTTGGCGCCGTTGGCTCCGGAAAATCCTCCATTTTGGAGGCCATCAGTTTTGCCTTATATGGCGATACGGAGCGGTTGAACAAAACCGACAAACGCGCCTACAACATGATGAACCTCAAATCCAATCAAACGCAGATTGTATTTGAATTCCTCAATTACGAGAACAGAAAATTCCGCTTTGTTGCCCAATGGAAACGGAGGAAGAACTTCGAAGACACCACGCCTATCGAACGTACCGCCTACGAATGGAAAGAGGAAGCCTGGATTCCCATGGAATCGGCGGATGGTGCTTTGATCACCAACCTCTCCTACCCCAACTTTCGTCGTACGATCATTATCCCACAAGGACAGTTCAAGGAATTTTTGGAGCTGAAAGGAAAGGAACGCTCCGAAATGATGAAGGAAATCTTCTTCCTGAACAAATTTGACCTGGGGCCAAAAGTATCCCATCTACAAGCTGCGAATAATCGCAAACTGGAGAACCTCAGAGGAGCGCTCTCCGGATTTGAAAGCATCTCCGCAGAAGCCTTGGAGCAGAAAAAACTGGAAGTGAAAGAAGCGAAGGAAACGTTGGTGCAGACCCGCGAAACCTACCAGGAACTTTTGGATAAGGTGCAGCAGATCCAGGAATTCAAGGATAAGCAGATCGAATTGCAGCAAAAACAAGCGCAATTCGCCGAGCTCCAGCAGAGCAAGGACAAAATACAACAGCAGGAAAAAGAGCTGAACAAATACGAGCAAACGGCAAATGCCTTCCGTGAGCCTCTGAACAACCTGCAGGCATTGAATACCGAGCGGGAGACCCTGATCCATAAGATCGAGAATCTTCGTGCTACAAAAGACCGTCAATCCCATGAGATCGATGTGATCGATCGGGAAATCCAAACGATCCAATCCGATTACCTGAACCTGAACAATTTCAGGACACAGGTAGAAGATTACAAACTGATCCTACAGATAAAAGAGAATGAACGTAAGATCGAGGAATCGGAAGTACGTTTGGCGAAAGGCACTCCATTTGTGGAAAGGACCAAGCAAGCTGAGCTGGAACTGGCAGCAAAAAGCCAGCAATTGGAAGAAGAGCTGGAAAAGCTGAAAGCCCAAAAAATAGACAGCAGCCAATTGATCGCCATGGAAAAATGGTACCAGCAACGGGAAAATCTCCAACAGCAGATCCAACAGGTCAAACAACTGGCGGAACAGTGCAAGCACGACATCGCAACCGAGCTGAAAGCCTTCAGTCAGGAAGGATACCATTTGGACAATTATGAGGATATGATTTCCAAAGAGCTGCAGTTGCTGGAAAACCAGCTCCTACAACAACGGGAACAGGAAACACAGCTTCAGGTGCAGGCAAAGCTGAGTACATTTGCCAATGAACTGCAATCGGGTCAGGCTTGTCCGCTCTGTGGAGCATTGGACCATCCTCAACCCATGGTAGCGGAACATATCCAGGAAGAGCTGCAGAAAAGTAAAGATCTTCGGAAAAACCTGGAGGTAAACCGTACTGATTTCCAAACCTTAAGACAAAGACTTAGCTTGAATGCGCATTCGTTGGGCACGCGTAAGGTGCAGGAGGAAAGATTGGAGCTGGATCTTCAGCGATTGGATTCGCTAATGGAAAACCACATCCAGCAGTTTAACTGGGAAGGATATTCTACGGAAGATTCGAATGCGTTTGAGGCGCAGAAACAGAAATTAAAACAGAATGAGCAGCAGATCCTTGATCTGGAAGCCCAAATAAAACAGACCCAATCCGAACTTTCGAAAACTCGGGAGAATATCCAGAAATACGAAAAGGAATTGGAAGTCATTCGCAATGAAATTTCGGTGTTTCAGGGTGTCAACAAGCAGAATCAGGATAATCTGCAGAAATTCCAATTTTCGGAATTTGTTGCACAAGGCTTGGATGAGGTAAAAAAGGCCAAATTGACCTTGGAAACTTCGGTTGTCCATATAGAAACCACCTATTTAAGCTTGAACCAAAAGGTAAACACCTTCCGCACAAAATTGGCAGAGGTGGTGGGTCAATACCAATCCGCTATCGACCAATTGAGCGGTTTCAACCTTCAATTGAAAACCCGAAAAGAGCAGTTGACAAAATTATTGCAGGAGTTCAGGTTCAATGATATTATTGAGGTGCAACAGATTATCCAACGGCCATTGGATGTAGAAAATATCCGCCAACGGATTCAGCAATTTTATGTCCGTTTGGAGGTGTTGGAGACCCAGATCGCCGCTTTAAAAGATTTTCTGGTTCAAAAAACCTACTCAGAAGAGGAATTGGAGACCACCCATGCCCTATTCAATCTGAAAAAAGAGGAATTGGAACTTCAGCTTTCCTTAACGGGTGGATTGGAAAAGGAATTGAACCATCTTTCGGTAGAATTTGGCAAGAAAGAAAAATTATTGGAGGAGTTTGATGCCTTGAGCAATCGCGGAAGCAATCTAAAGACCATGGAGAACCTTTTCAAGGGCAATGGTTTTGTGAATTATGTTTCGGGAATTCATTTAAGGCAGATGTGTGAGATGGCGAATCATCGTTTCCATCGTTTGACACGGAATCAATTGAGTCTGACGATCAATGAAAGCAATGAGTTTGAAGTGATTGATTATTTGAACAATGGTTATAGGAGATCGGTAAAAACCCTTTCAGGGGGGCAAGAGTTCCAGGCATCTTTATGTTTGGCCTTGGCCTTGGCCGAAAACATACAATCCTTGAACAAAGCGGATAGGAACTTCTTCTTTATTGATGAGGGTTTTGGAACGCAGGATGCGGATTCCATCAATACGGTTTTTGATACGCTGCAGTATTTGCAACAGGAAAACCGTGTGGTTGGGATTATTTCGCATGTGGAAGAACTGAAAGAAAGGATACCTAGTTCCGTAACGGTGACTAAGGATCTGGAGGATGGTTCCAAAATCAATACTATGAATTCATAATTCGAGATAAAACTCATGAATAAAACTCATGAATAAAACTCGTGAATAAAAAATCGTTTATAAAAATAAAGAAAGGCCACGCATCGCTGCGGGGCCTTCTTCAATTAAACATATAACCACTAACTAATATTACTAACCTAATCAACCAATTAGAATTACTAACCTCTATTTATTATTTTGAACTAATCTTACTAACTATTTGAACTATTCTGTTTTTTTTGAACTATTCTATTCGCTTAACTATTTGAACTGTTCAATTTAACCTCTTTTGTTTCTTTCTCTATAGGCATTTTACGGTCCATGCGTTTATGGCGCATTTCACGGGTTCTGAATTCTTTCCCTCCACGTTCAAATCTTCCTTTTTTTCCATCTGCCAATTTATCTTTAAAAATCGCCAATTGTTCTGGTGTTAAAAGCTTTTGGAAGGCGTCTTGTTCCGCTTTCATTTCTTTGCGGTGGATTTCGCGCGCTGCGATCATCTCATTGCGTTTTGCTTCCATTTTTTTAGCTTTCTCCAATTGAAAAACATAAACTTCTTTTTTCTGAGCTTCAGTAAACTTCAACTCTTTATCCATATGTTCAGTCTTCAGTTTCGCAATCTCTTCAGGAGATTTTGGTTTCATTTCCTTCCGGTCAATTTTCATCCGACGTTCCTTTTTAACATCCTGACGTACTTCTTCTTTCTTTTCCTGTGAAAATGCGGAGAATGAAATCCCTGCGACCAATGCTGCTATAGTGAATATCTTTTTCATATGATTCTATTTTTATATCGTTTTCAAATTTGTTTTATACTCTTTTAGAGGGAAGAAAAATCAAAACGTTTAATTGGAGGTGTGTTAATCAATGTTAACTTTTGTTAAGGTTTGGTTCTGGATTTTAAGTGAGGTGTAAGTGACTTGCAAGTGAGTTGTAAGTGACTTTTAGCACTTACAACTCACTTGCAATATACTTGGAACATACTTGGATTATGGATTCATTAAGAATCAAAGTTTAGTTCTTGAGGATTGCCTTGGATCTTATTGATATGTTTTTTTTGATATGGTAATTCGGGGGGAGGGTGAAAAGAAAAGATTACACTAAGCCTAATAGGGATTTATCTCCAAATCAATTAAATTTATGAGAAAAGGAAAATTGAATAAATAGGAGATTTTATAGAGAAATTGAAATTAATCTATTTTAAACGGAGGTTATTCCAGCTTGAACCGAAGATATCCCAACTTTAACTGAAAAAATAGCTATAAAGGAAAAAAATAATAAAAACCCCTCCTATAAAATATAAGCGATTGTAAAACCTGCCTGGCTTATTAGATTTTTGTAAGATTACACCTGCAATGATACAAATCGCAGCTAAGATTAAAAAGGCTAATTGTTCGGTTACCATGTTTACAAGATGGGGAAAAAATATGTAATGCAAGGGGAATTTCCTTCAATTTTACTCATGTTTACCTATTAAAATCATTTATTATTTTAGAATCTGAGCTATAAAATTCAACTATACAAAAATAAATAGGCTTAAAATCAATAAGTTTAGGGCATCGGATAAAATTATTTTTGGAGAATAAAGTAGAAGCCCTATATTTGCATCATTCCAAACGGAATATGCCCAGGTGGCGGAATTGGTAGACGCGTTGGTCTCAAACACCAATGAAGCAATTCGTGCCGGTTCGATCCCGGCCCTGGGTACAGAAGAGAAACGAGGATTTTAGGATCCTCGTTTTTTTTTTGTCAAAAAGCGCGATTATGCGCTTTAGAAAGTGTTGTATTTAGAGCGATTTTCAAAAAATGCCATATCTCCCTTAAATACATTTTTTGGACCTATACTTCCCAATTTTGTTTATTTTCAATAATATGCGTTATACATAATTTATAAATGGTATCTTCATTTTATAATTTTTAATATCCAAAATGTTTTATGAAAGCCATATTATTGCTTGTTGTATTCCTTTTGAATTTTCAAAACTTATATCCACAAAGAATAATTTATTCAGACAGCATACCTAAACAGATATTAAGAATTATTCCTAATCAATTATATGGAGGTTCAGTTTCTCAAAATTTAATTGAAATTGAATATTTTGAACTAGAATCTGATAAAGACAATGTGGTTGCTTTTCCAATTTCAAGACTATTTACTAAAAATAGAATATTGTTAATAGATCGTCCTAATGGAAGTTTATATTTTTTTAATAGGAATGGGAAGTTATTAAAAAAGATAAATGCAATTGAAGGATTCAAAAAACCTAATAAAATCCTTTTTTATAGGGTTCAATTGGAAAATGAAAATTTTGTAGCTTATGGCCCCGACATTAGAATTGTATATGATGAGAACGGAAATGAAATTGAAAAGGAAATAAATTACAATTTTAGTTATAAGAATTCAACATTGTTAATGGATAGTACATTATATGAATATGGTGATCCCCAAACATATTTGGAAAAATCAAACAATGATTTTGCATTAAAAATGAATAATAATATTTTAATAAAATACAACAGTAATGATACAATAGATACTTTTCTAGAACAGGGCATACCAATAGTAAGTAATTCTAGCAACTCCGCATATGTAGTATATCCAACTACTTATAATATTTTCGAATTGAATTCGAAAGGAATAACAAAGAACATTAAAATTATATTCCCATTAATAAATACCATTGACACTTCTGAATTCTATATTTATAAAAACCCATCAATTCTTAAAGATTATCTTAACAAGTTTCCTGACAAAATTTTTGGAATAGGAAGTCCAATATTATATGGAAATTATTTAATAGTAAAATTAAAGAACTTTAAATATCCTGATTGGACTGCTATTAATCTTGAAAACTATAAGGTATTATCATTAAATAAAATTTTACCAGATAAATCAAACGATTTTCTACCTTTTATAGATTTATCGAATTTAAATACTGATGGAGAATATTTATATAGTATTATATATTCGAATGATGTTTTTAAGGCAATAGATGATGGTAACAAAGAAGGACATAAAATGCGAAAAGAATACTTGAACTTACAAAAATCGAAAAATCCAATTGTAGTTAGATTTAAGTTAAAATAATAAACACTACCTTTCAACAAAGATTTGTGAATTGTAAATTTTATTATATCTCCAACAATTCTTGTGCATCCTCATAATGCTTACTTTCCTTAGAAACCTTTTCTAAATACTCCACCGCTTCGGATTCCCTTTCCAACTCATGCAAAGAAACTCCCAGGTAATAACAGGCATCCTGCTGAAATACCGATTCTCCATCCGCAATGGGCTTTAACTGATCAACAGCCATTAAAAATTCCTTTTTACCCATCAAACTCAATCCCAAAAAATAGCGATACTGCATCAGTTCCGGTTCCTTTGCCGATAACTCCTCAAGAATTAGCGTACTTTTCTCATAATCCTTACTATTATATGCCCTTACTGCTTCCTCATACCTTTTTAATTCAGGATCCTCCTGCCCACGAACAATCTCAGAAGGCATTTCCGGAAGTTCATAGTTATAACTTGAAGGAAAGAAAAAGAATTTACCAATAAGCAGCAAACAGGCTGCTGCAACCAATGGAATTATCCATTTTTTCCACGATACCACCTTAATATTTTCAGGGCTTATTTCTCCATCATCTGCCTTGGCATCCCTTTCCCCAACCCTTATTTCCCGCTCTATAGCCTTTAAAGTAGTCCGCAGTTCTTCCTCCTTCGACCCCAACCTATCCTTCAAAATCCCCTGCATCTCCGTCTGCAATTTCAGTTCCTGCCTAAAATCCATATCCTCCCTTAGCAAACGATCAAATTCCAAACGATCCTCAGCCCGCAAAACCCCATCGATATAATCCTGAATTAATTCATCTCTTGTTTTCATGATCTTAAGCTTTTCATGATCTATTCATTTTTAAAAAAGGGATGGTTCCGCAATTTTTCACCCAATTTGGCCATACATTCACTTTTCTTCTTACGCAAATAGGCATAACTAACACCCAACATTTCCGCAATCTTCTCCTGATTTTTAGAAACCATACAATGCCTGATGATTTCCTGACATCGTTCGCCCAAAGTCATCAACTGCTCCATCAATAAATTTTCTTTATCCACCTGCTGCAGATGAGCTTCATAAGCTTCCATCGAATCATCCACACTATTAGATAAACTTTCTTCTGCATTTGTTACCTCCAACCCCTTCCTTTTCTTCAATACGTTCAACCATTTCCTTTTTGATACCAATAACATAAAGGACTCTATGGAAGTGCTCAGCTGAAAATCCCTATCCCTAGCCATATGGTAAACATCAACCAAAGACTCCTGAAAAATATCATAGGCATCATCTTCCGACCCAGAATTGGCCAAAATCATATGTACCACTTTTGGGGTACAACGCTTATAGATGGTCTGTATCCCAGCATGATTGTTTTCCAAAAGAAATTGAATGAGCTGTTGGTCAGGATGCATAATAATGGTTAGTATTTCGTAAATTTAAAATTATTACTTAATAAACCTATATTATTCAGTAAAAAAACCACCAATTTTCAGCCATATGAAAAAATATTTCCTGCTTTTGCTCTGCCTTTTTTGCAGTATTTCAAGTTGGTCCCAAGATACCCTTTTGGTTAGGCAAGATACCTTTCCTTCCCGAATAGAAACCGTTTTCCTCGACACAACCATCATATTCAATCCCATTATCCGCCCATTGGTTCCTATTCCCGGTGGAAGACAAGCCTATTTTACCTATCTCTGGGATTTCGGTGATGGTAATTTCAGTACCAAAGAATCTCCTGAACATCAATATGCCAGACCTGGCGATTATGAAGTTTCCTTATACATTGTCAATAATTATGACAACGGGCCGAGACCAAAAAAACCAAAGACAAAGGTCAAGGTAGAAAGCCGGTATGCGTCCAACTCCAAAACACCAAACTCCTTTGAGCAGCAATTCTTCAAGTCCAATGGGATCTTCCAGATCTTTAAGAATGCGAATGCGGTCCCTGGGGAAGATATGTCCTTGGTCGTTGGTGTAAAACCCAGCACAGAAAAAGGAACTATCCTGATCCTGACCAATGAGAAATTGATCAATCCGAATGGATTCCTCTTGGCGAACCAATCCCAATACCATCAGGAAAAGATCATTACAACAGAAAAAAAACAAGAATTGGATAGGTTATGGGCGAATGTACAACGGACAACCATTACCCAAAGTGGAAGTCCGGATTATGGGCTTATCGAAGAAATTGAATTTAAACCCAACGAAGCCAAGAAATACTTCCATGAGTTGTTGGATGAATACAATACCGTTTCCCAATATGAGATTGATGCCACGATCGGTGAAACCCAGTTTTCCATTCTGAACATGGATATCACTCCGGAGATGCTCGCAGATACAAATGCCATCATCACGGTTACAGGAATCTACTTAGCCGAGGGAAAAGACCCCATGATCCATAAACTGGATGTTCCCATAATTAAATCGCATGATCCCAACAAAATGTCCGTACGTCCCGCTCTCGTGGACTATAGACTGCAATTCAAAAAAAAGAAGCTGACCTATAAAGTGCAGTTCCAGAACGACGGCGAAGGAGATGCCAAAAACATCCGATTAGAAATGTTTTTTCCCAAGCAGATTAATACCCGATCGTTTAAATTGCTGAACCTATACCCGGGCTGTGATACCTGCAAAACCGCCAATGATCTGGGTTGCTATACTTATGAATTTGTAAACGACGATAAGATCATCTTTCATTTCCGGGGTATCGCATTACCCGGTACAGCCTCTCCTACCCTTACCGATCAGGACAGCAGTAAAGGTTTTATCCGTTTTACTTTACAGACGCATAAAAAACTACAAAAACAGACTTTAAAAAGCCATACTGATATCTATTTTGATAAAAATGAACCCATCCAGACAAACAATGCCAGTTTGCGGTTCAGACCAGGACTTTCGCCTATCCTTTTCCTTGGCTTAAATGCGCCAGCAAAACCTAAGGATGATGAAATTGGAAAGATGACCAAAGGGCTGAGCCTTGGCGTTGGTTTGGCACCAATCGCACCGTATAAAAGGCCCTATTGGCAGGTGGACCTGTATGCCAGTACCTTCGGAACAGATCTTAATTTACAGGGAATTAATCGAAGAGGTGAAATCCAGATACCCGATGGCAAAGGAGGGTTGGTTTATCGAACGTATGGCAGCTATGATTCCATCGCCAAAAAGCAGTATCTTTCCTTACAGATACCCATTCAGGTTCGATACAACATCAGCAGGTATTTCTCGGCAGGAATTGGCGCCGCGGCTAAAACAACGATCAACTATAAAAACAATGGTCGAACGACTTATCATATCATAAACGCGAATGGGGAAACCAGCCCATTTGATCAGGAAAATATTCCAGAAAAGGAAAAACGATCTGCTTTATTGTTTTCGCCCTTGGTCGATCTAAATATCGGTAGAGCCTACCTTGGTCCAGCATTCGGCATCCGATATCAATATGACAAGACTTATAAAAGTAATCTAAATTTCTATTTGATGTGGCGTTTGTAAGACTAACCTTTTTCCTGACGTTCATTGGGTTGCTAACTGCTTGCCAGACAAACAAACAGGACCTTCCGATGAAGACCGCATCAAAAGACAGTATCTCCAATCAGGAACTGGATTCCCTTGGGGGAATTGCGTACGATGGATATGAATATTATGCGTCTGAACCGGAAGCATTTATTTCAAAACTATCAGTGGAATCGCTTCGTGCTGAACAGCAGGAAACTTATCGTTGGATTCTGCTGAACATGGCCTATAATTTCCTGGAACATAGCCGGTTTTTGGCATCTGCAACCTATTATGAAAGGGCTTTATTACTGGAAAACAAAAATCCAATCCTATCCTTGGAAGATCGGCTGAATTACCTATATAAACCCTTGGCCAACCTCTACAGCATTTTCGGAGAATTTGGTAAGTCGGAAAGATTACAATTACAGGCAATCCAAGAGTCGAACTCAGCAGAAATTAAGGCCGGATTTTATAACAACCTCCTCTTGTTGTATCTCCATGATGGCGAATTATTGAAAGCGAAACAGGCTGGAATTAAAGGCTTGGAATTAATTGCCACAGGTAATCAAAATGATGATTTGCGGATGACTAACCTGCAGGTCTTGTTGTTGAACGGTTTATCCAAGGTGTTCCTTGCTGAAGAAAATCTCGATTCAGCCATCTACTCCAATAACCAGGCACTCCAAATCAGTTCGAGCATTCCCTTGCATCCAGAGACCTCCGCTGGTCGTATTTCCGCTATGACCCAACAAGCAGAACTGCTCCTCCAAAAAATGGAGATCGACAAGGCTTTTACTTTGTTGAAACAAGCCATCCAATTGGAAGACCAGTATTTCCCTACAGCGCGTTTTAGGGAAAAAGCCGTTTTACAGAACCATCTAGGGAATTATTACTTCCATAAAAACAAGCTGCTCGCAGCCAAATCCAATTTCTTGAAAGCCAGGCAACTCTTGGAAAAACAATCCTCCGGAACTGCAGTTTCCAACTACAGTTTAGTGGAGACCTACCGAAATTTGGCCAAAGTTCAAGATAAAAGCCATATCGATTCCATGCTCTATTACTATAGTCAATCCATGGAAAAAGAATTCGCTTACCAACAGAATAGAAGTACGGATAAGGACCATTTTGCCGGCAATATTTGGAACCGAAAGCTGATGGAAGAGATTTTTAGTGAAATTGGTGATATCAGTAACCTTACGCAGAAACAGCAGGCTGAACTTTTATGGCTTACAGAAATGGCAAAAGGACGGCTATTATGGAACGACATCAATCGATCCAACCATTGGGAGAACGATAGCACGGAATTGGCTGCCGCGGGAAAGGAATTACAAGAACTATATGCCAAACGGGATATGATGCAGGATTCTTCGGAAATTAAGGAAATCAATAGCGCAATTTCCAAATTAACTGCAGATTTCGAGCTGGAGGAAAAATATTTTGAACAACGTCGGAAAATCCCAAGTAAGGAATTCTTCCTCCAATCTTTAAAGGAGCCAAATATTCAGAAATATGCCTACTATATCCATGAAAACGAGCGTATTTCCATTTTCCAGGTTGTAGATGGCCGTATTTATTACCAAAAGGTAAATATGGAAAACCTGCTTCCCCAGATAGCAGCTTTCAAGGTGAAATATTTCAGCCAATCGCCACAGGCTTATAACCAAAACCCTAAAGTATATGCTGAACAGGCCGGATTATTGGGATCGGAACTTTTACCTAATCTTCAGAAATCCATAAAAACAATCCAGCTATCCCTTGACAATGAATTGCATGTTCTACCTTTCGAAGCGCTTATGCCCAACAAGAAATTCCTAGTCATGGATCATGATGTACAATACCTACATTCGCTCCTCACCTTTGAACTATTGAAGGAAAAAAATTTTCCAAAGCAAGAACTCCAAGTCCTTTACCGCCAAGAATACGACCCACCATTGGTAGACCTACCTTTTGTCAAGAAAGAAGTTCAATTTTTAAATCAGCATTTTAATGCCAACTCTTATCCTTTCAGCAAGCTGGATAAAACCACCTTGGAAAACATCTGGAAACAGAAATCCGTCGTGCATATTGCAGCACATACCGTTCTCCAACAGGATGGGAAAATTAAACTGATGCTGCAACAGCCCATCTCTACCGATCAACTTCGTTACTTCCAGATTTCCTCTTCTCTGGTGGTTCTTTCGGCTTGTAATACCGCTAGCGGTGAACTTCTTCCATCCGAAGGTTTGGCGAGTTTGAACAGAACGTTCATCAGCAAAGGGATCCCCGGCGTAGTCGCTACCCATTGGTATGCGAACGATGCTGCAACGCTGGATCTGATGGCCAAATTCTACGATGAACTCAGCCAAAGTGGAAGTCCGGTTGTTGCTATAGCCGAGGCCAAACGATTATATCTGTTGGAACAGGATGACATGGGCAAGAACCCTTGGTATTGGGCAAATATGGTCTATACTGGGGCTAGTACTAAAATAGACCTACAGCAAGCTGCAGGTCTACCACCAGTTTTTCGCTGGCTCGCAAGCATATTAACTATAATCCTTTTGTACCTGTTGTCCTATCGATTAAGGAAGACTAATCCGGATGAGGTACCAGAAGTAACCTATAATAAATAGGAACAGGGAGATTCTTTTGGGTTGCAGGTCATCGATCTGCAAATCCTGATTTTCTACTTTTTCCATGATTTAGATTATTGATTAATATTAGTAATTAAGCACTTTGATCTCCGTTCTTCGGTTTTCCTGATGCTGTTCTTCAGAACAATCGACCCCATTTCCACAATGGTTCAATAACCTCGATTCCCCATAACCTTTGGCTACCAATCTTGAACGTTCAATTCCTTTGCTCATCAGATAAGCAACTGCAGCATCGGCACGTTGTTGGGATAAACGTTGGTTGTAGGCATCATTTCCACGACTATCGGTGTGGGATGAAAGTTCAATCCGTAACGTTGGATTCTGTTTCATAACGGATACGACATTATCCAAAATCACTGCAGCATCCGGACGGATATTGGATTTATCAAAATCATAATGGATGTTCTTCAATACCCAATTACCACCTGCGACCAAATTGCATACGCCTAGTTTGAGGGTCACATAGAGCGTTTTCGAACGGTCAAGTCCTTGGGTGCTGACCAATTCGGTTTGGGAATAACGACCTGCCTGGTTGGCTACGATGGTATAGTCCGAACGTTGGTCCAGTTGGTAGATGAATTTCCCTTCGCTATCCGAAGTCTGACTCAGATTCGATTTATTTGCAGCATTGGTCAACACGGTGGCAATGTTGGGTAGATTTTGATTTTTATCACAATCTACGGTTTCCCCAATCAAGGTAAATCTAGGGTCGTCATGGTAGATTTCCCGGTAAATGACCGCCTCGTTGCCTGCAAAATCAGCAGTGGACAAAGTTAAAATTTCAGTTTTGATGCCATTCTTTTCGCCTAGGATACGATACGTTCCTGCTTGAGCTTCATTGATCTTGGATATCTCCCCGTTCGCATTACTGATCTCCTTATTGGAATATTGATCAGATTCCACCGAAACCGTCACTCCACTTAGGGCTATGCCTGTCTGTTTATCTTTCACTACGATCTGAATGCTTTTTGACTGTGGCTGTTTAGTTGGCACTACGGTTTCTACCACTTTTGGTGCTTCGTATTTTTCCACGATCTTCTTTCCGAAAATATACTTGATTCCGGCACTTACATTCACACTTTTATAAGGCGTTTGTCTTGGCGTAAATCCTTCTTCAAAATGATCTGTAAAACTTTTGATGGCGGTGTTTTCATCGATAGGTGTACCAGCAGGCATACGTTCTTCCAACATGAATTGGGAAGCTTTTCCTCCGAATTTGCTTCCAAAAGACTGCATATAATCTGCCTGTGCGAATACCGCCCAATTGGAACTTAATTTGTAGTTGAAACGTAAGCCGGCCAAACCTACCCAGGTATTTGCCTTGTTGGTTGAATCGTTGAGGGTTCTTTTGATGGGCATAGTGGTCATGCCACCTGCACCACCGCGGTAATGTAGATTGGTTTCATATTCTGGAAAACGCTGCATCATCATCCCTCCCCGAACAAAGGCTTCTAATTGGAAGTTTCCTTTTTCATATTTATAAGTGGGACCAAAAGTGAAAGCTAAATGCTCAAATTTGGCTTTATTCTTATAATTGGTTTCCATAAACCCATTGGCAAAAAATATGGAATCGGCTTTGGAAATGCCATGGCTGATCCATCGGGCATCGAGGCCTAACCCGAATTTATTTCCGGTAAAATATTTATCCATGAATAAACCACCAAGGTATCCTGTTTTGGTTTGGGGAAGGGATTTATAGGTTCCCAAAGGGAATGATCCGCCTCCAAATACACCGATTTGGAAATCTCCTGCCTCTTTGACCTGAGCAATACCGAGTAGAGCGAGGGTCATAAACATCATTGATAGTAATAATCTTTTCATAACTGTAAATTTTTAGTTTATAATCTTGTTCTTTTTATGATTATATCAACCCGATAAAGATTATGTTACCCCCCTATTTGAATTTTTTTCAAAAAAAATAGACCCAGGATTGTGGGTCTATTTATATTTTCCAAGAATTTTATGGCTTTAGTTATAACATTAAATAGCTTTTATTTTATCAAATGGCTTTTTAGGAATAATGTGTCTCCAATTCCATTTCATCTACTCTTTTAACAATCAGTTTTAAGTTCCGGTGGAAAACATCCAAAATACCTAGAGCCACATAGATAAAAACCAAAATAAGAATATTGTATAAAGCTAATGGCAAATATTTGGTCAGCCATTCTCCGGAAATCAATAAGATTAATAGGGTAAACATAGGGATCATCATACCAATATAGGATCTGTATAGCTTATACTTATTGTAAATTGGCCTGTATTTCAGCAGATAAACTGGTACGAATATAATAATACTGGCAACCAAACCCATTTTAATCCCGTCCCAAAACGGACTTGCAGTAAACGGAATGAAATATGCGAAAAGAGTGAAATAGAGGATATAAACTGGTGATCGCCAGCTTTTCATGAATAACCAAAAGTCGCCTGGAAGACTCTTTACGAATTTATTCTGAAGACCAAGGTCAAATGAATCTTCAATTTCAGAAAAACCCATTGCCCCAAAACTTTGATGGGCTTGTACCATGGCTGCTTGTAAATTCAAAGATGGATCATCCGTCATCAATTCTTCCACCTTACAGGCAAAATGATCAAGAATCTCCAATTGAACATCCACAAAGGTATATCCTTTATGCTCAATAAAGGCTAATAGCTCCTTTAGCTCCGTTTTATTCAATTTCTTCTCCATTATGATATACTTGGTTTTGCATTCAATATCAACTGAAGTTTCTCCACAAAAGTGAGGGCATCCTGCACTTTGGCCACTTGCTCCTCTTTTCCTTTTGCTGTTAAGGAATAATATTTCCTTGCCCTACCATCAACTATCTCCGACTCTGTAGCCAGCATCCCTTCTGCCTCTAATTTGTGCAAGGCTGGGTATAATGCACCTTCTGTCAACACAAATTCGCCTTCGGTTAATTGTTTGACCTGTTGGGTGATCTCATAGCCATACATCCGATCCGTTCCTGACAATAATTTCAGGATGATGGTCTGCAAAGTACCTTTCAATAATTTGGAATCCTTCATGTAGATTTGTAATTATAAATCTAATATACATAATTTTCTTATGTATATAAAACTATAGGATAATTTTTCCGCGAAATCCCCTTGCAGCGTAATAAGACTCTGCTCCGTTGTGGTATATGAATACTCGGTTATAGCGTCTATCGCCAAAAATAGCGCCTCCCAAATCCCGAACTGCTGCTGGAGTTGCTAGCCAAGTGCTGGTTTTGAGGTCAAATTTTCCGTAGGATTGAAGGGTATGGTATTCTTCTTCGTTCAATAGGGTGATACCGATTTCTTTGGCAAAGCCAATTGCGCTGTGTTTGGGTTTGTGTTCTTTTCTGGAGTCTAAAGCATCTTGATCGTAGCAGAAACTTCTTCTACCCTTGGGGCTTTCCGTTGCGCAATCGATAAATATAATATCGTTGGAGGATTTGGATAACGAAACGACATCGGGTTCTCCTTCTGTTTCTTCCATTTCATTGATGATGTATAGTTTTTCGGGGTTTTGTTGTAAGGATTTTGCGACTGTTTCCCAGGAAATATTAGGATGTCTATCCATGTTCTTTTCAAAACGTTTTTGAAGGATTTGGAGAAGTTCTGTGGATCTTTCTGGGGTTAGGGATTTTTTCATGGTGAAGGGTTGTTTGATGATTGAGTATAGGTAAAATTTAAAACTTGAGGTCTAATTTAGTTAAGATTTTTGTTTTTATAAAGGTGTTAAATTATAAGCTTCCGTCATTGCGAGGAGGCACGACGAAGCAATCTTCCCGCATGTCATGCTGAGCGTAGTCGAAGCATCTGTTCGTTGGTATCCGTATAGATCCTTCGACGATGCTCAGGATGACAAAGTCGAAAGATTGCTTCGTTCCTCGCAATGACGAGGTGAAGATTGCTTCGTTCCTCGCAATGACGCAAAATAATAATCCTGAAAATCAACAACTTACAAACTTTTTTCATCCCACAACCCTACCATAATCCAAATTCAGGATATATATAAGTATGACCACCAAAGAAATATTGACCTTATTAGAAAAGTTGAACGCTGGAAAACTCAATAACCAAGAGCTATCCAGATTAAAACAGCTATTTGAATCATCATCTGCTCTTAAAGATCTTCTCCAATCCATGCAAATGGATTATGATCTACTGAAAGTACAAATTCAAGAATACCCCATCTATCCTAACCAAGAAAAAACAAAAAACCGCATATTACAATCCATATTAAACCAAAATCCCCACAAATCAACAAAACGTTTTCCTTTCCATTATCTGGGTTGGGCCTTGGTTGCTTCTCTTGTTATAGCAGGCATATTCCTATATCCTAAAAAATCAACAAAACCCCAAGAAATCGTTTGGGAAACCATCAGTACCTTACATGGCGAACAAAAACACTTCAGGCTTTCCGACAGTACTGAAATAAAGCTTAATGGAAATTCCAGCATTACCTATGCAAAATCTACGACCGGCCAACTTCGAATCGTTAAGTTAAATGGAGAAGCATTCTTCGATGTGGCAAAAGATCCGCAAAGACCTTTCCTCATTTTATCCAAAGATTTTGTAACCCGAGTAGTTGGCACCTCCTTCAATATCGATTCTGATATTGAAAAATCTGTAGAAGTCAATTCGGGAAAAGTAAAAGTTTTTCAAATGGACGAAAAGACTTATTCAACCCTTTTAAACCAAGATTTTACCAGTTTTGAAACACAAATAACTCAATCAACAGGCCATAAAGTTGAGCTGAACAAAGGCGAAAGAGCTGTGCTAACAAATAACAATTGGGAAGTCAAATCTTTTACTAATAACAATTGGTACAATAAGGAATTGGTGCATTTCGGAGAAAAACTGAGCACCATCCTTAAAAAGGCCTATCGGTATTATGGCGATTCCATCACCGTTTCACCGGAGATTGCCAATACAAAAACCACCATCACCTTCAAAAGAAAAAGTATTGAGCAAGTATTACAAACACTTGCGGAAATGAATAATGCTAACCTCATTAAAAAATCTGATCAACTATGGGAAATTAAAAAGAAATAATAGCTAACACTTTAAAAAAAACAGGAGTGCCAGGCACCCCTGCAATTATTTTTCTGTAATCAACTTGCCTGAGAAACTAACTGATTAGCAGAGACAATCAACAAAGTTTTAACCTTTATTAATTTATGCAAAGATGCAAAAAATTCGACTCATTTTATATAACCCTAACCTACGACAGATTATGCGTAAATCATTTATGCTCTGGAGTTTTCTCCTTACCTGCTGTATCGTATTCGCCAGTACAGAATCTTACGGACAGAAGGAGTTGCTAAAAACAATAAAAGTAGATTTTAAGAATATCAGTCTGCAAACGGCATTGGAAGAATTGCAAACCAAATACAATATTCCTTTAGCCTATAATAACGATGCGAGTTACTTGAAATCCAAGGTGAACTATTCGGGGAAAAACACCGCTCGAGAGGTGCTAAATGCCATACTGGCAAAACATAACCTCATGATTGAAACCAAACATGATTTTGTTCGGATCGTGAGCAAACCAGCGCCACGAAAAACCGGCTCTACATCTCCTCAAAATGAAATTACGGGTACCGTAAAAGATACAGAGGGTAATCCCTTAGCAGGGGTAACCGTATACCAAAAAGGAAAACAATCCAATGGGACCACTACTGACTTGAACGGTAAGTTCATCCTGAATGTTCCAAACAATAGTGAGCTTGTTTTTCAGATTGTTGGTTACAAGACTATTGAAACAAATATTGGAACGAATAAATCCATCGAGGTTACCATGGAAATCACCGAAGCAGGAATCGATGAGGTGGTAGTTGTCGGATTCGGTACGCAAAAGAAATTATCAGTTGTGGGTTCGCAATCAACTGTAGAAGCGAAAAAACTACAGGTCCCAGCAGCAAACCTCACCAATGCTATAGCTGGTAAGGTTTCTGGGGTTATTGCAGTACAACGTACAGGAGAGCCTGGTTTTGATGATGCGGGGATTTGGATCCGAGGAATATCGACTTTCAGCCAAGGATTAAGTGCCCCATTGATTTTGGTGGACGGTACACCAAGAAGTATGTCCAACGTAGATCCAGAAGATATAGAAAGCTTTACGGTGCTAAAAGATGCAGCTGCAACTTCCGTATATGGTGTTCGTGGTGCCAACGGGGTTGTCATCATCAAAACCAAAGCTGGACAAGCAGGAAAACCAAAATTCAGCTTCCGGTATTATGAAGGGGTTACCCAATTCACCAAATTACCAGAATTCGCAGATGGTATAACTTATATGCGCATGTCAAATGAAGCATTGACGAACCGAGGCGCAGCTCCAATCTATAGTGAAGAAAGAATTGAAAAAACAGCGAGTGGAGAAGATCCATACCTCTATCCTAATGTGGATTGGATGGATGTCCTTTTCCGGGATTTTGGTCAGCAACGTAGAGGAAACCTGAACATCAGCGGGGGATCTGACTTGGCAACCTATTATGTTGGTACCAGCTATTACGACGAAAATGGTTTATATACTGAAGACCCTAGTGTGAATTATAACCAACAAGTAGGTTATAAGAGGTACAACCTAACCTCCAACCTGACAGTAAGACCATCCATCAATACAAAGATTGAATTGGGAATCCAAGGTTACTTGGCCAATGCCAATTATCCGGCAACGGGAAATGGCGATATCTTTGCCAATGCGTGGATGGTAACTCCTGTCCTACACCCGGCCATGTATGAAAACGGGACGGTACCTGACCAAAGAGCTGGCTCCTTGGTCAATCCATATGCCCACTTAACCCAAACAGGATATGCCAATCAGTGGAGAAATCAATTGTTTTCTAACCTTCGGGCAACTCAACAATTACCATTTATCACCAAAGGACTTTCCGCTACGGCGATGTTCTCCTTCGATGTTTACAACTATACCAGTATGCGAAGAACAAAACGTCCAAGTTCTTATTTGGCTACCGGTAGGGATGAAAATGGTGAAATGCAATATGAGCAAACCTTTGAAGGCGATCGTTTCTTAAGCTTTGCAAGATCTTCACAAGGGACTAGGACCATCTATTTAGAAGGTGCATTAAATTATAACCGCTCTTTTGGAAAACACAGCACAACAGGTATGTTGTTGTTCAACAAGTCCGACGAGTTGAATTCGCAGGCAGGAACATTGATTTCTTCCCTACCCTTCCGCTTTTTAGGTTTGTCGGGAAGAGGAACCTATTCCTATGCAGATAAATACTTCTTGGAAGCCAACTTTGGATACAATGGTTCTGAAAACTTTGCACCAGCAAATCGCTTTGGATTCTTCCCTTCCGTTGGATTGGCCTGGGTATTGAGCGAGGAAAATTTCTTTACGAGTTTAAAAGAAACATTACCCGTTGCTAAATTAAGGTTCTCCCATGGTAAAGTAGGAAGCAGCAGAATCTTAAGTGAATCAGGCGAGACCCGTTTTGCCTATATCTCCACGATTGCCAATACTGGTGGGTATAACTTCGGAAAAGATAGAGGAAATAATTATTCTACTGGATATAATATTGGTGAATATGGTGTTAATGTGACTTGGGAAACATCTATCAAGAGCAACTTGGGTATAGATTTACAGACCAAAAACAATGAATTTAGCCTACAATTTGATCTATTCAAAGAGCGCAGAGAAGGTATTTTCCTTCGTCGTGGCAATGTACCAACCTATGTAGGTTTACAGACGGCACCATTCGGTAACTTAGGAATCATTGATAATAAAGGTTTTGATGGATCCATCACGTATACCAAAAAGTTCAATGATTTCGGGTTCCAAATCTTAGGAAATTTCACGTTGAACAGAAACAAAATCGTGGAGAATGACCAGCCTGATCCATTATATCCTTGGCTAGATCAAAAGGGTCAAAAATTAGGTCAACGTTATGGTTTGGTTGCCTTAGGTTTATTCGAAACCGAGGAAGAAATTGCCAATGGTCCATTACATTCTGGACTTGTAAGACCAGGAGACATCAAATTCCAAGATGCGAATGGTGATGGAAGAATTGATGATTTCGATAGAGTACCAATCGGATATGGAACAATTCCTGAGTTTGTATATGGATTTGGATTTAGTGTGAATTACAAAAACCTTTCCCTATCTACCTTATTCCAAGGTGTAGGAAATGTGGATGTACATATGAACGGTGAAGGTTTGATGCCATTCTCAGTATCCATGAGCCGTGGTAACTTGCTGAGCAATATTGAAGATCGTTGGACAATTGATAACCCTCGTCAAGATGCTTTCTACCCTCGTTTATCAGATGGTAGCCCGAACGGTAACTACCAAACATCCACTTGGTGGTTGAAAAATGGCCGCTATATCCGATTAAAAGACGTTCAGTTATCTTATATGTTACCTAAAAATTGGACAAATCCCATCGGTCTGAACAATGCGAATATATTTTTCGCAGGATACAACCTCGTTACTTGGACACCTTTCAAATTCTGGGATATGGAATTAGGCGATGGCCGTGGAACCCGCTATCCAAATGTCAAAACGTATAGTTTAGGTCTAAATGTTAACTTTTAATCCTTCCAATCATGAAATTTAATTTAAAAAATACCATAACACCTGTCCTTGCTGCAGCTCTTTTGATGCTTGGAAGCTCCTGTCAAAAAGAATTTCTCAACCAGGTACCTGATGATAGATTATCTCTAGAGGAAGTATTTAATAGAAGAAAACTTTCCGAGGAATGGTTGGCAGGAACGTACAATTTTATACGCGACGAAGCACACCGAACCAACAGTACTCCTTGGGATGTGATTTCGGATGATAACGATGTATCACAACGAGGTACTCCTTTTCAAGTAAATCTTGGTAACTGGAATGCCTCCTCCAATTATTGGAACTTCTGGGACCATTATTATAAAGGCATTCGTACTGCTACAACCTTCATTAATAACATTGATGGAAACGAGGAAATCCTACAAGATCGAGAAGGTCCAGCTTTAATTAAAAAGAGAAAAGCAGAAGCTCGGTTTTTAAGAGCATTCTTCTACGCAGAAATCCTAAAACAATATGGACCTTTCATTATCATTGGTGATGAGGAAATTGCACCGGATCTCCCATTAACGGATCCTAATATGCAGATGCCACGTAGTTCCTATGATGAATGTGTAGATTATATTGTCACAGAGCTAAACTTAGCAGAAGCAGACCTGGATGTGGAACATTACGCCAATGGAGATAATGTCTTAGAGAATGACATGGGAAGAGCGAGTAAAATTCTGTGTAGAGCCGTGAAAAGCCGTGTATTACTTTATGCGGCAAGTCCATTGAATAATGGGAATCAAGATTATTTAACTCTTGCTAATAAGGATGGAAAATTATTGTTCAGTTCTAGTTATGATGTAAATAAGTGGGCAAAAGCGGCTGAAGCAGCAAAAGAGGTTATTAACTACGCAGAATCATCTGGAAAATTAGGCCTTTACCGTAAAAATAAATCAAATGGAGAATTGGATCCGTTTTTATCCTACCGCGACCTTTTTCTGGATTCTTGGAACATTGAATGGATTATAGGTAGGAATAACAATGGCTTATCAAGCTATCAAAGATCCTGTACCCCAAGATTAGCGAGTGGATATGCTTCCATGGGTCCAACCCAGCAATTGGTGGATGCTTACCGCATGGTAAATGGGGAGTCTCCAATAACCGGATACAATGCGGCAGGAGTTCCTAACATCAATTCCGCAAGTGGTTATTCCGAAACAGGATTTAGCAGCTTTCAGGCACCTGGTTCCACACGTGCAAAGAACACGTTCAATATGTACAAGAACCGTGAACCACGCTTTTATGCAACTATAACCTATTCCGGCAGTGATTGGATCAATACAACCTCCAGTTTGGGTGTTCGAGAAATCCAATTGTATTATACTGGAGAATCTGGAAAAGGGGGATCACATGATTATTCAGAAACTGGATATCTGTTCCGTAAGAACGTATCGCCAACCTATCATCCAACGCAGAATAACGTCGCGAGACCTCATGTGATGATGCGCTATGCGGAAATACTGTTGAACTACGTAGAAGCGCTAAATGAGTCTAGCCCTAACAATCCAGATATCTTAAAATATCTGAACCAAATCAGGGAACGCGGTGGAATCCCTGCATTATCTGCAGGTTTATCTCAAGCGGAGATGAGAAACCAGATCCGATTGGAAAGACGTATCGAATTGACCATGGAACATCTGCGTTATTTTGATACCAGAAGATGGAAGGTTGCAGAACAGACTGATGCTGGACCAATGTATGGTATGAATGCAGAAGGAGGAACTTCCAATACCGATCTTGCCTTCTTTAAAAGGACAAGGTTTGAAAGCCGTGTATTCCGCAAAAGCTTTTATTATTTCCCTATTCCACAAGCGGAAATTCAACGTAACCCAAATTTAGTTCAGAACCCAGGTTGGTAAATCTAACCCAAAAATGAAAGGATCAATGAAAAGTCTAGTTAATAAAAACATAAAAAACAGTATGCGATTATCTGCATTACTGTTATTATCCTCCCCGCTGTTCTTCTTACAAAGTTGTAAAGAACAGGCTTTGGATGTCGAAAACCAAGATCAGTATACCAAAGTTTTCATGCAATCCGCTAGTAACGGTGCTGTACCTAAAAGTTTGGCCATTAAAGATGAATGGACCAATATTGCTTTTGGAGCTGGCTATGGCGGATTCAGTATATTAAGCAACCCTGTAACCGTAAATTTTGAGATTGACCAAGAAAAGGTAGATCAGTATAACCAACAGAACAATACAAATTATGAATTGCCACCTCTCGAAAGTTATAAAATTTCCAGTCCTTCTGTCATCATTCAACCGGGAAATGCCGGATCTAATAATAGTAACCTGGAGATAAACCCTATAAAATTGGGCGGTACAAAAACCTATATCATTCCCGTTTCTATCAGTGATGTTCAACCCAGCTTGCCAGTTAATGAAAACCTTAGGACTACCTTTTATCTGGTAAATGGAGTCTATGAATCAAATCCTTTTACACCAATCTCCATTGAAGGTTGGGAGATCCACGATTATTCGGATGATGATTACGATGGTGCCGGTGGAAGAGCGAAATATGCCATTGATGGTACCAAGGAAATGATTTGGTTATCCACCTATCGTCGAGTTAACGGTTGGAGGCCGCCACATCCACATTACCTGACAATTGATATGAATGCCACCCATATGCTCCATGGAATTACATTATACGGAAGAACAGGTGCTAATAATGCCTATCTATTTCCAAAAAATGTACTTATACAAACATCCAACGATGGAAATACCTGGACTGATGCCGGTTTATTCAGCATTGTAGCCTCCTCAGAAGATACATCTGCAACCATGTATTTTGAGAAAAGTGTAAGCTGTCGTTATTACAAAGTAACGGTATTAAGCAGTGCGGGTAATGGCGATACCACTTCGATTGCCGAATTGGTAGCATTCTAATGTGTGATTTAATATATAGATAACATGAAGAAATTAATTGGGTTAATCATAATGGGCAGCATGCTTTTAGCATGCGGAAAAGGCGGTGGAGGTAATGAACCTATTATCGACCCTCCAAAAAAGGATATCATTGTAAAAACTATGACCTATAATATCTTTGGCGCTAGATCTGGAGGAATTCCAGATCTAAAGGTCATCGCGGAGGTCATCAAAAAAGCAGATCCAGATCTTGTTGCGCTTCAGGAAGTCGATAAAAACTCTGACCGCAACAAACACAATGGCGATATTGCCAAAGCATTGGGCGAAATGACAGGTTTGGATTATCATTTTGTGAAGGCTATTGATATTGCAGGTGGTGAATATGGCGATGCCGTACTTTCAAAACTTCCCGTAAAAGAAAAAAAGGGATATAACCTGGAAGTAGATCCTGCTTTGGGAGGAGAAAGAAGATCTGTTGCACGCATATTGGTAGAAAAAGACGGCAAAGAATTCTATTTCATCAGTACGCATTTTGACCACTTAAGTGATGAACGAAACAGGATCAAGCAGGCCAATGATTTCAATGCACTCTGTAAAACCTTTGGGAAACCGATGATTGTAGGTTCCGATTTTAATGCGCTACCAACATCTAATACGATGAACATCCTGAAGACTTATTTTTCGGTTGGTTGCTTGAATGGAAATTGTAACCAGTTTACTTTTCCTACTCCAACACCAAACAGAACGATCGACTATTTGATCTATCAACCTTTGAATGCTTTTACACCTCAAATGTATTCGGTGTTTACGTGGGCGAATAAAGAATCGGATCATTACCCGGTAATCGCCAATTTTAAAATAAACTTTTAAGTGAATTAGGATCTAACGGAAGAAATTTCGTTAGATCTTATTGAAAAAAACCAGAATGAATATGGTTTTCAAAAGGATATCATGTTCTTTAGCGATGTAATCTTTAATGCTTTTCATCGCTAAGGACATATGTTCCTTTACCGTTTGAGTGGAAATCTCCAGATTACCTGCAATTTCTTTATAGGTCAAACCTTCCTCTCGAGACATCCTAAAAATACGTTTCCGCTGAGGTGGTAAAGTATTGATAGCAAGATTATAAATATTGGCATATTCCTTATCCAATATAGTCCGCTCCACACATTCTCCCCCTTCGATCTTTTCATGTTCAACTACATCCACTGTCAACAATATGGAGGCACTGATCTGCTTCTTGATTTCTTTATAAACGAGGTTTCGGGTGATTCGGAAGAGGTAATGCCGAATGGGATGGGTGGTTTGAATGCGTTCGCGTGCATTCCATAGATTCAAAAAAGAATCATGAATAATATCATCGCATATCGCTTCATCTTTTATATATTTTTTGACAAAATAATACAATTCTTTTGCCAGGCTATTGTAGATGAATACAAAAGCATCATGATCACTGTTTTTTAATCGTGAATTTAAACTAATGTCTGAAATATAGTCCAAAGTTTAGGCTCCTTCTCTACCCAAAAGTAGGTATAACGTATTAAGTAATTGTTAAACCTAGTTTATCTAAAAATAATGTCCACCTTGCGGTTTGTATTTGGTTATTTAATTAAATCAAATATAAGGTAATACACATTACATGTCAAGGATTATTAACATAGATTTAACCGATATTAAACCTAAGCTTAATTAAGTTCAACCTTCGCGTTTCCCTCCTTATTGAAAATCGTTGTTCCAATACTCGCCAAAACCACGCAGGCCACAGAAGCCCATTGCATACCTGTCAAAAATTCGCCCAAAAAGATCAAGCCCGACAAGGCCCCGAAGGCAGGCTGTAAACTGGTCAGAATACTAAAGGTCTTCGCAGGCAATCGACCCAAGGCAAACATATCCAGAGAAAATGGTAAGGCACTTGAAAAGATCGCAACTCCTAATCCTTTTAGAAATAAATTAGGGGTAACATCCATAATGGCACCATCCCAAATAGCGAATGGAACTATAAAAAAGGTAGCAATCAGCATGCCCGTACTTACGGCATGTCGGCCATCCATGATTTTGGAAACCTTTCCTCCTACCACAATATACACCGCCCAGAAAGTACCAGCCACAAAGGCCAATAACAATCCAATGATATCGATGGAATTATTCTGCCAGGGCACGATCAATAGGATCCCTAAGCAGGCGAGCAATGCCCAAAGAACATCCAACCATTTCCGGGAAAAGGCAAAAGCCAGGAAAAGAGGACCGATAAATTCAATGGTTACCCCCAACCCTAATGGGATTCGCTGAATGGCCATGTAAAAGATCAGATTCATTGCGGCAATCCCTAAACCGTAAATCGCACAGTACAACCATTGCTTTCTATTGAAGGAAAATATCGGTGGTCTATTGATCAACAACAATAAAATAGCTGATAAACCAATTCTTAAGGTACTCGTTCCAATTGGACCTAGGGCGGGAAAAAGTTGTTTAGCTATGGATGCTCCACCCTGCACGCAGACCATGGATAATAAAGCAGCTGTAACAGCTAAATTGGCGTGTTTTAATTTCATTGATTAGGAAATTGCATGGCAAATATAGGTATTCCATGACTTGTTTATTAGAGGAAAGGAAATGTTTATTTTTCAAAGGCTTAGGAATATAAACACCTAGTAAAATCAGGGATTAGATAAAATAAAAATATAAGAAAAAAGAAAAAAGGAAGCGAAAATATCGCTTCCTTCGTATTGAAGGATGTTTTGGCAGGTTCCTTCAACAGCTATATCCTACGGGGAATAGAATTAGCTAACTAAACATATATGGACAGGATTGTCAAATACTATTGATAAACACGCACATAGTCAATTTCATAAATGGCTTCATTGATGGAAGGATCAACATCACCACCAAAATACCCCCCCATGGCCATATTCAATATGATGAAAAAATCATGGTGAAATGGGTACTGAGGCGAACTTTTGAAAGTATGGTAAGCTTTTCCATCCACCTTGAAAATAATTTCATCCTTATTCCAATCCACAGAATACACATGGAAGTTTGTTGTTGCTGTAGCCAACTCCGTAGTCTTGGTCGTGGCATTTTCCCCATGATGTTCTGGATAATGTAAGGTTCCATGTATCGTGTTCAATTGCTTACCCACATGTTCCAGTATATCGATCTCCCCACATGCAGGCCAGATTTTTGTTTGGTAATTGCTGCCAAGCAACCATCCGGCCGGCCAAGTTCCTTTTCCTACAGGCACTTTTGCACGGATCTCCACCCTTCCGTACGTAAAATCAAATTTTCCACGCGTCACTATTCGAGCCGAGGTATATCCAAAACCTTCATAGTTCTCCTTAATCAATTTGATCTTTAAGGTGCCATCTGAAATATAGGAATTTGCTGACCGGTCGGTATAATATTGCTTTTCGGCATTTCCCCATCCATTCTCACCATTCCCAATTTCATGTGTCCATTTCTTGCTGTCCAAGCCTCCAGGAACATTGAATTCATCTGCCCAAACCAGTTTTTCTGGTCTTGAAAACTCCAATTCCTCCGTTTTAGAAATGGTAATTCCGTTGGCAGAACGTGCAGTAGCAGTAACTGTATACTTCCCTGCGATAGGATAGGTATATTCTACTTTTCCGGTTTTACTTACTTCCTTTTGGTTGTTTCCAAAATTGATTTCATAGGATAATGCATTAACCGCCTTTGCTTCAAAAATATACGTTCCACTTCCGACTTCCTTTTCCGTAATTTGCAAGGTTAAATTTGAAGGCGCATCTCCTGCTGGATCACTCCCCTTATTGCTACAACTGATTACCCCTGATAAGGCAATGATCAATATCCAAAATCTATACATCGTTATTTTACTTTAAGTTTAACATACCAGGCAAGACCATCTCGACCAATGGTCCGCAATTGCATTTCCGTATCTGTTCGTTTTAGGATTTGGTATCGATGGGATCCCATATAGTTACCAACAAAACCCAATTTGGAGAAAACGATAAATTCTGTTGTTTCGGAACCATCATATCCAAATGCTTCCGTATAATCTGCCGCTTTTGGTCCTAATAACGTAAAATCCCCACCTTCAGTTAAGGTATTATCGAAATCACGCAGAAAATCCTTATTCCCAAAAATGGAACCATTGGTTTTGTGCGTAAAACTACCAGAGGCTGTAAAGGTGTACTCATCATCATAAATGCCCAAGCCTTTTTTATCCAATGGTGGTGCAGCCCACCATATGGGTTCCATTCCATCACTAGGTCCTACTCCAAGATGACCGGAGGCTAGGGAATCTAAAGTCCAAGTTTTGCTGGACCCGGCAGTCAGCATGGCTACCAATTCTGGATTAGGAATAAAATCACGTTGAACGGTTATTTCCTGTGTCGTTTCAGAAAAAACGCCCGCTCTTCCATAAGCGATTACCTTTACTTTGAATGTTTCTACGCCTACGTGTTTATAGGCGTGCTGGAAGTTATTGGTGGTGGAAGTGATGGGATTGGATCCATCTGCAAAATCCACCCGATAGGTAAATGCATGATCGGCATTTACAGTTAGGGATACTTCTCCAGATCCATCCCCATTGGGATGGGTTGCATCCTTTCCTTTGATATCAAGCTGTAGCTGAGGTGTCGAAGGTGTATCGATGTTTCCAAAGGTAAAGGTTTCCTCCTTACAGCTATAGAGCCCCAAGAAGCAAATCATGGCTATTAAAAAATTCTTTTTCATGGTTTAATAATTAGGGTTTTGTTCAAGATTTGAAATCCGCACTTCATCCAATGGGATAGGATAGACTTCATGCTTACCGACTACGAATCCCAAGGATCCCAACTTGGAAGCTGCCATGCCCGTGCGCACAAGATCGAAGTAACGGTCGCCTTCCATGGCCAATTCCAATCGACGTTCCGACAGAATTGCATCGAATAAGGATGCTCCTGCTGCATTCACATCATGGTTATTATTTCCAAAAGCTCTCCTGCGAACCAGGTTAAGATAATCCTTAGCTTTGATATCATTTGGCGAACTGCTTTTGTTCCAAGCCTCAGCAGCCATCAACAACACCTCGCTATAACGTATGATGCGAAAATTGTTCAGGTAATTCAATTCCACCTGACCTGATGTCTGACCTTTTCTAGGCTGATATTTTTGGGAATACAAACCTGTATTTTTATATGGAGCAACCTGATAGGATATACCATAGGATGGATTAGCGGCAGCATAGGCATCGATATCCAAGATGGTTGCATTTTTCCGTTGGTCGCCTGCTTCATAAGCTGAAGCTAGATTACCTGCTGGAAGGTTGGTGCTCCATCCGGCCGCATAAGGCATAGCATCAGTTCCTGCTAAACCGCGGATTCCACATTGCTGAACCGCAAAATTACCCTGTCCGCGCATCGGTGCATCCCAATTATAATAAGGGAAGGTATTTGTATACTGAATTTCAAATACTGATTCGGGACCATTCTCTCCAGCTTGAAGAAAAATGGAAGCGAAATCTGAAACCAAAGAGAAAGCATTCGATGTGATTATACTTTCCAATACAGGGGCCGCTTGATCATATTTTTTCTGATAGAGGTAAACTTTTCCCAATAATGCCTGTGCCGCATATTTTGTAATTCTACCCTTTTGCTCTTGTACTGGAGGTAGATTTCCGATAGCATCCAACAAGTCCCTTTCGATCTGTTCATAAACCTGTTCCTTGCTTGAACGCTGGATTTGCCGGGACTCATCTAGACTTAGTCGTCTATCTGCAAACAAAGGTACCCCTCCGAATAAACGGACCAAGGTAAAATAATAATAAGCCCTCAAAAAACTCACTTCGCCATAAAGGGCATCCTTTCCATTAAAATTTACTGCTCTGCCCAAAGGGTTCTGATCACGATATTGGGTCATGAAATTTGCCCGATTAATCCCTTCATAAGCAGACTGCCAGAGTTCCCTCAATGTAGCATTTTCAGGATTCACCGTAAAATCATCCACCTGTTGCAATGCAATCACATCAGAGGCACTTTCTCCACCGGCTACCGAATTGTCCGAAGCAATATCTCCGATCGGAACAACCTGGTTCAACCATTGCAAAGGAGTATAAACCGAGATTGTCATTGTCCTATAATCATTCTCATCCTGCAGGTAGGTTGTCGCAGCAATTCTGAAATCATCCTTAGGACTATATTCGACCCATTTCTTGCAGGAAGTTGTACCCAATCCCAGCAAGGCAATGAAAACTAAAGGTTTTGCGAATTTATAGGTATGTTTTTGAATGTTCATGACTTAAAATTTAAAATTAGCACCAAAAGAAAAAGTCCTCGCTTGTGGATATGCCCCGCGGTCAACACCTGTATTCATGATTCCTCCAGGCAATTCCGGATCATATCCCAGATAGTTGGTAAACGTGAATGCATTTTTAACCTGCGCGAACAGACGGATAGATTTCACGTATTTCGAAAGCTGTGGATTTTCCAATGTATAACCCAATTGAAGGTTTTTCACTTTCAGGAAGGATCCATCTTCTACGAATCGGTCAGAAACTCGATTGTTATTGTTTGCATCCGTAAAGGAATATCTTGGATAACGAGCGTCATTAGTACTGTTTGGACCTGTCCATCGGTTCAGGATACTGTTCGGTTTATTGGAATAATTAGCATTCCGTTCGTATGCCCGGTAAAGATCATTACCGATTGAACTGTATAAAAAGGCGGAGAAATCAATCATTTTATAAGAAAGGTTCAAGCTCAAACCCAAAGTCATACTTGGGAATGGATCGCCAATCTTAGTCATATCCGATGCATTGATCACGCCATCGTCATTAATGTCCATAAATTTGATGTCTCCTGGTTTAGCACCATCTTGTTGAGCCCATGCATCAATTTCATCTTGATTTTGGAACAATCCGGTAGTTTTATACCCATAGAAATAACCTGGTGTCTGCCCTTTTTCAAAAACGGTCACGGTTTGCGACTGACCATTGAAATAACCTCCACCAATGATTTTTGCCGTGCCATCGTCATTGGTCGCTGTAACTTTATTTTTAGCTGTGGTAATGATCAATGCGGAGCCAAATTTCCAATTGGAACCGTAACTGTCATTATACCCTAAGGTGATATCCAAACCATCGGTTTGGGTAGAACCAATATTTGCCGTAGGGATGGCGACTGTGCCTAGGTAAAGCGAGGCAGAAGGGGTAAACAACAAACCATCAACAGTTTTATGGAAATAATCAGCATCCAAGCTGAATTTGTTATTTGCAAATTGAAGATTGAATCCCACGTTGGCCTGTACCTGTTTTTCCCAAGCTAAGCTTGGATTATCAATGGAGGTTAGGCTAGATCCCGAATAAAAAACACCCGAGAAATTATATCCATTGGAATTTGCATTTGGTCCATAAACAGGTCCACCAGTACTGATTCCAGCAAATTGAGGACTTACATTTTCATTTCCGATCGTACCGTAACTCGCTCTGATTTTGAATAGGTTTATGAATTCAGATTGAAAGAATTCTTCATTTGAAACGACCCATCCAAGGGAACCAGATAGGAAATTCGCAAATTTATTGTTAGATCCGAAAGCATAGGATCCATCCCTGCGCATAGACACCGAAGCCAAATAACGTTCGTTATAATCGTAATTGACACGCCCAAAATATGAAAGATTTTTTCGAAAATATTGTCCATAACTTCCATCACGTCCATCCGTACGTTCGGAAGAATTGGCCCCAGTTGCTGCACTGAAATCCGCGAACTCCCAAGAATTATAGGGAACATCTTGTCGGGTCGCAGACATACCATTTCCAGTAGCCTTAAAAGCCGACATCCCTAAAACAGTCTCAAAATTATGCAGGTCATTCACCTTAAAATCATAATTCACGAAGTTTTCCCAGGTATAATTAAAGTATTCATTCTTATTATGGCTCACACTATTGTGTTTGCCCGTAACAGTAGAACCGTCCGCATTCATGGAATTATCCACATTATTTACACCATAGAATACCAAAGGATTGAAGGTTTTTCCATTATCATCATATCGGAAATAACCAAACCTGGAAGTAAATCGAAGATTGTGAAGGAGACTATAGGTGAGCTCACCCTTTCCATAGATCTTATTACCCCGGTAAGTATTATAAGTGTTTTCCAATTTGGTCAAAGGATTGAAAATTTCGGATAACAATAAGGTACTGAAACCATACGGACCAACGATATTCGGATCAGTATTGTACAAAGGGACAGTAGGGTCATAATTCAATGCACTACCAAGAATGGAGTTGAACGAGTTTTCCTGAATACCTTTGCTATTGATCAATACATAGCTCGTATTTAATGTAAATTTCAGTTTATTGCTCAAATCATAACTCATATTGGCCGTACCAGTGGCTCGGTTGAACCTGGATTTATCATAACCACCAACAATACCTCCCTGCCCTAACCAACCGGCTGATAGAAAGTAAGTGGTTTTTTCACCTCCTCCATTTGCTGTAAGGGTATAAGATTGATCCAATGGTTTTTCAAAAACCATCTCTTGCCAGTCAACACCTTCTCCAAAAACAGTGATATCCGGGAAAATTGCGTTTCCACCAGCAGCAATGCTTCCTTCGTTAATGATTCCTGCATATTCAGTGGCATTTAGCATATTAATTTTTTTCACAGCCTCTTGGTAGCCGACATTGGTATTGATACCAATTTGTACAGGAGAATTCTTACGTCCAGATTTCGTGGTGACAACAATAACCCCATTGCCGCCTTTGACTCCGTAAATTGCAGTTGTAGCAGCGTCCTTTAGAACATTGATAGACTCAATATCCGTGGAAGATATGGCATTGAGATCGTCCAAGGACTGCGGTACGCCATCAACGATAACCATTGGATCTGTCCCTGAAAAGGATGGGATACCACGCACAAGGACGGTTGGTTTAGATCCTGGAGTTCCTCCTTGTATAACATTAACCCCAGATGCTCTTCCTTGCAATGCCTCCTCTACGCGCGTAGGTCTCAATTTTTCAATATCCTCACCTTTCACTGTCGAGATCGCACCGGAAACCTTGGTAATTCGCTGCGTTCCATAACCAACTACAACAACATCCTCAATCAGACTGGCATCGCTGGCTTCCAATTGGATGTTTAAATTCCTCGCATTTGCTGTTAAAGTAATGGTTCTGTCTTCATAACCTACATAAGTTATGATTAATTGATTACCTGGTTGAGCAGATATTTCAAATCTACCCTGACCATCAGTACTGGTCGCTTTGTTGGTACCCAAAATCCGGACAGTAGCCCCAGATATGGTTTCGGCAAGCGCATTTCTCACAACACCAGTATAAGATTGCTCCTGCACTTGGGCTTTGGCCATAGAAGGCATCACAAAAGTCAATAGGAGCATCAGGTTGCAAACATACATATGCCACTTGCATTTGTTGATTAGGTAAAATAACATCATGTTTAATTGCTGTTTATAAATGGTTAAAATTTCTGAAGGCATACTTAGCAGTCGCACATCAATATCCCAAAGTTAATGGAGAATGCTTTATCCACCAATTTTTTACACCCTATAATGCCACTACAAAATAAATTTATACCATTGTAAATCAGATAATTAAAATACTACATATATTTGTATTGAAAAAAAGAGAATCTAACCAATTAAAATATGACCAATTTCTATTCTAGGGTTTTTCTTTTATTAGTAACTCTCCTACCCTGCTTGACTGTTATGGGACAGAAGAACATTGGTGTAGCCAAGATTGTTAACATCAGCCATTTTGATATGGATGCGGGAACCCAAAATTGGCAGATTCAACAAGATAGTGCTGGTACTATGTATATTGCCAATAACAATGGGCTGATCACCTTCAACGGGAAAGAATGGAAATCCTACCCCATTCCAAACCACACTATTTTACGTTCACTGAAAATCATAGATCAGAAAAGAATTTACGCCGGTGGTCAAGGTATGTTCGGATATTTTATCCCCCACAGTTCAGGTTTACAATATGTAGATTTAACAAAACTAATACCGAAGGAACAGCAAGACTTTGGAGATACTTGGAGAATTGAACAATTTGAAAACCAAATATTCTTTCAAACATCCCGATATATTTTTCAATATGATGGAAAGAAGATAACAGTTTTACCTGCAGCAAGAGGGACAGAATGGTCCTTCCTTGCCAAAAATCAGGGACGGTTATTCATAGCAGAAAAGGACAAACTTTATGAATGGAAACAAGGGAAACTAACCCTTATTCGAAAAAATATTTTTGCCTATATCACCGGGCTGACCGATCTAGGTAAGGAGGGCATTTTGGTAAGTTTATTGACAGAACAAGCATTTCTTATCAAAGACAATGGAACGAGCCCATTCCATCTACCTTCGGAAATCGTCAATCAACAAGTAAATAGCATCAGTGTATTGGAAAACGAGCAATATGCCATCGGAACAGTCTCCAATGGGCTTTATATTGTTGATAAAAACTGGAAAATCATACAGAACATCAATAGCTCGGATGGTTTAAGGAACAACACAGTACTATCGAGCTTAGTAGATAAAAATGCAAGGCTTTGGCTTGGTCTGGACAATGGCATGGCGATAATCGATGCCAATTCAGCCATCAGAAATATATACCCTCTACCTCAAGTTCCGATGGCCAGTTATACCTCTTCGGTATATGACAATAAATTATTCATTGGGACCACCGATGGGGTCTATCAAACGACTATTGATCCTGATGCAAGGGATTTATCCTATTCCTCCCATGCATTCAAAAAAATGCAGAATAGCAAAGGACAGGTATGGAATTTCGCCATTACATCAGGTGAGTTCTACATGCTGCACCACACAGGGACTTACCATTATCAGGACAACAACTTTGTACAGATGAACCAATTAGGTTCCTGGCTAGTGAAGGAGACAAAAGATAAACAACTTTTAATCGGGACATATAATGGTCTTTTTAGTTCTTCTAATGGTTTAAAAGACCTGATGCTGCTAGGAAAAATGGATGAATCCATGCGTTTTCTACAATTGGAGAAAGATGAACGATATGCTTGGACCTCGCATCCTTATCGAGGGGTATATCGATATCATTTGGAAAATCCACAAGAAAAAGCGAAACTATATGGTTATGAAGAAGGTTTGCCAGCCCAAATCAACAATTACGTCTACAAAATCAAAGATCAGATTTTGGTCACCAACCCTCATGGGATTTATCGTTTCGACCACCATAAGAACCGTTTCATTAGAGATGAATATTGGAATTCGCTCTTCGGAAATAATGCAATCATCTACCTGAAAGAAGATCAACAAAATCGAGTATGGTTCGTTAGTGAAGAAAGATTAGGAGTTCTAGATTTAAGCACTAAAAAAATAACCTTTTTCCCTGAACTCGAAAAGAATATGATAGGTGGATTCTACCATATCAATCCTGTTGACGGGAAGAATATCTTAGTTGGGTCCTACAACGGGTTATTTCACATCAATTATGAGGTTTACCGCTCCAGAATGGAGAAGCCGGTCATATCCTTCAATAAGATTTTAGTGAGTAACCAGGTAAAAGACAGCATATTGATGAACGGTTATTTCAGTAGCCAGTTAAGTGAAACTAAAAAACAGGATCAGGAATTATGGATGCCTCCGGCTTTCAATTCCATTATTTTGGATATCTGTAACCATGATTTCCAAAAAGATGCTATGCAGTATGCTTATCGAATACAAGGGCAGGGTGATTGGTCTAACTGGACATCGGAATCTACACGGACCTTCGGAAACTTAAAACCTGGAAAATATGTTTTTGAGGTGAAGGCCAAAAACCGATACGATCAGGAATCCGAAACACTTTCATATACCGTCAATATCAATAAACCTTGGTACCAAAGTCTTTGGGCTATAATCATTTATTGCTGTCTTGGTTTAGGATTAATTTATCTCGGTTATACACTTTACCTTAACCAACTTTGGAAGCAAAAAGAACGTTTCGAAAAAAAGCAAAGGGACCTCACCTACCTTCATGAATTGGAAAGCCGGGATAAAGAACATAAGATTACCGAGCTGGAAAAGGAAAAGTTACAAAATGATCTGATGTACAAAAACAAAGAATTGGCTTCCATCACCATGAATATTTTTAGAAGGAGCCGTCTAATGGATCGAATGAAACTGGAGATGGAAGAAGTAATCGCCAATATCGATAACAGGGAGACGAAAAACGAAGTGGAAAAAATCGTCAAAAAATTAGTGGACCATTCGAAACAGCGGGATGATTGGGAGCAGTTCTCCCTACATTTCGATGCCATCCATGCTAATTTTTTGAAGAAAATAAAGAATAAATATCCTGCCTTAACAGCAACCGATCTTAAACTCTGTGCTTACATCAAACTCAATATGTCCAGCAAGGAAATTGCCCAGATATTGCATATTTCGCCTAAAGGTGTTGAGGTCGCTCGCTATCGATTACGGAAAAAACTAAATTTGGATCAGCAAGCTAATCTTGCGGATTTTCTGAACGATATTTAACCCACACTGGCACCAATTAATTTTAAATAATTTTTATTTCCATGAAATAATCCCTAGCTTAGTCGAAACTTTAGGGGTGTCTGCAAGGTTTGCAGGCTGAGATTTTACCCTTTGAACCTGATCTAATTCATATTAGCGTAGGGAAAAGTAGAACTCAACATGGGTGCGTATCTGCAACCTTGCGGCGTTCCTAAAGTTTATCAAAAAAGATAAATATAGGAATGGAAATCAGCATCAATCAAGAAAAAATTCAATTTGAAATTGCTCCAGCATCGATCCAAGAATTACTGGAACAACATTACCCTACTTTAACTTCAGGTTTTGCCATTGCCCTCAACCAACAAGTAGTCCCGAAGGATCTCTGGAAGTCCACTCCTATCCAATCTCAAGATCAAATACTAATCATTTCGGCCACCCAAGGTGGTTAATATTCATTTTTCATACCCCATATTATGAACGAGCAAAGCATAAGTACAAGCCCATTTCCCAATTCCAAAAAAGTTTACGTTTCTGGAGAACTGTTCCCTATCCAGGTTCCCATGCGGGAAATCAGCCTAAGCGCAACCAAACTGAGCAAAGGCGGCGTGGAAGAAAACCCTGCCATTACGGTCTATGATACCTCTGGTCCATACACCGATAGCAACGAAAATATTGATGTACGGAAAGGACTGAAAAGAGTTCGGGAGCAATGGATCCTGGATCGTGGCGACGTGGAAGAATTAACCCAGATCAGTTCTGAATACGGAAAAGCAAGGTTAGCAGACCCTAAACTAGATGAACTCCGCTTTTCCTACGCACATAAGCCACTAAGGGCATTGCCGGGTAAAAATGTGACCCAATTACATTATGCCCGAAAAGGGATCATCACCCCAGAGATGGAATATATCGCTATAAGGGAAAACCAACGCATAGAGCAGATTGAGGCTGCTCCAGCCGCATTGCAGCAACAACACCCAGGCGAAAGTTTTGGTGCAAGAACCCCGAAAACAAGAATTACCCCTGAATTCGTTCGGGAGGAGATTGCAGCAGGACGTGCGATCATCCCCAATAACATCAACCATCCTGAAAGTGAGCCCATGATTATCGGACGTAACTTCCTCGTAAAAATCAATGCTAATATTGGCAACAGTGCAGTGAGCTCCAGCATTGAGGAAGAAGTGGAAAAGGCTGTTTGGGCATGCCGTTGGGGTGCAGATACCATCATGGATCTGTCGACAGGAAAAAACATCCATGAAACAAGAGAATGGATCATTCGCAACTCCCCTGTTCCGATCGGTACTGTGCCTATCTATCAAGCCTTAGAAAAAGTGAATGGAGTGCCAGAGGACCTGACCTGGGAAATTTTCAAGGACACCCTGATCGAACAGGCCGAACAAGGCGTTTCCTATTTCACTATCCATGCAGGCGTACGATTGAAATACATCCACCTGACTGCCAATAGGGTGACAGGGATAGTCTCCAGAGGTGGATCCATCATGGCAAAATGGTGTTTATACCATCATCAGGAAAGTTTCTTGTATACGCATTTTGAGGAGATCTGTGAGATCATGAAACAATATGATGTGGCTTTTTCCTTAGGTGATGGTCTGCGACCGGGATCGATTGCTGATGCCAATGATGCGGCCCAGTTCGCAGAGTTGAAAACCTTGGGAGAACTGACCAAAATTGCTTGGAAACACGATATTCAAGTGATGATTGAAGGACCTGGCCACGTGCCTATGCACATGATCAAAGAAAATATGGAGAAGCAGTTGGAGGAATGTGATGAAGCGCCTTTCTATACCTTAGGGCCATTGACAACCGATATTGCGCCAGGTTATGACCATATTACCTCAGCCATCGGCGCGGCCATGATCGGTTGGTACGGATGTGCCATGCTGTGCTATGTGACTCCCAAGGAACATCTGGGATTACCGAATAAAAAAGATGTGAAAGATGGTGTCATCACCTATAAACTAGCTGCCCATGCCGCTGATCTGGCCAAAGGACACCCTGGAGCCCAATACCGAGATAATGTATTGAGCAAGGCGCGATTTGAATTCCGTTGGGCGGATCAATTCAACCTCTCCTTGGATCCGGATACCGCAAGGGAATTCCATGATGAAACCTTACCGGCTGATGGGGCGAAAATAGCGCATTTCTGCTCCATGTGCGGACCGAAATTCTGCTCGATGAAAATCACCCAGGAAATTCGGGAGGCCACGGAAGAAGGCATGTTGGAGAAGTCCAAGGAATTTATTGAATCTGGAAAAGAGATCTATATATGATCATCGTGATTTCAGAAGAGCAGTATGTTCCATCGGAACTGAAGCATTGGTTGGCCTTATTTGATGCAGGACTGGAAAGCCTCCACCTGCGCAAATACGGCTTACCAGATCAGCTCATGCTGTCCCTTCTGAACCAAATTCCAACTGTGTTCCGGAAATACCTGATACTACATAGTCATCAGCATTTGGCTGCTGAATTAGGAATCGAAAGGGTACATCTCAAAAAAGAGAAATCGGAGCTAATGGCGTATAGAACCTTCAGGAAATCCTGTTCCACCCATAGCCTGGAAGAATTTAACCAATTGACCAGCTTTTGGGAATATGCTTTTTTAGGACCTTTTTTTCCGAGTATTTCCAAACCGGGATACCAAGCAAAACCGGATCTGGCAAATGCTTTAGCGATTACCCAAAGACAAAACTACCATTCAAAACTGATTGCGCTGGGTGGAATCTCCAAAAAGCAAATCTCAAAACTATCCAGGTTCGATATCGATGGAATAGCCTTAAAAGGAGGTATCTGGCAATCTGAAAACCCAGCACAAAGTTTTAAAGAAATACAAAAACAATATCTAAATGAAAAAGGGAAAATCAATTCCTAGGTTACAATATATTTCCCAAGGCATAACAGAAACCGATCAGCTCACAGGCATACAGCGGGTTCTGGATGCTGGAATCAAATGGGTGCAGGTCCGTTGGAAAGAAGCAGACCTAGCGGAACTTACAAATCTTCTGGAAATAGTTAAACCTCTCTGCCAATCTTATAATGCATATTTATGCGTCAATGATCAGGTGGAATTGGCAAAAGAATTCGAAGCGGATGCCATACATCTAGGTTTAAATGATTCCCCCATAGCAGAAGCAAGGGCTATTTTAGGATCGGACATCTTAATTGGAGGAACAGCAAACAACTTCCAGGATATAAAACAAAGGATCGAAGAAAAAGTCGATTATATTGGATTGGGCCCGCTACGATTCACCCGCACCAAAAAATCACTAAGCCCCATCCTTGGCTATCAAGGCTATGAAGAAATCTTCGAAAATCTAAGGATGCAAGAACTTCCCTGCCCTCCCATCTTTGCTATTGGTGGAGTGGAATGGGATGACACCGATATCCTGCAACATTTAGGCCTCTACGGCTTTGCAGCTTCCAAATTATTTTTAAAAGAACCTATACCTTCAGAACTTATTCTATGAAACCCTTAATTATTGCCGATAAATCATTTGATTCGCGCCTATTCTTGGGAACAGGCAAATACGGAAGCCATAACCTGATGCGTGAATCCATATTAGCCTCCGGTTGCAACATGGTGACCATGGCCTTAAAACGCTTAGACATGCAAGAAAAGGAAGATTTCTTTTTACAAGCAATGGAAATCCCAGGCATGAACTGGCTACCAAATACCTCAGGTGCTCGAACTGCAGAGGAAGCTATTTTTGCCGCTCAATTAGCACGAGAAGCATTAGGCACCAACTGGCTGAAGTTGGAAATACATCCCGATCCCCGCTATCTACTTGCCGATCCGATCGAAACATTGAAAGCAACAGAAGAATTGGCGAAACAAGGATTTATCGTACTGCCCTACATCCATGCCGATCCGGTTCTCTGTAAACGACTGGAAGACGTAGGCACCGCAGCTGTGATGCCGCTTGCGGCTCCTATCGGTAGCAATAAAGGCCTAAAAACCATGGATTTTTTAGAGATCATCATCGAACAGAGCCAGGTTCCAGTCATTGTGGATGCCGGAATCGGAGCCCCTTCTGATGCTGCCAAAGCCATGGAAATTGGAGCAGATGCCGTATTGGTCAATACCGCCATTGCGACAGCTAATGATCCAATCCTAATGGCTACAGCCTTCAAAGAGGCTGTAAATGCTGGAAGAATAGCTTATGAATCTGGATTAGCACCGACTAAAAGCAAGCATGCAGCAGCTTCTTCCCCTTTAACCTCCTTTTTATTCGATTGATAATCAGTAGTTATGCTAATCAATTCAATTTATCAGTAGCTATGCTAAACAAATCAAATTATCAGCAGGTATTCCAACAATATGCCTGGGAAGATATCAAAGCAACGATCTATCAGGCTTCAGCAAAGGATGTTTCCCTAAGCTTGGGCAAAACCAAATTGGATGGTTCCGATTTCATGAACCTGATCTCGCCAGCGGCCGAACCTCTTTTGGAAGAAATGGCTTTTCGATCCAGGCAACTGACCCAACAACGATTCGGAAAAACCATACAGTTATATGCCCCGTTGTACCTCAGCAATGAATGCCAGAACATATGTACCTACTGTGGCTTCAGTATGGACAACAAGATAAAACGAAAGACACTGTCGGACAGCGAATTGCTCTTGGAAGCTTTTGCTTTAAAGGCCATGGGTGTTAACCATGTGCTGTTGGTATCCGGAGAAGCCAATAAAATCGTAGATACCCCCTATTTCCTGCATGCCATAGAACTTTTGAGGCCTCATTTTGCGCATATTTCCTTGGAAGTACAGCCTTTGGACCAAGCAGATTATGAAGTGTTGCAAAAAGCTGGACTACATTCCGTGCTGGTCTATCAGGAAACCTATCATCAGGAGGTTTACAAACAGTACCATCCAAAAGGCAAAAAATCAAACTTCTCCTACCGATTGGATACCCCTGATCGGATCGGAAAAGCTGGAATCCATAAAATGGGCTTAGGCGTTTTGTTAGGACTGGAAGACTGGCGTATCGACAGTGCTTTGAACAGCTTCCATCTGGAATATTTACAAAAAACCTATTGGCGGACAAAATATTCGGTTTCCTTTCCCCGCTTGAGACCGGCACAAGGTATCATAGAACCTAATTTTATCATGGAGGATAGGCACCTGCTTCAGCTGATCTGCGCCTATAGGATATGGAATCCCGATCTTGAAATTTCCCTTTCCACACGAGAGGACCAGAAATTTAGGGACCATATCATTCCTTTAGGTATCACCCATATGAGTGCCGCCTCCAAGACCAACCCGGGAGGCTATGTAGTCGATCCGGAATCCTTGGAACAATTCGAGATCTCGGATGAGCGATCGATGGATGATATCCGACAGTTGATTCGAACAGTGGGATATGAACCGGTTATGAAAGATTGGGATAAGGTTTATTCCTCATTTGCATGAAAAAGGTAGATCCATTTTTACGATATAGCCGACAGGTGTTCATCGAGGAGATTGGTGTTGCGGGGCAACGCAAAATTATGGCATCCAAGGTTCTGGTGATCGGCGCTGGTGGATTAGGTTCGGCTATCATTCCCTATCTAGCAGCCGCTGGGGTTGGGTGCATTGGAATTATGGACCATGACCTGTTGGAATTGCATAACCTTCAAAGACAGATCATCCATCAAGAAAAAAACATCGGGCAATCAAAGGCGCATAGTGCCACTCAATTTGTTAAGGCATTGAACTCCAATTTAACGGTCCACACCTATCCTTTTGCACTGGATCAGGCCAATATGGAATCCATAATCAATAAGTACGATATTATCTTGGATGGCTCAGACAATTTCGAAACACGCTATTTGATCAATGATGGCTGTGTTCAATATCAAAAACCATTAGTTTATGGAAGTATCGAAGGCTTTCAGGGGCAACAAACCGTATTCAACTACCTAGGCGGAAAAAATCTTAGGGATCTATTTCCCCAACCAGAAGAGCCAAGCTACCAGCCAACCTGTGATAGCCTCGGCGTACTAGGACCTTTAGCAGGCATCGTTGGCAACATGATGGCTTTACAGGCCCTAAAAATAGCAGCTGGTTTACCTGTTACGATAAACCAGCTGACCATCGTTGATGGCTATCATTGGCGATTTACTACAGTGAATTATTAATCCTCTCGGGAACCGTCATCGGCCATTCGAACTATTTTTGGTGAAAAATTGGCCACAATATCCACCAGGTCTACTTGGGCGGCCATCACGGTATGAATATCCTTATAGGCCATTGGTGCCTCATCCATATTGGAACCGATAAGGGTAACTCCCTGATCGTTCAACATTTGCAGCATGTCCTGTTTTTTAAGGTTCTTAATGGCTTGGGTACGGCTCATCTGACGACCTGCCCCATGGGAAGCAGAGTTGATCGACGATTCCACTCCTTTTCCACGAACCAAGAAACCGTCGGATGCCATGGATCCTGGGATAATCCCCAGGACACCCTCTGCAGCAGGAGTAGCTCCTTTTCGGTGCACCATCAGTTCTTTGCCTTTATATTGCTCCTTCCAAGCGAAATTATGATGGTTTTCAATCTTGGCCATCCTTTCTACCCCCAGATCCTTCAACACCTTTTCATGGATCACCTCATGGCAGGCAGATGCATAATCACCCGCCAGGTTCATGGCCTGCCAATATTCCTGTCCGGCTTCTGTATCCATACCCAAATACGCTAAATGTTGTGCTTGGTAAGGGAGTTTACACAGCTCTTTAGCCAATTTGGTATAATGTCCGGCAATGGTAGCGCCAAGTCCACGAGAACCCGAGTGGGTCAACAAAGCGAGGTATTTCCCTGCAGGGATACCTAATTCCTGGTCCTCTTGCTCAAAATTAATCGAGCCAAATTCCACGAAATGGTTCCCCCCTCCTGAGGACCCCAACTGTGTCCAAGCCTTATCCTTCAAATTCGAAATAAAGGGGATTTCCTGGAATAAAGGATTTTCCAACACTTCATGATCCAATCGCTCAGGCTTTAAAAAACCATTTCCAGCTCCAAATCGGGTGTTCTGCAAGATGATCTTTTTAAGCCAATCGTGTTTTTCCAATAAGGCAACATCTTGCATATCAAAGATGGATAAGGCCATTCGACATCCAATATCCACCCCTACAGCATAAGGAATAATGGCATTTTCCGTTGCCAATACACCGCCGATTGGTAAACCATATCCCTGGTGGGCATCAGGCATCAAGGCACCTGCTACCGACACCGGTAATCGCATGGCAACATCCATCTGCTTTCTTGCCCCCTCTTCAATATGTTCTTCCCCATATACGGCATAGGCAACCGTTGATTCTTTTAATGGAATGATGCTGGTATCCTTTTCTTCGGGAAACAATAAGGCTTTCGCCAAGGGTTCGAAAATCGCGTCTTCCGAAAAGGATTCCGGATCAGCTAAAACCTCTTTAAACTTCTGAAGCATTTCATCACGTTTTAATCCATGACGCTTGCTATTGATCTTTAGGGCAATACCTAATGCACTGTTTTCCTTATAACCTAAGGCTAATAAATCATTCCCATTTATACGTTTATTTTCCATTCTTTGTTTTCCTTTCTTCTTTTTAATATTGCTAGGGACGAATTTCCCTAGCAAACCTCTTTATTTAACGAACAATTGTTTTAACTGGTCTAATACCTGGCCATTGCCTGAAACCGAGATGCTATTGATCTTTTCAGAGATCTTCTCCATGTATTCCATTTCTTTCAATCGGAACAACATGTTATTCTCCTCCAATAATTTAGCTGTATTCAACAAACTTCTGGTCGAAGCTGTTTCTTCCCGCCTGGTGATGATATTGGCTTGCGCCCTTTTTTCAGCAATCAATACCTGATTCATGATATCCCTTACATCGCCAGGCAAAATGATATCCTTGATCCCTACATAGAACAACTTCAATCCCAATTCCTCTACCTTCAACTGAAAATTATTGAAAAAATAGGAAGAAATTCCTTCTCTATTTTCCATCAAGCCATCCAAGCTAAAGTTTCCAATGTATTCCCGCAATCCAAATTGCATCAATGCATAAAGTTGATTGTTAAAATCCCTATTATCCAAAAGGGCTTTATAGATATCTTCGACTTGATATTGCACGATAAAATTGACCCGGACCTGGGCTTTGTCCTTGGTTAAGATCTCTTGTCCAGGGACATCCATCTGTACGATCCGCATATCCACTTTTTTGATCTCGATCTGTATGCTGTTTTTCCAAAAATAATAGCTTCCAGGCAACAATTCCTGTTTAAACATACCATCCACAAAAAGCAAACCCTTCTCTTCTGTATTGATGGTAAACATTCGCACAAAAGACTTTAATAGGGATTTTTCAAGCAAATCCCGCTTTATGGACGTTGGTATTTCCAACGTGCTTATATCATACTTTTCGAAACTGTTCTTTTGCAAACCTTTCCAAAAGAAATAGCGCCCGGCTCCCAAGACCTGATATAAGTTACCATTGATCCTATGTAAGGCAATTTCCATATCCGGAACCTCGATGACATCAACCAATTCGGCAAAGCCAGGAATGGTTAACATCAGATCCATGTCGAATGGCATTTGCACCACTCCATTCATTTCATAAACAGCAAGCTTCTCACCCATCCATAACCAATATTTTCCAGTGGTTAAGATGCGTTCAACGGCATTGTTTTTCAATACCAAGCCTACTTCGTTTTTGTTGATGTTAATCCTTTTCATTTTATTTCATTTTTGGTTTTTATTCCATTTGTTGACAACCTCTTTTTCATTTTACAGCTTCTCTTTTCCTTGTTCATCCGTTGAATAACGGAGATAAGAGGTAAATACTTTTGCAATTTTATACGCTTATGATCCAGGGTATAAATCCGAAGGAATAGCTCAAATCCGCTGGTCATTCAATGGATTGTTACAGATCCTTTAGTCCGCATTGCTGCAGGTTAGAAAATCCTAACGGAACAAGGAATCGATCTGCTTTTCATGTATTTTAGCTTTACCAATTAAGCAACATTGCTTTCGCAAAGACAGGACTCGAACCTGCATAAAATTCAACAATCCCTTTGTTGAATGGAGTCAGCAAGCCAACTCTTGATCAGTATACAGTCTATAAATCTATAGCTGCACTATCCTGCTATTCAGAAACAGTAAAATGAATCAAAGAACTTGGTCATACCTGACACTACAAAGATGGGGCTACTACTGCGCAGGGTAATTGCGCAATAGATAATAAAGCTAAAAATTTTTAAAAAACATGCTAAACAACTGATTTAATGAAACATATATTTTAATATTTCATTATCTCTTGGAAAGTAACAGAACAAATACGCAAATAGATTGCGTAGTGAAATCAATTTCATTACATTTATGTTAGCGAATAAACAGATGAAATAACATGTCAAGCAATAAACTCGCCTTAATACGCTATAAAACGATCGACCAATGCTTAAAGCAGCGGCATCGAAAATGGACCTTGGAAGACCTGATGGAAAAAGTATCGGATGCCTTGTATGAATTGGAGGGGATAACTTCTGGCGTTAGCAAAAGGACCATACAGGGAGACATCCAATTGATGCGTAGTAACAAATTGGGTTATAATGCACCAATAGTTGTCAAGGATAGAAAATTTTATGCCTACGAAGATCCTGCCTATAGCATCAGCAACTCCCCATTGTCACATATGGATATGGAGAAGATGAAGGAAGCATTGGATGTATTGAAGCATCTCAATGGCTTTTCCTTTTTTGAGGAGATGAGTGACATGATCATCCGATTGGAGGACAAAATATTGGTGAATGAAAGTAATAAGCCAAATATTGTCCAAATGGAAGGCAATAAATTGTTGCGGGGGCTGGAGTGGATCAATCAGATCTACCAAGCGATCAAAAATCAAATTCCCCTTTTGATCAAATATAAATCATTCAAATCCCAAACGGCAACTGAACAGATTTACTATCCTTATTTATTAAAAGAATACAGGAACCGATGGTTCTTAATGACCTATACAAAAAAAGGAAACACCTTAATAACCCTGGCATTAGACCGTATTCTGGAGATCGAAGAGATGGCAAAATCTTCTTTTAAGGCTTATGAAGGAGTAGATTTTGAACGCTATTTTTCGGATACCATCGGTGTGACTAAAAGTCAAAAAGACCGTGGACAGGCTGTTTTGTTAAAATTTGACGCCAAAAATGTCCCTTATGTGGAAACCAAACCCCTACATGAAACCCAAGTAATCGTGCAGCGATATCCGGATGGTTCGGCATTGTTCCGCATAGATGTGGTCTTGAACCTGGAACTGGAAAGGGAGATCCTTGGTTTTGGGGAATGTGTCGAAGTGCTCGCGCCAAAACAGTTGAAGAACTACATTAAAAAAAGATTGTTCAGAGCTTATAAACAATACCAGAAGGAACCTAAAGTGGAGAAACAGAACAGTTAAAAAGAATGAAACAAACGAAAACAAATAAAAAGCCAAGAAAAATCACCGCTGGTCCAATTAGGGAAAAAGCCAGAACGATGAAAAACCTAGTGGCGGCTGTAGGTAAGGTGTTGAAGAAAAAAGGATATCCGGGATTGAGCATCGCTAATATTGCGGTGGAAGCAAAAGTGGACCGGAAATTAGTATATGCTTATTTTGGGAACTTAGATAATTTAGTGGAGACCTATATCACCGAACAGGATTATTGGAAATCCAAGGCTAAAAAACAGATTGCCAAGCTGCTGGAGCAGGACCAAATGAGTAAAGAGGAAATGCATGGCTTATTGTTTGGACAATTTGAAACGGTCCTGCAGGATAAGACCTTGCAGCGAATTTTGCAATGGGAACTTTCCGAACCGAATACATCGCTACGTAAATTGGCGGATGCTCGGGAGGAAGTAGGCGAAGAACTGATTCAAAAATTGGAAAAGAATATAGGGAAAGATGGATTGGATATCCGTGCGGTATTGGCTTTGCAGACAGCTGGTTTGTATTACTTGGCGATACATGCCAAATCGAATGGAAGCACATTTTGTGGGATTGATATCAATGAGGCAGAGGGAAGAAAACGAATTGAAAAGACCTTGATGGATATTTTGGAAAAATTAGATGAAAAAAAGAATCAAAATTGATGAACAACTTACACTACGGGCCTTAGTTTCGGCTGATGCGATTCGGATGTATCAGATAATTGATTCCCAACGGGACTATTTGGGCGAATGGTTGCCTTTTGTGCAGTTTACCAATAAGCCGGAGGATAGTAAGGGTTTTGTGGAGATGTGTATACAGAATTGGAAGAACATGAAAGACTTTGTGTTTAAGATCTGTTTGGATGATCGGATGGTTGGGTTGATTGGAACGAAAGAAATTGATTATCTGAATAAATCTACAGAGATTGGGTATTGGTTGTCGGAGGAAGTACAGCATCAAGGGATTATGACAAAGGCGGTTAAGGTGGTTATTGAGCATTTGTTTGAGGAGTTTAATTTGCAAAGGATACAGATTTGCTGTGCAACTGGAAATGTGAAGAGTAGTAATATTCCATTGAGGTTGGGTTTTGTGAAGGAAGGGGTTAAAAGAAATGCGGAATGGGTTGGGAATTATGAGTTCAGGGATTTGGAGGTGTATAGTTTGTTGAAAGGAGATTTTGTTTGTTGAAAGGAGATTTTAGGTAGATAAACCCGTCATTGCGAGGAACTTTACCCGACATTGCGAGGAACTTTACCCGTCATTGCGAGGAGGTACGACGAAGCAATCTTTGCACTAATCGAAAGATTGCTTCGTTCCTCGCAATGACGCAGTGCTTCGCAATGACGCGGTTACCTCTTCCTTGCTTCTTTCATCGGATTAGATTCCATCGACTGCCCTCTCACCCCTCTGCCCTGCCCCTGAAAGATCTCAAACCTAGATGGTTGCGATTTTCTTGGCCAAGCATTATTATCCTCATCAATATCTGCAGTTTCCCGCCATGGATCCAACTGAATGGAAACCACTTCTTTACCCTTAGCAAATACCTTCGTTACCTCATTCTCATCCAACCTCCAAATATAAGCTGGAATACGATCCACTTCCTTACTTCCATCAGCAAAGGTCCATTCAATAATCAATGGCATAACCAATCCCCCATTATTCTTGAATTTCAATTCATAAAAAGATATCTTTCCATCGAAAATATCCTTCTCCTTCGCATTTAAAGACGCATAAAAAGCTTGATAATTCGCCTCATTCTCCGGCTTCACCGCAAATCGGTCCCACTTATTATAAAAATCCAGCAAGGAAGTATCCTTTTCTACCAAGAAAGCCATATTTTCTTCCATATTACGCTGCCTCGTAATCGTATTCAAATCCCTATCAAAAGCTTCCTTCTGATCTTTCTGGGTTTTCCCCGGATCAGCACCCGTCATCCTATATTGGGTAACATTCGCCAATTCAATCTCCACTGCATCCGTCGTAAAGAACCAACCTCGCCAGAACCAATCCAGATCCACCGCCGAAGCATCTTCCATCGTCCGGAAGAAATCAGCCGGTGTAGGATGTTTAAATTCCCAACGACGAGCATATTCCTTAAAGGCATAATCAAACAGCTCCCTACCCATTACCGTCTCCCTAAGAATATTCAGTGCGGTGGCCGGTTTTGCATAGGCATTAGGTCCAAACTGCACGATATTCTCCGAATTGGTCATGATAGGCTCCAATTGATCCTTCGGTAAGCGCATATAATCCGTGATCTTATGCGCCGGTCCGCGACGTGATGGAAAATCCTTATCCCATTCCTGCTCTGTCAAAAACTGTAAAAAGGTATTCAAACCTTCATCCATCCATGTCCATTGTCTTTCATCCGAATTTACGATCATCGGGAAGAAATTATGTCCTACTTCATGGATGATCACACCGATCATCCCATATTTTACCGCCTCCGAATAGGTCCCGTCCTCATCGGCACGACCATAGTTAAAACAGATCATCGGATATTCCATCCCATTGGCCGCTTCCACCGAAATGGCGACCGGATAAGGGTATGGAATCGAGAATTTGGAATAGGTTTTTAAGGTATGGGCCACCACTTTGGTGGAATATTTTCGGTATAGAGGATAAGCTTCCGGTCCATAATACGACATCGCCATCGGCTGATTTCCCGGAACACCTTCATTCACCTTCATGGCATCCCACACCAATCTGCGGGAACTTACAAAGGCAAAATCACGGACATTCTTGGCTTCATAAACCCAGGTTTTCTTGGCATTGGATTTCTCACCCATCGCCTTTTGGGCATCCGCCAAGCTCACGATTTCAATTGGTTCCTGGCTGTTTTGGGCCTGCTTCCAACGGTTCAGTTGCGTAGCATTCAATACTTGCCCATAATTCTGACATTCACCAGTAGCTCCAACGATATGGTCAGCAGGAACCGTGATGTTCACTTTATAATCGCCAAATACCAAAGCAAACTCACCTCTACCGGTGAACTGTTTATTCTGCCAACCTTGGAAGTCCGAATAGACCGCCATTCTTGGGAACCATTGTGCTATGGTATAGAGGTAATTATCATCTTTCGCAAAATATTCGTATCCACCGCGGCCTCCCTGCTCCATTCGGTTGGTGATCTTATAATCCCAATCGATATGCAGATTCATTTTTGCACCTGGCTTCAAAGCAGTTGGAAGGTCGATGCGCATCATCGTATAATTGATGGTGTATTTCAAAGGTTTATTGGATCCGTCCGTCACCTTATGGATATTTACACCAAACCCCTTCTTTTCAGGGACCAATGTCTTCAATTGCTCAATCGACATGCGTTCATTTAAACTACTCTGATTGAACTTTTTACTCTCAGAATTATCCGCATGTTCATTCTCATCCAGCTGTACCCATAAATAGGTCAAGGGATCGGGAGAATTATTGGTATAAGTAATGATTTCAGAACCTTTAAGGATTTGGTTCACTTCATCGATCTCCACATTGATTACATAATCTGCTTTCTGCTGCCAATACATGGAACCAGGAGCACCAGATGCGGTACGGAAGATATTGGGATCACTCAACAAGGTGCCCAATTGTTCAAATTTATTGCCATGATTTGACCCAGGATTTTGTTGTGCCTGCGCCAATGCAAAACACAGGGAACCAGCGATTGCTAAGCTTAATGTTTTCAGGTTGCCAAATATTTTCATAGTGGAATACGTTCAATAGCCATAATAAAGGAAATACCGATCACTGCAGATGATAAAAAGAAACTCCAGTCTCTATTATTGACCCGGAATATCTTCAGCATCAGTTCGGACAGTAGGATAACAAAGAAAACGATAATTAGTTGTCCAAATTCCAAACCTATATTGAAGGATAAAAGGGGCAGCACAATGTTTGCCTCTTTTCCCAAAAGTGATTGCAAATAATTGGAAAAGCCCAATCCATGGATCAAACCAAAGATGAGGGCCATACTGTATAGGATAGCAGCGCTTCGCTGCTTTCTTCTTTTCGGAAGGTTATAAAGTGCCGTTATAAGGATTGTGACAGGTATCAGGAATTCGATCCAACTCATGTCTACCTTAATAATCTTGAAGGCTGCCAAGGCAAGGGTAATGGAATGGCCGATCGTAAAAGCTGTAACCAGCCAGAGCAAACGTTTCCAATCTTTTAAGGTATAGCTACAACATAAAACCAAGACAAACAGGATATGATCATAGCCATTGAGGTCCAGAATATGTTGCCATCCAAGTTGAAAGTAAATGGAGAAATCGCTCATGATTTAGGTTATTCCAATAATATCACACAAATTTAATATTATTTTAATAAGGAATATTTTATAACTAAATAATTACATAAATCAAGGATTTAAACTAACCTACTATTTATCCAATACTAACTTTTTGATTCGATCATCAGCCTGCAGCAGCTTAACCTCTTGTTCTGAAAGCTGCACAGAAAATTGGAAATAATTTGGCATAGGCTGGGAAACATCTATCTGCCGGCCTACATTGATGTTCAGATCCTGAAAAACAGTGATAACAGCATCCTTAACCACAAGAACGGCCTGCGGTTCTTCCAGACCATTAAGTGCAATAGTCAACATATAGGATTCTGATAGCGTGCCTTTATAGGCAATCCGGTCATTTTCATCCTTTTGACAGGAATTGAAGGTCAGTAAAAGGCAACATCCCAACAACAGTACAACTATATTTTTCAAAGGTTTAGCTTGTTTTAATAATAATAACAGCTTGTTCATCAGTTAATTAATTAGTTTTGGCATGGAAAATTAATCATTTTCCTGAATATTGGATACTTTAGTGTGAGAAAAATATGAAAAACCTAAAATACAATTGGAAAGTCCTATGTTTCGTTTTAATATTTGTAACGAGCATTGCTTTCGCACATCCATTTTACGTTAGCATCAGTTCCATCACGTTCAACCCCCAAAAGAAACAGGTAGAAATATCTTGTCGGCTCTTTTATGATGATCTCGAACTTGCCTTAAAAAATCAGATGAAACAACGTATTGATGTGATTAATCCGAAGAATAAACAGCAGGCCGATTCTACGATATCCCAGTATATAAGGAACAATTTTCGACTGAAAATAAATGGTAAGCCGGTTGAGCTTAGGTACCTAGGATATGAAATCATTGATGATGTGGCTTGGTGTTATTTATATTCCGATCAGATCAATTCCATTAATCAACTGGAGGTGACCAATCAACTATTATATCAGGATTTTAAGAGGCAATCCAACATTATGCATGTGCAGGTCGGGAAAACAAAGAAAAGTTATAAGTTAGATTATCCAAAGCGAGTAGCTTCGTTCAGTTTTTAGTGGTGGCAAAAACCTAACCCCCTATAAACACAAAATGCTTTTCGTTAAAAAAGCACATCTAAATTTTAATTATTGATTTTTGTTTTTTAGAAGGTTAACTTTTATTGTTAACACTTCTAGGATTTGGTTTGGATTGATCTCCGACAAAACCCCAATTCGTTACGTAATACAAGTACGGGTTTCTGACTAGGGTTTGTTTTTTCTTCTTCTCTTTTTTAATCATATTATTTCCTTTCTTTAATTGTTACGGCAATAATATAGCAAAAACCAGTCCAATTTCCAAAGAAATGGTTTATTTTTTTTTAAACAAGTTGTTAAACTTAAATCTTGGGAATTTAGGGATATTTCTCTTTTAAATTTAACGATATACTTCCTTTAAAGGAACACTTCTTTTATACGTAAAATCTGTTGGAGAACATCCAATGATATGTTTAAATACCCTATTAAAGTGAACTACGGTATTAAAACCACAAAGATAGGCCACTTCCGATATATTCTCCGTAGAATGGTTGACCAATAATTGGCAAGCCTTTTCGATCCTTATCTCGTTCAAGAAAGTGACATAGGTTTTCATGGTGTGTTTCTTGAAATACTTACAAAAAGCCGAAGGAGTCATGTGGATTAACTTCGCAATTTCATCAATCGTAATATCCTTTGCATAATTCTCTAAGGTATATCTTAACACCTCATTGATTCGAATACCGACCCGGTCGTTGAAATTGGAATCCTGCAATCCGGAGTATAAGGAAATCATATTTGATTCCTGGGTAAAAAGGAAATCAAAAACGGATAAAACCTTCTTAAGTTTGCTGATATTTTGGGATCTAAACAAATCCAGAAACACTTCTTTAATCTCCAGACTATGCTTTGGGCTTAATTTTTTGGAAGAGTCCAAATTTTTGAAGAAATCACGAATAGAACGTAGTTCCGACATTTCGAATAAAGATCTTAATTTTTCAAACCCAACGAATAGATGAACAACATGGATTAATTCTATGGAATCATTCTCTTTAATAAAAACATGTGGATCATTGGCCTTAAGGATATAAATCTCATCCTTTACAAACGGTTGGATTAAATTCCCGATAACCACGGAACCCCTGCCCCTAACAATGTATGAAATCTGGATTTCCTTATGCCGGTGATAATGGCTATAAAATTGTTCAAGGATATCTTCTTGTACATAAAATGATCCTGACCCACCCGCTGGGGCAGTAAATTCGATAGGTGTTTTCACCTCCATGTTTTTAATCGATTCCATACTAGAGAGAAAATTTAATTCAAGTGGTTTAAATGTCTGGTGTTAAAATTCATAACTAAGTTTAACAAATCTAAGATTTTTTTTATCCTATTAGCATAGGATTAAACATAAAGTGAACTTTTTTCTCTTAAAAGTTATTGTTACACTTTTTATTGTCAAAAATTTAAGAAACAATCGTTTTTATTGGAAAAAATAAGAAAACAGTTCTTTGCTTATTGAAATAATTTAAAATCTACTGGAATCCAAGTTTGATTCTTTGAAAAATAAATTTGGGTCTTGGTTTAAGTGAGTTGTAAGTGCCTTGTAAGTGCCTTGTAAGTGCCTTTAGTCACTTACAACTCACTTACACCTTGCTTAGACATTTCTTCCATAGCGAATCTAAAAAGATATTCCTAAATTGGTCCTTCATATACTGGAAAGGATGAAAGATGTTTTAATAATAGCTTTGGGCGGTGGAGTCGGCAGTGTAATGCGGTATTTTGGTGCACAATTTATCAGCAAGAATTACCCTTCGCATATTCCTATGGGAACCCTGCTGATCAATATTACTGGATGTCTACTTATTGGTTTATTGATCGGTCTATCCGATAGACAGCAATGGCTAAATAATGAATGGAAACTCCTATTGATCACCGGTTTCTGTGGTGGCTATACCACTTTTTCCACTTTTGCTGCCGAGAACATCAACTTGATCCAAAACCAACAGATCGGATACGCTATCCTCTACACGGTTTTAAGTGTGTCTTTAGGTTTATTGGCGGTTTGGGCGGGACTTTCCTTAGGAAAAGTATTCCTTAGTAACTGACCAAATTAGAGTTGAATACCAACCCTTCCTTCCGTTCAATATCCTTCATCTGATTCACTAAAATCCGAACACTTTCTTTTGCCAATATATCGGTAGGCTGTTTCACATGACTGATGGGATGATAGAAAAAATCATACACCTCACTGGCATCAAAACACAAGACATCTAAATCCTTAGGAATCTGTACCCCTCTCTGGGTCAATATTTTCAATCCTGCAACCGACAGGGTATTGGTGGCAAACACCATCACATCCGTCTTTTGACCATCCAAGATTTCATATACCACCGATTTCAGTTCCTGATGTTGATTTGCATAATCAATTTCATACACATCGGTCACCATATCTTTTGCTGCATCTTTAAATCCAGCCTTTCTATCGATCATATGTTGGAGTTGGGTATTGTAACTGATCAACGAAAGATGTTTGAAACCTTTTTCAATCAGGCCTTTTACGCCCGCAAACATGGATTGGTAATTATCCGTGATGACATAGCTGCTATTGATATGTTTAAAATGCCTATCAATCAAGCAGAGTGGTATTCCCAAGGACATGATATATTCAATGGTTTCCTCCGAATTTTCCGGTGGCGAGATAATAAAACCATCAACCTGCCTTTTAATGAATACATCGACTAATTTCTTGAGCTTTTCAGGACTCTCATCAGAGCTTCCCATAATGGTGGTCAATCCAAATTGGCTGGATTCATCCTCAACACCACGTGCAATGGAAGCAAAAAATGGATTGGAAATATCGGCAACAATCAATCCAATGGTATTTGTTTTGCCTGATTTTAAGCTCTGAGCGATGTGATTGGGTTTGTAATTCAATTCCAAAGCTGCCTGCTTGATGCGCATGGCTGTTTCTTTACCAACCCTTCCCTTTTCTTCATTGCCACTGATCACATAGGATACCAAGGCAGTTGAAACACCCAAATGCTGTGCAATATCCTTTAATGAAACTTTCTTAGCCATGTTATAAAGATAAATTAAAATAAACACTTGTTAATACTTCCGGATGATTTGATCCCCCCAATTATCCAATATTCGGTTATAGGCCTCCGAAGCTGCCCCATTTCCCCAGTCGTAGATGGTAAATTCCCCAATTCCAATGCCCTCCGCCGAGGTATGTCCATCATGACCATAATTTTCCATCATAAAGCCATAATCCTTTTCATTCAGAAAAGGCCATCTCTTTTCCCATTGCACTTTGCTAAGGGCGTTTTCTGGGCAATACATCAGTACAAAAGATGCCCGCAAGGCCGCTATCCCCCGCTGCAAATAATCCTTTCTTTTCAATGCTTTTCCATATTGAAGAATGAGCTCGGCGAATAAACTCTGTCGCGAATCATTCCATTCGGCATCCGCATTCATCACCCCAAAACCACCAACAGCAGGAATATGGATGAAACCCGGCTGCCAAACCGCCTGCCACATCAACAGTTCATCCATCACCTGCTCTCCTAATCGAAGATGAGCCTCATCCCTGCTTATGCTGTACGCTTGAAAATGGGCCTGGGCTAAATAATACATACTTAAGGTATTCTGTTTATACATATTATTCCGAACGACCTTCCGCCCGACCAAATCCATCGATCCAAACCTACTACAGGACCAATAGGTCTCGAAATCCTCCCATTGTCCATGCTCCAAACATAATTGATCAACAGCTTTTAATGCGCGCCATGCGGCTTCTCTGAACTTATCTTCTTTCGTGATTTCAGAGAGTTTCAATAAAAAGGTCACGGACATGGCGGATTCCGGACTCTTGCTGAGGATCTGCAGATCCTGATGCGTTTGTACATCGATCCAGGCAGGGAAAAAACCATCCTCCCGTTGGATCTTCATCAAGCCTTCTCCATAATTTCTGGCAAAGTCCAATAACCGCTCATCCTTTTCCAAATCCTGGTACCATTCCAACATTAGAAGGGCCGTGAAACTCATATCTAGAACATGGTATGGCGCCTCCTTGGCCGCTTTTCCAAAAGGATTTCTATCCGAATTGCCGTAATAATAATGTTGCCAGCCTTTGGATCGCCAATAACTCTTTCCGGCTATTTCACGAGGCTCCATGTCGGTAGCAATCAAACCAGGAAAAAATCCCCCTTGCTGGGGAAAAGCCAGTGCCAACTCTTTGGTCTTTAAGGCATACCCCTTCAGGGAATCATTATGGGTTCTAAGGGCATACCGCATCAATCCTGATGCGGAACGGAAGGAGTTAAACCAGGCCTGGTTCCAGATGGATCGAAATTCCCGTTCATTGATCTCGCCCTTATAATTTGGACTCTGCGTAACATTGACAATAAATGTAGGTGCTCCAACCCTTTTCCCTTGGAGATCAAACTCCTGCCAAACCGCTTCTTTCCAGTTTTTGAATGCCCAGTTATACGTATGTTGTACATAGGCATCTAAATCCGACCTTACCGAACCTTTGTTCTTCTCATTCGCTTTCTCCCCCCACTTTTGCCATAAGAACTGGTTCACCCTCGCAAAGGGGTTTCGGATATCCTCTTCCGCTTCGGAGATCAGGATATAAGCCGCCAATTGATGTTTTCCTTTCGGAACATCCGTTTTCCCAAGTTTTTCATACAGCACATGATCTGTAATCTTAGATGCAGAAAAACCAAGCGATAAAAGATTCTTCATGGCATCCATATCCATAAACCAAGGAACTTTAGCCTGATGCTGCAACAGATCCAGATCTGGAACGATGGCCAAGAACCGATCTTCACTGCTATTGATCATGGCCGGCGAACGAAAAACATGCTGCGGCATGATGTGGTTATCCGTAGGCGTCAAATGAGGTGCCCAATGGAATAAAGGCATAAACCTTGGCCTGATCTGCACATCCCAGAAAGCCAGAGAAAGATCGATTGCACAATCCCACTCAAAAGCAATGCGATAAACCCCCTTGCCTACCTTCCGGATTTCTCCTTTTGGTTTAAACCCTTGCGGAGAAAGGTAACTTATCGATTGGATATACGGTCTGAGATCGTTCGGAATATCCATGCTGATCGTATCTTCCACCGGAAAAGAAAATCCTTTCTCCCCAGAAGGAGAGGCTTGAACAATCCCTAACATCAAAAACATCCATAAACTGGTCAGGAGATAGGCTGGACTTCTCATCATTTCTAATGCTTGGTCAATTGGTTAATGTTGAAACAATTTAAGCAATTAATCCACGACAATTGCTAAACCATTGGCAACTTTCCGAGGTTCCGCATCTGAATATACATTGATCTCCCGAAAACCCGTGCCTTCCTTTTGGATCAAGGTACTGGAACCTCCTCCATCCAGATTCAGCGCATGCTGCACCTTCAGGCTGAAGAACAATTCGGACATTTCGCGGAAACTCATGCCGATGGAATGTTCCGCCTTTCGGCCATCCACCACCAAAAGATAGAATTTCTTGGCATTATAACCCAAAGAGGTCCGTGGATGTCTTTCCGAATTGGCATGACTGACCATGGCATAATCGCTCATTAATTTTTCCACACCTCCGATCCCCTCCGCAATAGAATCCTTCAATTTTGCATAATTCAGGTTTCCACCGATCAGGAAATCTCCCGTTTTCTTAACCGCGAAGAAGCTGTGCCAGGTATCAAAAAACTTATCATGAATGATCTTTCCTTCCTGTACAAAAGGTCCCCAAGGATTCCCTTGCCAGTAGAAAAAATCCCCATTTACTGCAAACTGTATCTTGGAAGCGAAGGGCGATTGTGTCGCCATTTCCTTTACCGTACCTAATTCATAATCCGAGGAATCTTTGGTCAAAGAAATGGTCTTTAATTTTAGATTTCCCTTAGCGCGATCCATCGCTATCAGGTGAAACGCCAGCGGCGCATCGGTTTGGTTCTGTATCTTGACCGAATATAATTTCAGCCCATCGAGATTAGCCGTTTCTTTAAATTCCACCAGGTTCTTGACATAGCTTAGCTTTTGGATCTGATCTTCCACATCCACCTGAAGATCCAATACTACCGGCGCTATATTTTCCGCTTTGTTGCAGGCCAGCTGCAACAGCAAAAAGATTCCCCAAATACTATATTTAAACTTCATCTTCCATTTATTTTAAAGGGTAAAAACCATCTGTTCTAAAATCCTTATAGCGATAGATATCACCTGCTGCATCCAAACCAACAAGATCTCCTTTTAGCACCATGATTTTCTGGTACATATCAAATCCTTCACCGATCAATCGCCTATTGGATGGCACAGCCAATTCTGACATGCTATAAGCCCACAGTTTTCCGTTACTTTCCAAGGCCAATAATTCATCTTTAAAGGCCATCAGTTGTTTATAACCTTTGAAGCCAGTGGCCACTTCTGTTTTTGCTGCAGAAACATTGCTCAAAACAGGTTGCCTGTTCATGATTCCATTGGCATCTACGGTCAATAGGTAATTCTTAAAAGGGACCAAGGTCCATTTATTCCAAAAATCGCCCAACCAGAAAGGATTTGCTTGCGCCATGGTATAATCCGCATTGATCCTAAAACTAAATAGTCCTGCCCAATAGGGATGATTTCGAAATACGATAGATTGATCGTCTATCAAATACCAGGATTCCGAGGCATCCCAAAATACCCCGACCACTTTAGGCGGGTCGCTGAAGACGCCTGCTTGGTCCGGAACATAGGACATGATATCGTGGTTGTTCTTTTTCAGCAATAGACTACCGCGTGAACCTGGACCAATAAACAATCCCCAATTGGCGCCCAAACTCAATACCTTATCCCTTGGCACCTGTCCGCGTGGATAACTCACTTGGATAACATAATAAATCGTTTGGAATTTCTGGTTGGTAGCAATCCCAGAAGATTGCGATTGGATCGTGATGGGCAATAAATAAGATTTGAACAATTGCAGGTTAGCATCTGGTTTGATCTGAACCTGTAGTTTATTGCTCATCCTTTGGCCAGCTGTAATCAATAAATTACTGCCAGCCAATTGGTAATTGGAAGCCGGGAGCAACTCATAATTAGTACTATTCGTCCTGTTGAAGGAATCCAGTAAGGAAGCATCTGCCGCCGCCGTGATTTGGATATCCTGGCCAGCATCCTTTGGCCCACCTAAATACACATTGAAATCCAGATCTATTGGCTCTCCACTTGGACTCACCGCTTGCTGAACCACCCCTCTTTCTGCTTTCGGAATGTATAACTTTCCATATAGCGCATCTTCTTCTGCTGTTGTTTCGTAAATGATCACCTTGCTACAAGAAAACATCAATACGATCAAAAGCAATCCGAGTATATAATTTATCTTACTTTTCATAATAATTTCATTTACAGCTTACCAGCCTACGTTTTGCACCATATATGGATTCTTTTCGATCTCCCCGATCTGAATTGGCCATAGATAATGTTTTGGTGAGGTGAATACCCTTCTTTCGATCACCGTTCTTTTATAATAAGCAGGATCTTTTAGGTGAGTACCGGCCATGATGTTCATGCCGTAGATGGGTCCGGAATCATAGGATCTGGCAATTTTCCAACGCCTCACATCAAAATAGCGTTGCGCCTCAAAGGCCATCTCTACCCTTCTTTCCTGTTGTATCCTTTCGCGCATGCTTTCCTTGCTCAATCCGGCAGGAAGATCGGGCATACCCGAACGTGTGCGAATCAGATTGAGGTATTTGTACACATCGGCTACAGGGCCTTGGGATTCATTCAAAGCTTCAGCATAATTCAGATAGATTTCTGCCAGTCGGATTTCCACCCAGGTATTCAATCCAAATTGATTCTGAGGGATATTACTGGTATGGTTCACCATTTTGCGCATCAGATAGCCCGAAATACAATAGTCTGAACCTGCCTTTTCACGTCCATCCTTTCCCGTGAACCAAAACTGAACCTCCGCATTTTTCCAACGGGAACCGGCAAAGGTGATCGAAGCATAAAAACGTGGATCACGATTGATATACATATTGCTAACCCCAGCCGGATAATAATCCTTAGGATGTTTTGCTGCTACAAATCCATCTTCGCGATAGCCCGATTGCGGGTTGATAATAGGCGAACCATCTGAATTGTAACCGCTGATCGGTTTCTCGCCATTGTTCATTTCATAAGCATCCACCAAGCCTTGGGTTGGACAATAGATGGAATATCCACCGTAGGAAGTTGGGTTTGCACAACGTTCAAAATGCTGTTTGATACCATTGTTCCGCGCCAAGAGAACTTCCCTATTATTTCTTACCGTAAATACCTTTTGGTAGTTATCCATCGGGTCATTGGTGGAAGAATAATATAAGCCATAACCATTCTGTTCAGCCCCATCGATACAGGCTTTTGCGGCTGCGGCTGCCTGGGCCCATCGGTTGGCATCGTAATCCGGGAATAAACGGGTTCCATCATCGTTCTTCAAATTCCGGTAATCGGGATTCCCATTGAATAAAGGACTCGCCATATACAGCAATACCCGTGATTTAAGGCCCATTGCTGCCGCTTTGGTGATCCGACCATAATCTATGGGTTCCACATTCCAATCCAAAATGGCGATCGCTTTATCGCATTCTGCGGCAATAAATTCGGCAACCTTATCCACTGGATTTCTTCTGATCTTACTAAAATCCTCATCCAATTTGATGGTGCGATCCACGATAGGAACAGCGCCATACATCTTCATAATATTAAAATGGTAGTAGGCCCTTAAAAATATTGCCTCTCCTTTCCAAACATCTTTATCTCGTTCATCCATCGGAACGCGGTCTATATTTTCCAGGAAGATGTTGGTCTTCCGGATACCTTCGTACATAAAACCCCATACATCGGGATAAAAATCAGCAGGGCTCCAAGCTCCGGAATTTAGCAGGTGGGAATAGGCTCCTGTCCAGGTGATCTCCATTTCATCGCTGGCACCTGTAAAAGGGTTTCTTTCCTCCCAACGGGAAATCTCCAACATGGGCGGCATATTATGGTATACGGAAGAGAGGAAGCCTTCTGCAAACTGCCTTTCGGAAAACACCTTATCGATATCGAGGTTTTCATCCGGCTGTTTTTCCAGGAAATCACGCTCGCAGGAAAGTAAGCAAGCTCCAGCAATCAGTATTTTGAAGATTAAATTTCTTTTTTTCATGACTAGTTCATTTAGGTTTAAAAAGTCAATTGTGCACCAAAATTCACGATCCTTTGCAGCGGATATCCCGGGGTTCCATAATTTGCTTCCGGATCGATAATCTTGATCTTATCCCAAGTAATCAGGTTCGTTCCATTGGAGAAAATCCGAATCCCATTCAAACCGATTCTCTTTAGAGATTCTGGAGCAAATGAATAGGCAATCTCTGCACTCTTCAACCGAATGAAACTGGCATCTTGGAGAAAATGCGTGGATGTCTGGTTATTGTTCAGGTTATCCATGCTCGATACCCTCGGATATTTACCATTGGGGTTTTCTGTGGTCCAACGATTATCATAATATTCCTGTAGGATATTGTAAGTCCCTAAACCCATCTGGAAGGGATACATGGAAGGCCCATCAATAAAAATGGACGTTTTGGAAGTTCCTTGAAAGAATAGGCTTAATTCCGCTCCTTTATAGGCCACCGTAAAGTTGGCTCCATAAATAAATTGTGGTGTCCTCGGGTATCCTATCGCTACACGATCGAAGATATCGATCACCCCGTCGCCATTTACATCCATGTATTTGATATCCCCAGGCTGTACATTTTCGATGAACGTTTGTCGAGGGCTATTATCGATTTCATCCTGTGTTTGGAAAATCCCCATGGAGATGTAACCAAAAGGCTGATCAATCAGATGCCCAATGGGATTTTGATAAGGATATAGGTAATTCGGAAGATCATCCTTAACCCGAATACTTTTTGCATAAGTCATGGTTCCCCTGAAATTATAGTAGAACCCTGCCTGGGTCGTATGCTTCACCTCCAATAATCCATCAATACCATAGTTTTTGGCCTTTCCTAAATTTGCATAAGGAATTACCCAAGGATAATAACCTGCCACACGAGGGATCACTCCACGCTGCAAGAGGATATCCTGTCTATTCTCCCGGAAACCATCCACTTGTAGGTTGATTTTTCCATTAAACAACTGGAGATCCAAGCCTAGGTTGGCTTTATTCGCAACCTCCCAGGTTACATTTTCATTTCCGATCTGATCTTCATTATAGCCGGCCAACCAAGTCTGTTGTTCGCCAAAAGGATAATCCTGACCACCACGAATGATGTTGGTCAGGAATAAGAACCGACGACCACCAATCTGATCGTTTCCGACCTGTCCATAAGATCCACGGATCTTCAGGTGGTTAATGACGTCGCTGTTCCAGAAAGGTTCATTGCTGAGCACCCAACCTGCGGCAACGGATGGGAAAAATCCATACCGCTTTCCTTTCGGGAAGTTCTCGGACCCATTATAACCTGCATTCAGCTCCAAGAGATAACGCATCTTGTAATCATAGGTCAAACGACCGGCAAAACCTCTACGACGGAATGGCAGGTTCGCCAAACTGGTCCCTGCCGTTAGGTGTACATAATCCCGTTGGTTGTACAGGAACATGGCCGTTACATTATGGGCCTCCTGAAAGGATCGGTTGTAGTTCAAACTGGCTTCAGAGTAGTACGCTCTATTCGAGGAACTACCTGTTCCATAGCCCATAGCGCCTTCTTCACGGATATCCGGGTTTCGGTATAATTCTTCCCCATTGGTGCCTAAACCGAGATATTGTCGGATACGATAGGGTTTGAAACGATCGTTCCATCCTTGGTAATAATGGTCATAGGAAAACAGACCGCGTAGGGACAAGCCTTGGGTCAGCAGTTTGGAAAGATCCCATTTACCACCGAATGTTCCCTGTAGGGTGTTTCTATCCTGTGTACTATAACCGGACCGCACGACCAATCCATAGGGATTCTCCTGGAGATAGGATGTCTGTCCACCGGCGATCGACCCATCTGGATTGGTGATCGGGAAGTTGATCGGGCTGGTGATTTTTAATGCCTTAAAAATATCCGGTGCGGATCTTCCTGGGTAATTACCCCGTTGGATGATTCCCCCAAGCCCCAATTGCAAAGCAATGGATTCCGATAACTTGATATCCACATTGGATCTAAAATTATAGCGCTGCATCTGGGCATTATTGTTCCAGAAATTATCCGGATCCTGTTTGTAGATACCGTTCTGTACGGTGTATCCCACATTGGTATAATATTGGATGATTTCGCTACCACCGGTAACCGCTAAATTATTGATCGTCTGGAAGGTATTTTCTTTTAAGATGGTGTTTACCCAATCTACATTAGGGTACAGATACGGGTTTCTACCATCGGCAAATGCTTCCAGTTCCAATTGCGAATAGATCGGATTCTTCCCTTCATTCAATTGGGCCTCATTGATCAATCCGGCATATTGTGGGCCATCAATGTATTTCGGTAGGCGCTGGGCGGTAAGCAGGGCATTCTCCGTACGGAATACGACCGAAGGTTTTCCTAATTTCCCTCTTTTTGTGGTGATCAGGATTACCCCATTTGCTCCCCGGACACCATATACCGCTGTTGCGGAGGCATCCTTTAAAATGGAGAAACTCTCAATTTCTTGGGTATTGATATTGTTGAGGTCACGTTCTACCCCATCGACCAAAATCAGCGGTGATCGGTTTTCCCAGGTTCCAAAACCTCGGATGAAGATGGCGGCACCATCATACCCAGGTTCTCCAGAGCTTTGTCGGGTAACAATACCCGGCATACTGCCCGCTAAAGAATTTGATAAGGAGGGTGTGGATATCCGTTGGATATTCTGTACAGGAACTTCCGAAATAGCACCAGTAACCGTGATTTTCTTCTGAGTTCCAAACCCAACGACCACCACTTCGTTCACCTGCTGTTCCTTCAGATTGGGTTCCATCTTGATCGTGATGGTTCTACGGCTCCCTACGGTTATTTCCTGACTGGTATAACTCAGGTAGGAGACCAACAGCTGTTCTGTTTCAGCTGTAATTTCGAGGATAAACTTGCCTTCATTATCTGTTTTTGTTCCACGATTTGTGCCTTTGACCAGCACACTTGCACCAACTAAGGGTTCACCATTCTCATTGGTAACCAGTCCATTTAAAACCCAAGATTGCTGCTGGTAATAGCTGGCGTTCGAAACGTCATGTTTTCCGAAAGAAAAACAATTTCCACTATTACTTAAAAGAATCGAGAAAAGGAGAAAAACACGCAACTGAAAAGACAAGCGAGATCTTTTTTCCATATATTAGAAATTGGTTATTAATAATCGATAGGCAAGATTGTCCAGACCGAACCTATCTTTTATTTAATGATTAATAAATTGATAATTTTCATCAGCCATATGAGAGCCTAGCTGTCATATGGTTTTTTTTGTTTGTAACTGTTTATATAGGTGTATTTCTGTTGTATAGTTCATTTCCAATCTGTTGATAGCGTTGATACCTATCCTCATAAATAGTTTTTAGGGATTCATCGGGCAGAAATGTTTTCTCAAATCCCAATCCCATCTTCTCCATAGCTTCTTCAAGATTTTGATGTATACCAGCAAGGGTAGCTGCCAACATGCATGCCCCTAGGGCGCAGGTTTCCAACGATTGATGCACCTGAATAGGCATTTGCAATACATTGGCCAAGGTCTGCATTACATAGCTGGATTTTTTGGCTATACCGCCAATGGCGGTCACCGAATGTATTTCTACTCCCTGTTTTTCCATATCATCCACTATGGCGCGCGAGCCGAAACAGGTGGCTTCCACCAAACTCTGAAACAAACTGACCGCATCCGAACCTAAATGTAGATCTACCATCGCACCTTTGGCATGTGGATCCACATAAGGTGTTCTTCGGCCATTGAACCAATCCAGCGAAATGGGATTATGAAGCTCAATCGGTCGCTTTTCGGCCTTTTCAGCTAATTTCTGCAACAACTGATCCTTCCATGCTTCTTTAACATGTTCATCCAGATCCAATTCTTTGATCGAAAAAAGGAGCAAGTCTCTGTACCAGCTGAACACATCCCCAAAGGCCGATTGCCCTGCTTCCAATCCTACAAGTCCCGGAACGATCGATCCTTCTACCTGACCACAGATCCCCTTTACCAATTTCCCATCCAATTCTTCCTTGGAAATCACCAACATATCGCAAGTGGAAGTTCCCATCACTTTACAGAGTACTCCCGGCTGAATTTCTGCACCGATAGCACCTACATGCGCATCAATAGCCCCAACTCCCACCTTCACAGAGCTGGATAAACCCAATTTTTCAGCCCATTCCTTGGAGAGATCCCCAGCAACTTCATCCGCAGAATATAATTCTTTCGGTAAGCTTTTGTAAATCCGGGTTAATTCTGGGTCTATATGTTCAAAAAACGCCAAGGGCGGAAATCCTCCAAAGGCCTTTGCCCATAGGCCTTTATGTCCTGCCGCACATACATTTCGTTTCATGCGGTTGGCATCTTGGGTTCCGGTCAAAAAATAGGGAAGCCAATCGCTCTGTTCCACCCATGAAAAACAAGCTTCTGCCACTTCCCTATCTTGACGTAAAACGTACAATAATTTTGACCAGAACCATTCTGCCGAATACATTCCGCCAACATGGCTTAAATAATCTTTTTCAAATAACTTCGCTTTCTCATTGATTTCCATGGCCTCCGAAATGGCCGAATGGTCCTTCCATAAGAAAAACATGGCGTTCGGATTTTCCGCGAACTCCGGATGTAAGGCTAAGGGCATTCCTTTTTCATCTACAGCCACAGGGCTTGAGCCCGTCGCATCAATGGAAATCGCCAATATAGCGTCTTTAACCGCTTGAGGCTGTCCCTGCAAACATCCCATCAGACAAGCTTCCAAAGATTCGATATAATCCAGTGGATGCTGGCGAAACTGATGTTTGTTCGGTTGACAATATTTTCCTTCCCGCCAGCGCTTAAACAAGGAAACATGAGCACCTATCTCCTTTCCGGTCTCCGCTTCTACCAGAAGGGCACGAACCGAATCGGTCCCGAAATCTACGCCTATTACATACCCTTTCTCCATAGCTCTTTAATGTGTTGGGTTCGACATGTCTAACTTTCCATCCACCTTACCCACTCCCCAGATAGCAAATGCAGCAATGACCACATAGCACAGCACCGGAATGATAAAACCTCTCGCCATGGTACTATGATCTGCGATCAGCCCCATGATAGGTGGACAAAATGCACCTCCGGCAACAGCCATGACCAAAAAGGAAGAACCTTTCTTGGTTAAAGTCCCCAAATTGGAGATCCCCAAAGCAAATATGGTCGGGAACATGATGGACATGAAAAAGTAGGTGCTGAATAAGGCAAATACCGAAATCCAACCTAAATTCAGGAATACCAAAATATTCAGGATGATATTGACTACCGCATAAATAGCAAGCAATCGTTGCGGTGCTACAAATTTCATGAAATAAGATCCTGTTAACCGTCCTATCCAAAAGGCCCCCATTCCACCTATTGCAAGGATCAGGGAAGCGGCCTGTTCATTGTTCTTGGGCATAAAGAATTCCCCAAAGTAGCCCAGATGCTCCATGATACCAGCTATGGGCGTTCGAAGATCGTGGATCGCATCAATCACATAATTGATGAAAAAGGAATTGGTTCCTGTCTGTGCTGCTACGTAAAGGAATTGCGCAATGACCGCAAAAATAAAAACCGGATGTTTGAGAAGTCGGCGCATCGGTGGATTCTCCTCCATTTCGCCGCCCTCCTTTTTCTCTTTTATTTCGGGCAGCTTGATGATCAGAAAGACCAAAGCGACGACGACCACAATACAACCGATCGCCAGATATGGGGTAACCAAGGAGTCAAATTTATCATGTTCGCCCTCCGCTTCGGTGCCAAAGATCATTAAACCTCCAATGAGCGGGCCTAAGATCCAACCCAATCCATTAAATGATTGGGAAATATTGATCCTTCTGGCGGCACCTTCCTTCGATCCCAGAACAATGGAATAGGGATTGGCGGCTGTTTCCAAAAACGCCAAACCGCAGGCAATAACAAATAAAGCAGCTAAAAAAGGGATAAAGGCTGCTAATTTTGCCGCTGGATAGAACATAAAGGCTCCCAGTGCAAATAATACCAGCCCAAAGATTATCCCCTTTTGGTATCCATAGCGTTTGATGAATAATCCCGCAGGGATAGCCATGGCTAAATAACCGATGTAAAGGGAAAACTGCACAAAACCCGACTGTGCCTTAGACACGTGAAGCAGGTCTTGGAAATGTTTATCCAATACATCCAAAAATCCATGGGCAAAACCCCATAACAGGAACAAACTGCATATGAACAGGAAAGGTATAAGTAGTCGATTACCCTGATCGTCTGTAAATAATGATTTCTTTTTAGTTTCCATGTTGCTTAACGGTATAATGGTCCAAAAGCTTGGCAAGCGCGGTAATCGGATCCTTCTGGATCCATACCATATGCTGCCCAGGTTGCTGGTCTAAATATTTTATCCTCCGCAACATTGTGCATACAAACCGGAATACGGAGCATGGATGCCATGGTAATCAGGTCTGCACCGATATGTCCATAGCTGATGGCACCATGATTGGATCCCCAATTGGCCATCACGGAATATACGTCACGGAAAGCCCCTTGCCCCATGGTACGCGGGACAAACCAGGTCGTAGGCCAAGTTTTATCTGTCCTATCGTTTAATAATTGATGTACTTCCTCTGGAAGGTCTATGGTCCATCCTTCGGCCAGTTGTAAGCTCGGTCCTAGACCTTTGATCAGGTTAATTCTGCACATGGTCACTGGCATACCGCCTTTGCTCAAAAAGTTGGAAGAATAACCGCCACCGCGGAAGTAATCCCGATTTGCAGGATACCAGGTCGTGGCATCTAGGCAATTTTCAACCTCTTGCTGGGAGATTTCCCAATAGGGTTTAATGGCTGCTTGCCCATCTTTGGATTGCTGTCCAGAACCATCCAAGGTAGCCGCACCTGAATTGATCAGGTGGATAAAGCCATCTTTTGCTCTGCCTTCCGGTCGCCATCCGCTTACCCGCTCAACGGCTGTTGGGCTCCAATAGGTCCTTACATCAGCAAAAATTTGCGCGGTATTGGTTAATAAATGGTTGAAGGCCATGGAAACACCATTCAAGGAATCGTTCTCCGTAGCGACCATATACGGTGCGCGGATACCGTTCCAATCGAAGGAAGAGGTCAACATAGCTTCCGAGAAATCGCCATTCGGCAGGAAGTCTGTCCACTGCCGTTGGCCTTGGAAACCGGAAATATAAGCATGATGCCCCATCGCCTCCTCGGCATGGCCCATCTCCGCCAATTTTGGATTCCCCTGCATGAGGTCTCGGATGATCATCGTCATTTTGACCACAAACTCCCAATCCTCATCCTTTTCCTGACGGCTTTTTACCTTATGTGTTTGATTGAAATCCTCGCCTTCTTGGCAATGTTCCTTGGTCCAAGCAATGGCTCTTTCAAATTCTTGTTCATCGTATATTCCCAGTTGTATCCTGCGGAGAACTTCGGTCGAATCCACATATTCATTGCGCATTCCCAGGTACTCCTGAAAGAATTCCGCATTGACGATGGAACCGACAATCCCCATCGATACCGAACCAATGGAAAGGTAACTTTTGCCCCTTAAAAAGGCTACAGCAAGCCCGGCTTTGGCAAATGCCAATAATTTTTCTCTAACATCATCGGGTATGCTGGCATCTCCAAGATCTTGTACATCATGTCCATAAATACTGAAAACAGGTAAGCCTTTCTGGTTATGGGCCGCAACGGTTGCAGCCAGATATACCGCACCTGGACGTTCAGTGCCGTTAAAGCCCCAAATCGCTTTGGGACGTAAGGGATCCATGTCCATTGTTTCGGATCCATAACACCAGCATGGGGTTACAGAAAGTGAAACGCCGACCTGTTCCCTATCGAATTTCTCCTGGCAATCCGCTGCTTCCTTCACTCCGCCGATACAGGTATCTGCGATGACGCAGGATACGGGTGTCCCGTCCAAATATTTTAATTCTTGTTCAAATAACTGAGCTACGGCTTTTGCCATATTCATGGTTGTTTCCTCCAAAGACTCCCTGATTCCTCCCCAGCGACCATCAATGATTGGACGGATTCCGATTTTAGGATAATTGTTCATATCTATTAATTTTTGAAGGCTGTACGGATATCGTTGATTTCTATCTGGAATAAACTTTTGATCAACTGATTGATCTCCTTTTTATCGCCCATAAAGTGGTAAACGGCATGCTGATGCATCAGGCTTTCGTTCGGCTTTAAAAAAGCTGCAGGAGAAACACTTTCAATCTCATAGAATGGCCCCATCTGCCCGCCATCAGCTAATGGCCCATCGTTGTAGGCATTGACAGCATCTCCCACAAAAGGATCCTTATTGGTTGTCCATTCCTGGTTCAAGTAGGTTTTTGAAGGATCTAAACTGTATTTGGTAATGGTCAATACGCCACTTTCCAGGTCGTAACTTCCGGCAATCTGCTTAGCACGTTGCGCTGTAAGTCCTAATTTACCGCGGGATTTTCCATCGGCCTTGAAGAACAATACCCCTTGTTTATAGACGATCCTGTCTGTTGGGATCTCGCCAAAGTAATCGGTCGTAGCGACCTTTCCGCTGGCGTTTTCCTGATAAGGAATGAGGATCACCGTTGAATCGGACGGGTTGAACATATCCAGGTTCCAAAGGCAAGGAGCTCCGGTTTCTTTTGTCCAGGCGGCTGAGCCCACATTGCTAATGCTATTTTGGGTAGTAAAAGCAACCGATTTCAAACCTGGGCTCAAACTGATGCCTAGGTCCTTTTCAACCTCGGCATTTTCCAATATCCGCACTTTGCGTTGCAGCTTGATATCCAATGGCGTACCATTATAATTAGTAATCACACTGCGTTTCTCCATGTTGACTTCTTTGTTATCGGATGCGACCAAATTCCAGGCTTCGGTATCTATCGCAGCTGGAGTTTTCCAATTTTCGAAAACCATTTCCGTATCCTTTTTGAAATAAAGGGAAAATGGTCCTCCCTCAGGTCCCAACCATAAGCGGTCTTCACCACCATAGGCATTCATATGCGGATCTATTGCGGCATCGAAAGCCTTATAATTGACCCAACCAAAACTTTTCCCCTCAGCACCGTTGGCCGTGGAGGTAAAAACCTTTGCTTGATATTTTGCGGAGACAATGATTTGTCCCAATCCACTTTCGTTCTGCAACAAGATGACGGAATCATACTTGTTAAGGAAATCCAGATCATAGCCAAAGCTTCCTTTTTCATAGCTTACTTTCATACTATCTTGCTGATTTTCGGTCTTTTTTTCTGTTTTCTGTTGGCAAGCTGCCACCAACATGGTTATTCCGAAGAGAATACCAATTGCTATCGGATGTCTCATGTTCTATTAATTTACTTCTAAATCATTTTTTGCTGGAAGATTCGGGAATTTCTGATGGGGTTCGGACTGGTACCAGAAGGCCACAGATATCATATCTGATTTTTGTGGTAGATACCGTCCTTCCGATCGCCAACCCAGATCTTGGATAGTGACCTTCAGATCCCCTTCAAAACGTACGGGATCCATAATATGCCAGCGATACATCCCAAACCGTTGCTGCGATTCATATAGCCCATCCGGTCGGATAACCTGATGTAAGCCCGCGTAAGCTGTAGAATATTCCTGATATTGACGGGTGGCCTTATTCTCAAAATTATAGGACCCACAGAAATAATCCTCCAATCCGGTACCTACGATGGTGGCATAATCCTTATCGCCATCCATAAAGAACTTGATCTCGCCTTCTCCCCACCAGCCAATGTTGTTCACACCGACTCCCAGATAGGTTCCAACGTACTGACCTTTCCCTTTGATACCATCAATGATGGTATGTAGAGCTCCGGTGGTCGGATTGGAACGACGATACTGCGCATGGAAATAACCTTCATTAGCATCCACTTCTGTTAAGGCGTAATCGATCTGATAATACAGGTTCATGGGATCGCCACTGATATTCTCCATGGTAATCTTACAACTTTTGCGGAAAGGCATCTTCCAATAGGAATTAAAGGCACTTCCGGGATTTACGGTCATGGCCAATGAATTTAACGTAGAAAAACGGTTCCAAGCCATTCCAAAAAAGGGACCTACCGGAGATTCTACCGATGGCGTGCTTTCGCCATCCCAATAGATCCTGAATATGGTATGGTTCCAATTCCCGGTCGGGGTCATCCAGATATGTTGGATAACGCCTGATTCATTGATTTCTGCCATGGTGAAGGTTTCTCCGGGTTTAATGGTGATGAAGGGATTAACCTTCCATCCCACCCCTAATTCCCGGGAAGCATGATGTGCATTGGCCACATTTGGCTGACCAGCATGTTTTGTGGGATCTGCCATCCCCCCTTTTCCTTTCTCTCCAGTAAAATTCTCCGGACTGATGGAACGGGTCTTGGCATCGGATAAACGCGACAAGGTGCCGAGGTTCATATCCACCCCATTAAATTTCTGCTCCTTCTGACCATAAACAAGTCCGGTAAATAATAAGGAGGCAATCAAAAGTTTAATTTTCATGTCTTATTGATTAGTTGATTATGCGGTAACTGGTTATTTTTCTTTTCAATTTAAACCTTTTTTGTTTTGCTAATATGTTTTTGCAAAAATTAAAACAACAAATTCTGTTTAAACGTTTAAGCGATTAGCTAACAAATAGGGGATCAGCAGCTTACAATTAAAATAAAATTTCGGTATTGATCAGTTTATAATTCATACAAGTATAATGCTTAATCGATTAAAATAAAAATATTTTTTTATCATTTTTCAATAATTTCTTGAAAAAATAAGTTCTAAGCACCTAGAAATAAGATTTTAAAGCACAAAAAAAATCCATAAGAAGGTTTTCTTATGGATTTTGCAACAAAGGATTTTTAGTTCCTGTGTTTTATACTTCGGATGTATGCTGTTATTCCTTGATCAATGCCCTGTCCAGATGCACATAGCCCCCATCCACATGAATTAATTGTCCGGTGGTATGGCTAGACCTGTTTGACAACAGAAAAACCGCCATATCTGCAATTTCTTCCACTGTCGTCATTCTATTCTGAAAAGGAATACGATCGGTAATCTTTTCCAAAGTTTCTTCTGGGTTATCTAATGTCTGAATCCAACTTTCGTATTGTGGGGTCATGCTTTCTGCCACCACAATGGCATTCACTCGGATTTCATCTTTCAGCAATTCTACTGCCCACTCCCGGGTCAGTGCATTCCTTCCTCCGTTGGATGCGGCATATCCCGAGGTCCCGCCTTGTCCTGTCTCTGCGGTCTTGGAGCTGATGTTCAGGATGCTTCCTTTAGAGGCCTTTAAAGCAGGAAGGCTATATTGTGCCATCAAAAAATAATGGATCAGACTGTTATGCAGGGACTGCACAAAATCTTCATAAGTTCCGGTCGCCAAGCTCACGCCATCGTTTAATCCAGCGTTATTGACCAAGCCATCTATCCTTCCAAAAACTTCCATGACCTTATCAACAGCAGCTCTACACGCTTCTGGCCTACCCAGTTCAGCCTGAACGGCCAAAGCTTTTCCACCCAAGGCCTCTACTTCCACTTTAACCGCCTCGTTATCTTTATCTTTTCTGCCTACAATCACTGGAATCGCGCCTTCTTTGGCCAGTGCCATCACAATCCCTTTCCCTATTCCTTTCGCTCCTCCGGTAACAATGACTACTTTATCTTTTAATTCTAAATCCATATATAATTAGGTTAAACCATAGAATTTTACGGCATTATCTCCCCAGAAACCCGCCAATTCCTCTGGGCTAAAATCGGTTAATTTGTCTGAAACGATACGGATGGTATCCTCAAAAGATCCCGCCAATAAACAGACTGGCCAATCGGAACCAAAAACCAACCTTTCTTTCCCAAAACATTGAATCACATGGGCAATATACTGGGTAAAATGATCCAGTTTCCAATGTTTCCAATCGGCCTCCGTTCCCAAACCCGAGACTTTGCAATGTACATTGGGATGGGCGGCCAATTTTTCAATGAACGCTGCCCAATCGCTGAACTCTTGGCTTTTGATCGGAGGTTTGGCGATATGATCCAGCATAAAAGCTTGATTTGGATTGGCTGCTACACATTTCAGGGTACTTTCATAATGCCAAGGCTTGATCAAGAGGTCATAGGTATACCCATATTGGGTCAATGCGGCAATCCCTCTCAGAAAAGCATCCTTATGCAGGTAATCCGGGTCGGATTCGCCTTCCACAATATGCCTGAACCCTTTAACCTTCGGAAACTGCTTAAAATGGGTCAATTGCTCCTCAACCTGCTCCGATTGCAGATCTACCCAACCTACAATTCCTTTGATCAATGCATAGACCTGGGAAAGCTCCAATAAAAACTCCGTCTCCCGGATGCTTTGATCCGCTTGAACCGCCACAACACCGTCGAAACCATTGTTTTTTAAGGTCTGACCAATATCGTTCGGAAGGAAATTCTTTTGGATCACCTCCATCTCCGAAGTAATCCAGGCATCCTTTACCGGTTCATATAACCAAAAATGTTGGTGTGCATCAATCCTCATACCTATCCATTTATTTTCTTTCATAGGCAACCACCGTTTGGCGTTGCGCTCCTAAATAATCTGCCCCCAATTCCATCACATCCCCAGGTTTCAGGTAAATCGCTGGGCTAAAGCCCAGTCCAACCCCTGCAGGCGTACCTGTTGAGATCACATCTCCAGGTAATAAAGTCATAAACTGCGAAACGTAAGAAACCAAAGCTGGCACCTTAAAGATCAGGTTGGATGTATTTCCGTTCTGGTACACCTTATCATTTACTTTTAACCAAAGCGCCACATTATTGATATCCGGAATTTCATCCGCTGTGGTCATGAACGGCCCCATCGGCGCAAAAGTATCACAACCTTTACCCTTATCCCAGGTTCCTCCTCTTTCCAACTGGTATTCCCTTTCGGAAACATCATTGTGCAACACATAACCTGCCACATAATCCAAGGCTTCGCTTTCCTCCACGTAACTTGCCTTTTTACCGATCACGATACAGAATTCCACTTCCCAGTCGGTTTTTACGGAGTTTCTAGGGATCATTACTTCATCATTCGGGCCGATCAATGCCGTGGTAGATTTCATAAAGATGATGGGTTCCTCCGGAATCTTTGCTCCTGTTTCTTCCGCATGGTCTCTATAATTTAAGCCAATGCATACTATTTTCGATGGCCTTGCAAATGGAGCTCCCAAACGCACATCAGCCGGCAACTCGATCAACTCCCCTTCATTGGCCTTCACAAACTCTTCCAATCTTGCCAAACCATTCTCTGCGAAAAAAGATTCATCATAATCCCCTCCAAATGCAGAAACATCATAATTCTTACCATCGATATGTACACCTATCTGCTCTTTTCCTGCTTCACCGTATTTTATTAGTCTCATGTTTTTTTGAGTATTTAGTAGTTAGTATTTAGTAGTTAGACCTATGGTCTGCTACCTGTCGCCTAATTTCTATTGTTTAAATATCTTTTGTCTATAATCTATTACCTATAATCTGATATCTATTGTCTAAAATCTATTATCTATAATCTGATATCTATCATCTACATCAATTATTCAACTTAATGAACCCACCATCTATAGGGTAGTCATTTCCAGTGATAAAGGCGGCGTCATCTGAACATAGGAACAAGGCCAATTTAGCGATTTCGGATGGTTGTCCCATGCGGCCGATGGGCTGGGATTTGGATAGTTTATCGAACATTACCTCCTCTTGGCCGGGGTAATTTTTAGCGATGAAACCATCTACGAATGGCGTATGCACGCGGGCTGGCGATATCGAATTTGAGCGGATGTTATAGGCCATATAGTCCCGGGCTACGGAAAGGTTCATGGCGTAGATGGCACCTTTGCTCATGGAATAGGCAAAGCGATCGCTGATGCCTACTACGGCTGCGATGGATGCCAAATTGAGGATGGCACCGCCGCCATTGGCTTTCATCGATGGAATCACGGCATACAAAGCATTATAAGCCCCCTTAACATTAACTTGATAAACCCTGTCGAAATCGGCTTCGGCACAGTGTTCCAGATCACCTACATGGGCGATACCTGCATTGTTTACTAATATATCCACTCGTCCGATCTTCGCTACAATATCAATAACCTCTTGTTGGATCGAAACATTGCCGATATGAATATCGCATTGACCGCCTTTGGATTCGATGGCTGCTTTCGTCGCTTCCGCACCTTCGGCATTTAAATCCAAGATATGGACATGCGCACCTTCTTCGCCGAACAATTCCGAAATTGCTCTACCAATACCACTTCCTCCTCCGGTTACCAAGGCTACTTTGTCTTTTATTTTAGACATAACTATTTAATTTTATTTTTATTACAACATCTAATTAAAGCGAAACTCCACGACGCCAAGGAATGAAATCATCCTGTCCCATCAACACGGCTTTCGCTTTTATTTCGCCGCTTGCCACCTGGATCACATAGTCCAGGATCCGGTGGGCAGCTTCGGCAATAGTTTCTTCCCCATCGATGATCGTCCCGCAGTTTAGGTCGATGATATCCCCCATCTTCTCGTAGATTTTGGTATTGGAAGATACTTTGATCACCGGAGCAATCGGGTTGCCGGTAGGAGTTCCCAAACCGGTAGTGAACAGGACAATATTGGCACCTGCAGCAACTTCTGCCGTGGTACTTTCCACATCATTTCCCGGTGTGCATAAAAGATTCAAGCCTTTTTGATTCGCCAATTCTGGATAGTCCACTACCGCAGTAACCGGTGATGTACCACCTTTTTTGGCTGCACCGGCTGATTTGATGGCATCTGTGATCAGACCATCACGGATATTTCCAGGTGAAGGGTTCATGTAGAAACCCGAACCATCTGCCTCTGCCTTAGCATTGTAAACCTTCATCAACTGCATAAACCGTTCCGCCATCTCCTCGTTCAGGCAACGGTCGCTCAGCTCCTGCTCTACCCCGCAAAGTTCCGGGAATTCCGATAGGATAACCGAGCCTCCTAAACTGATCAGCATGTCGGAAATATAGCCTAAGGTAGGATTGGCCGAGATACCGGAGAATCCATCCGATCCGCCACATTCCAAGCCTATGCATAGTTTATCCAAGCCAGCAGGCTCCCTTTTCAGTTGATCGGCCTGCACCAATCCCGAGAAAGTGGCTTTAATAGCTTTCTGCATCAATTCCTGCTCAGTTCCTTCTAATTGTTGTTCAAAAATATATAGGGGTTTGTCAAAATGGGGGTCACGCTTAAGGATTTCTGCCTTCAGAATGGAAGCTTGCGCATGCTGGCATCCCAAACTCAACACGGTTGCCCCAGCCACATTCGGATGGGTAATATAACCCGCCAAAAGTCCACAGAGGGCATCTGAATCCATTCTTGTACCACCGCATCCCATATCATGGTTCAGAAATTTAACCCCATCCACATTCGGAAATAGCCGTTTCTGTTCCTGGTTGATGGTTCCAGCACTCAGATCCAGGTTCAACAGGTCATCTACGGATGCGCCTTCCTTATATCGTTCGATCAAATGGTCCACTTCATTGGAATAATCCTTTGACTGCACCTGATAGCCTAATTTTTCCTCCAAGGCTGTTTTTAAGGTCAATACATTACGGTTCTCACAGAAAACCAAAGGGATAACCAACCAATGGTTGGCCGTACCGACTGTACCATTGCTCCGGTGGAATCCCTGAAACGTCCGACCTGTAAAGGCGGACACATCAGGCTTTTCCCAATCCAACTTGCGGGCAGCCAGTTTGAATGGCTCCGCAGCATGCCTGAGGTTGTCGGTACTCAGCAATGTTCCTTCCAAAAGATCTTCATTGACCTTTCCTACCAAAACCCCATACATATACACTTCCGCATCTTTCAGCATCGGGTTCATAGTAAATTTATGTTTCGCTTTCACCGCTTGGCGAAGGGAAAATTCCTTACCTCCAAATCTGATCGATTCACCCTCCGAAAGGTCCCTCAGCGCAACAAGCACATTATCCTTCGGATGAATCTGCAAGTACGCGACATTCTTTTTATTCATGATATCTATAACTCAAATATTTTATCCATTAATACCCATTTCTCCCCGGGTTTTGCGCCAGGAATGGCCTGCTGGTATTTCCACATCAAGGATTCCCAGTCCTGCACATGCGGGTTCTGGGCATCCATTTCTCCTTTGCGCTCGAAACTAAACTGATCATCTACCTCCATAATCATAAATAACCTATTTTCAAAACGATATATCTGCATGGATATTACTCCAGCATCCTGTATCGACTGTTGGATCTCTGTAGGAATCCGCTCATGGTAGGTCTCATATTCCTTGATGAAAACTGGATCATTTACCAGATCCAGTGCTAACGCATATTTTCTATTCTTCATAGCCATTAATGTTTTTTGGTGGAGATGACCTGTGCGCCAGATTTATTGTTCAGGGCAAACAAGACTACCACAAAGAAACAAACTAAAACAACAAAATACCCATATTGCATATGGCCGGTGCTATCCGAAATATAGCCTAATAAGGGCGGAAAAATGGCACCTCCCACAATCGCCATGATGATCAGACTGGATGCCGATTTGGTATCCCCACCGATTCCTTCCACCCCCATCGCAAATATCGTTGGGAACATAATGGACATGAAAAAGGCAATCGCCACCATGCTATAGAGTGCAACCATGCCCGGAGCGAATATACTGATCAGCGTCAGGATACAAGCAACCACCGCATAGATCAACAACAATTTGGATGGCAGGATGTAACGCATCAGAAAGGTCCCCAAAAACCTACCGATAACGATCAAAAGACCGGCGATAGCGGCATAATCCTTCGCATCAAAAGCCTGTATCCCAGCAACCTCCGTAGCAAAGAGGATGATAAAGCTCAATACACAGATTTGGGCACCCACATAGAAGAATTGGGCAATTACAGCCCAACGCACATTCTTATGACGGAATGCGGACCATACACTGGCATTGGAGTCTCCCTCTTCTTTCGCTTCAGGAAGTTTGATCAAGGCAAACAACAATGCCGCTAATAAAATCACACAACCCAATACGATATAAGGTCCTTTTACAATGGCCGTTTCGGCTTGGATATAGGCTGTTCTGGCAGTTTCATCCAAAGCAGCAACTTCCTCGTGGCTTAAAGGTGGCTTGGCCAGTATAATGTACCCTCCCAATAAAGGCGCAACAAAAGACGCCAAACCATTGAAGGACTGGGCAAAGTTCAATCGTTGGGTAGCCTTGCTGGGATCACCTAGAACGGTCATATAAGGATTGGCTGCAGTTTCCAGGATCGTAATCCCACAGGCAAGTACGAATAATGCCATCAGAAAGAACAGGTAGTTCATGGTATTGGCAGCCGGTACAAAAAGGAAACAACCAATAGCAAATAACAATAAGCCGATCAAAATAGCGGTTTTATACCCATATCTTTTCATGAAGATCCCCGCGGGAATGGCCATTACAAAATAGGCCACAAAAACGGCCGAATCGATCAGTGAAGCCTGTAAGTGGCTCAGACTGAACGCGCTTCGAAGATGCGCAATCAAAATCGGATCCAGGTTATGGATAAATCCCCAGAAAAAGAACAGGGAAGTGATTAAGATAATAGCCAATGTATTATTTGCTTTGCTCATAGATGGTTTTTATTGGAAGACCTAAATAAGCGATTAAATTGCAGAATGGAGTGAAGAAAATTACCTTTTTTATAAACTATATTATCATTTGATGGGAATGATATTGATAAAAAATGAATAAATTAGACAATTATGATCATCAAGCAGCTCGAAGTTCCCAAGCAGTACAACGAAAGTTTCCAGATCCGAAGGGATTATGCACCTCGTCACCATCAGATTTGGCATTACCACGATGAGCTGGAAATTGTACACATTTTAAAAGGCTCTGGGACACTTTTTATCGGAGACAGGATAAAACCGGTTCAACCGGGAGAAACGGTTCTCATACCTGCTCAGATTGCCCATTACTGGCTCATTGAAGATGATGTTATGGACAATCTGGATCCCCAAGCTATTGATTGCTTGGTCATCCATTTCAAAAAAGACCTCGGTATTGAGCGGTTCTTTTCTACGCCCGAACTGGCTGAAATCAAAACCCTGATCGATCAATCCGAACGCGGCTATTTCTTTGACTCCAATTCCCATACAGCAATCCAACCCCTGTTTGAGCACATGTTGAACAACCATGGCTTGGATCGCTTCATTACTTTTCTGAAACTCCTTAGCCTGATGCAGAACAGTCCAAAAGAAGACCTTACCTCCGAAAATTATTCCATCCTCCACCAATCCGAAGACCAGTATCGAATGAACAGCTTGATGGAATATCTACGGGAAAACTATAAGCAAAAGATCAAATTAGCCGATCTGGCAGGACTGGCCGGCTTGACAGAAAACTCCTTCTGCCGGTATTTCAAACAAAAAACCGGCAAGACGCCGGTTCAGTTCATTACAGAATTACGCATTTCACATGCCTGCAGTCAGCTCAGGAACAGCAACCTATCCCTGAAGGAAATCTGTTACGATAGTGGTTTCAATAATTTTGTGAGCTTCCACAAAAACTTCAAAAGCATCATCGGTCAGACCCCACTGCAGTTCAGACAGGCATAGTTAGGCATATGTTTTCTTGGATTTCAACACCATGAATCCTATGATGCCCGCCAATAAGGAGGTGATCAAAATGGATAATTTTGCTTCAGAAATACTCAGCGGATCATTAAAGGAAAGAATCGCAATGAAAATCGACATGGTAAAACCGATACCTGCCAATAAACCTACTCCTAAAACATGACGCCAAGTGCTTCCCTCCGGCAGACTGCTCAGTTTTAATTTCGTACATAGGTAGGAAGTCAGTAGAATACCGACCGGTTTTCCAAGCAATAGTCCCAAAGAAATACCCAAGCCCAAGGAAGAGGTCAGACCGCCGATCATTTCGCTTTCCAAGGTGATGTTGGTATTGGCAAAGGCAAAAAGCGGAATGATCAGGAAGTTCACGGGTTTGCTCAAAGCATGCTCCAACCTTTCCAATGGAGACTCCACATCTGTATCGTTTGTCGGAATGGTCATGGCTACCAACACCCCTGCTATTGTGGCGTGAATACCGGAATGATGGATAAAATACCAAATGAATACGCCCGGAATAAGGTATAGATAAGGATTCTGCATATTTAATCGGTTCATGATGATCAGGATCAACAGACCCCCTAAGGCGTATAACAGATAAGACACTTCAATACCGGAAGAATAGAAAAATGCGATGACCAAAATAGCGATCAAATCGTCCACGATGGCCAAAGCTGCCAAAAAGATCTTCAGGCTACTTGGCACCTGTTTCCCCAACATACCGATTACGGCCAATGCAAAGGCAATATCGGTCGCCATCGGAATCCCCCAGCCACTTGCTGTCTCTTGACCGGCATTAAAGCCTACATAAATCAATGCCGGAACCGCAGCTCCACCAATTGCACATAAAATAGGCAATGAGGCCTTTTTAGGCGAGGAAAGCTCCCCTTCCACAATTTCCCTTTTGATCTCCAGACCTACCAATAAAAAGAATATGGCCATTAATCCATCATTAATCCATAACAAGACGGAATAGCGGAGGTGAATGCTCTCGTTTTCAAATCCAAGCTGTCGGTCCAATAAGGTTTGGAGCGATCCTGCCAAAGGTGAATTCGCCACGATCATGGAAAATATCACACAGATGAATAAGAGAATACCCCCTGCATTACTCGATTGAAAGAAATTTTTGAATGCATGCAGATTAATCAATTTTGCCATACTGTTTCCTTAATAGTTAATTACCCTATAAATTTTATTTATACATTTTGAGGTAGATGATTCGATTTTCCCTCGAATACGGCTAAAATATGGAATCTCCTTAGGATACTTCAGAATTATTGCATAGATAATATCTATATTCACGCTATTACATTATTGCCCAAACAAAAAGGCCATAGCATGTTGCTATGGCCTTTGAAAATCCCCTTTATAAAGTAGGATTAACCTCTACTGTTATAATTTGGTGCTTCTTTGGTAATCTGGATATTGTGAGGATGAGACTCTCTCAATCCAGCTCCTGTGATACGCACGAATTTAGCTTCTTGTAATTTTTCGATGGTTGCTGCCCCACAATAACCCATCGAAGCGCGCAATCCACCAATATATTGGTAAACCACCTCAGCCAATGTACCTTTATAAGGAACACGGCCAACAATACCTTCCGGTACTAATTTTTTGATATCGTCTTCCACATCCTGGAAATACCTGTCTTTGGAACCTTTTTCCATAGCCTCTACGGATCCCATTCCGCGGTAGGACTTGAATTTACGGCCTTCCAACAAAATAGTCTCTCCTGGTGCTTCTTCCACGCCGGCAAATAAAGAACCTGCCATAATCGTGTGTGCTCCTGCAGCAATTGCTTTGGCAATATCACCTGTTTGTTTGATCCCTCCATCAGCGATCAAAGGAACTCCAGTTCCTTTCAATGCTTTTGCCACTTCATAAACAGCATATAATTGAGGAACACCAACACCTGCAATAATACGGGTGGTACAGATCGAACCTGGACCAATACCTACTTTAACCGCATCAGCACCTGCATCAGCCAACATTTTAGCCGCATCACCCGTAGCGATGTTACCCACGATAACCTGTAGATCCGGATATTTTGACTTAACTTCTTTCAACTTATTGACTACACCCAAAGAATGTCCATGGGCGGTGTCGATGGTGATCACATCTACCCCAGCCTTCACCAATGCATCCACACGTTCGATGGTATCAGCTGTTACACCTACCGCTGCTCCAACCAACAATCTTCCATGTTCGTCCTTAGCCGCATTTGGGTAATGCTTATATTTTTGGATATCCTTAAAGGTAATCAATCCTTTAAGCAATCCATTGGTATCCACAACCGGTAATTTTTCGATTTTATGGTTCTGAAGAATTTCCTCCGCCTTGATCAGGTCAGTACCTTCAGGAGCAACCACCAAATTTGTTTTGGTCATCAGCTCACTGATCGGTCTTGCCATATCTTTTTGGAAACGAAGGTCACGGTTGGTCACAATCCCTACCAATTTAGCGTCTAAGTTGATCACCGGAATACCACCGATCTTATGGTCACGCATAATCTGGAAGGCATCACCCACTGTCGCTGTCTCCAATAAGGTAACAGGATCTTGGATCATACCGCTCTCCGAGCGCTTAACCTTGCGAACTTCCGCAGCTTGTTCTGCGATCGTCATATTTTTATGTAGCATCCCGATACCACCAGACTGTGCGATCGCGATCGCTAGATCAGCTCCAGTGACAGTGTCCATCGCTGCGGACACCAAAGGGATGTTTAATTTGATTTTTTTAGTAAGATAGGTACTGGTGTCTACGTCACGAGGCAATATTTCAGAATAAGCTGGAATCAAAAGTACATCGTCGTAGGTAAGTCCTTCTTGTACGAATTTTTGTGGATCTAATTGCATAGCAAATAATAATGGGGTTTCCTATTTGCGAGGCAAATCTACGGAAAATCTCTGATTTTAGCAAAATAAATAAAAGGCAGAAACGAATTAAATGACATTAAAATTAGTTTTACTGTTTTTTGGCAAACTATTTGCTTAGATTGACATGAAATAACTGTACAATATTCACATTTTGATAATGTATGGTTAATGGAAAACATAAATTAATTCACATGAAAAAATTATTTTTATCTCTATTTGCAGTTTCAGCTTTAACATTTGCTGCTAACGAAGCGCAAGCTCAAACACCTTACAAATCAGCATTGGGTATCGTTTTCGACGGTTACGATGGTTCTAACGTAGGTATTCAGTACAAAACAGCATTAACAAATGTTTCAGCTTTACAATTGCAGGCTGCATTCCGTAACCACTGGGTTTCTTTCGGAGCAGATTGGCAATATGAAAAAGCTATCCCTAATGCAGACGGATTAGCATGGTACGCGGGTGTTGGTGCTCAAGTTGGTATCTGGAGTCACGATGGTAACTCTTCTACTAGCTTCGGTATCCGTCCTCAAGTTGGTTTAGAGTACAAAATCCCTACTATTCCAATCGCTATGCACTTAGACTACAAACCATACTTAGGTTTGAATAATGACACTGGTTTCGATGGCGGTGGTTTCACTTTCGGTGTGAAATTCGTATTGAAATAAGTCTACCAAAAAGAAAAACAAATGGCGGCCAATGGCCGCCATTTTTGTTTGTAAAAGACAGCCTTGCTTCGCTGTAAAAGTAGGGTGAAAGTATGGTAAAAGTATGCTTTTCCTATGCTAAGCATACAAAAACCCGCTTTAACCATACTATAACCTTGTTTTTACCCCGAAAACATGGTTTTAGGTTAGGAATTTAAAAAGGAAAATAAACTAATTTTCTAGTTAAATTTTCGTTATTTAGCTAGGTAAATTGTAGCAGCTTCCTATAAAGAACCGTTGAGTCTTATTACATGAACAGAAAAAAAGTCCTTTATTTCATGCCCGATAACCCAATGAAGGGTCATGCAGGAAATATTTCGAGATGCCGACAGATGCTATCTTTCTTCAATGAGCGCGACAGCATGTTCGAAACCGACTTTGTGTCTGAGGAGATCTGGGGCGACTGGGACCAGGAATCGGAGAAAAAATTCCAACAAAAATATCCGAAGATTGGCCTTGAGCTTATCCAACGAAAAATTAAACGAGATAATCTTCTTGGTTACCTATTCCGCTATAAGATCCCAAATTTTCTGCATAGGCTATTCTATCAGAACCGTATTGATTTGACAACATTGTTGATGCACCAGACTTTTCGGAAGGTGCTGTCCAAAAAAAAATACGATATAGTTATCATTTCTTATGCTCAATGGGGAACACTGATCAAAAACCTTCCCTATCGTGCCTATACCATTAACGATACCCACGATTTCATCTCCCTGCAAAAGGAGACTGATCTAGACCATCCTGCAAAATCAGGAAAAAACCTCCGGGATGAATTTCGTATCCTGAAAACTTTCGACTGCATCTGGACCTTTTCGGTGGAAGAACAATTTATGTTCAGTCAGGTGGTCAATAACCCGGTCAGGCTGATCCCGATCGGATACCCAACATACAATCAATCGGCAGATCAATCTTTCAGGTATGATCTGATCTATGTGGCCAGCAATAACCCCCATAATATAAAAGGCATCAATTGGTTCATCAAAGAGGTATTGCCGCTGCTCAAGGATATCCGTATCGCGGTAATCGGTAAAATAGCGCAGCACATCCCCGACCATCCTTCGATCCATAAACTTGGTTTTGTGGAGGATCTGGAAGAAGCTTATCAATCATCCAAGGTTTCGATCTGCCCCATGTTAAGCGGAACGGGGATCAAGATCAAAGTATTGGAATCCCTTTCCATGGGTATTCCCGTTGTTACAAATTCCTATGGAGTAACCGGGTTGGTGAACAAAATAAATAATGGCTGTTTGGTAAGTGATGAACCGCAGGAATTTGCTGGCCATATCTTAAAATTACTGGAAAACGAGCCTTTCCGACAAGCTATTGCACAGCAAGGACGGGAATTAATGAAATCATTTTATAATTTAGCCCTGGAAGAAAAAGTACTTATGGATTCTTTATTGGATCCATTCAATAAAAAATAATGAAAGTTGTATTCGATACAGAGCGAATGAAATATGCGCATACCGGTTTATACCATTATTGTTTAAACCTGGGCAACGCACTTTTAACCGCTAAACCATCCCATGCTGATCTCTATTTTTACCATAACGAGAAATCGCCTTTGGTATTTGGAGCGGATAAAAACTATATCCGCCAGAAATCGATACAGAAATTCCTAAAACCCAGTTGGAAGGATTATGATGTCTATCATGCAAATTTCCAACTATCTCCCTATCTGCCGAATAAAGGTAAATGCAAAGTCGTACTGACCATACATGACCTCAATTTCATTGCGGAAGGAAAATCACCAGAGAAAGTCAAGAAATACCTCGCCAAGGTACAGCGGAACATCGACCGTGCTGATGCGATCGTGGCGATCTCCAAATTTGTGAAAGAGGATGTAGAAAAGCATTGCGACCTGAAGGGAAAAGAAATCCAGGTGATCTATAATGGCAGTACGATCGATACTTCCAAGATCAACTTCGCTAGTCCAAAATCGCCTATTGCTGGTCCTTTTATGTTCAGCATAGGAACTATCGCTCGAAAAAAGAATTTCCATGTCCTACCTTATCTTTTGGTAGGAAATGATTATAAATTGGTCATTAGTGGTATTGTACAGGAAGAGAACTACCAGGAAGAAATCCTGCAGATCGCCAAGGAGCTACAGGTAGAAGACCGTGTACATCTGACCGGCCCCATTTCGGAAGATGAAAAATACAGCTACCTACGGCATTGTAGTCTATTTGTATTTCCGTCCATTGCGGAAGGATTTGGCCTACCGGTGATCGAAGCGATGACCTTTGGTAAAAAAGTATTGCTCTCCACCTATACCAGTTTACCGGAAGTTGGTGGCCCGGAAGCCTTTTACTTGGAGTCGGTGGACAATGATTACCTGATGGCATTTGGAGCCGAACGCTTGCAAAACATCATGGAATCTGCAGATCGCTCCAATGAAATTAAGGCCTGGGCATCCCAATTCACCTGGGACAAGGCGGCAGCAGAATATTGGCAAATTTACCAATCCATTTAATCCAAGTAGCTCAGGAGATAAGGTCAAAAATATTTGTTTTCATTATACATTTTTTTTATACCTTTGCGATTCTTGGTAAATATTATTAAGCTTAAAAAACAACATAAAAAACCATAATTTATTACGATTAGACAATGAGTAAAGGGCTGATTAAATTTTTGGTGATAGTGGTTTCCCTAGCGTGCCTCTACTCCTTATCATTCACTTTTGTGACCCGCAAAGTCGAAAAAGATGCCGCAGCTTATGCAAATGGTGATCTGGCTAAAGAAAAAGCCTACCTGGATTCCATGGCAAGCGAAGTAGTTTATAACTTAGGTATCGCGAAATTCACTTACCGTGAAGCAAAAGCAAATGAACTTGCTCTTGGTCTTGATCTAAAAGGTGGTATGAACGTGACCATGGAAATTTCCTTGGACGAGTTGATTACCAACTTGGCGAACAAGCCTAAAGATGCAAACTTTAACAAAGCATTGGCGACAGCTATTGCTAAAAGCAAAACAACCAACACATCGTTGATTGATTTATTTCTAAATGAGTACAAAGCTACCGGTGCAGCAACTCCAATCGCGTCGTTCTTCGCGACTACGGACAATGCAGCGGAGATCCAAGCAGGAAGTTCTGAAGCTGATGTGAAGAGATTCTTGAATAAAGAAGCTGATAATGCCATCCAAAACTCATACAAAGTACTTCGTACGCGTATCGATAAATTCGGTGTTGCTTCCCCTAACATTCAGATCCAACAAGGTACCAACCGTATCTTAATCGAACTTCCGGGTATCAATGATGAAGAGCGCGTGCGCAAACTTCTTCAAGGGTCTGCAAAATTGGAATTCTATGAGACTTTCAATAACGCAGATGTATACCAGTTGATGGACAATATCAACCGTACTTTAGCAACTACCTTGAAAGCTGACAAACCAGCAGCAGTGGCAGCTACTCCAGTTGATACGACTGCAGCAGCTAACAACGCAGCTGATACGACTAAAAAAGAAGATAACTTATTATCAAAATTAGGCGCTAATAAAAATGCGGCTGACTCTAATGCAAGCAATGCCGCTGACCTTACAGCAGGAAATCCATTATTCTCCATCTTACAGCCAAATGTTGGCCAAGGTCCTTCCGGACAAATGGAATTGGGTCCTGGTGCAGTAGTTGGTTATGCGAACCTTAAAGATACAGCTAAAGTAAATGCTTACTTGGCACGTCCAGAGATCAAATCGATCATTCCTGGAAACATGCGCCTATTATGGGCGGTAAAACCGGAGAGCCTTTCCCAAACGAAAGACATCCTTTCTTTATACGCGATCAGAACCATTGGTACGGATAATGGTCCTGCCATGACGGGTGATGTGATCACCAACGCAAGAGATGAGTTTGACCCGCAGACCAACAAACCGATCGTTTCCATGGCGATGAACGCACAAGGTGCGCGCGATTGGCAACGTGTTACAGCTGCTGCCGCACAAGGTAGATATTCTGTAGCTATCGTATTGGATGGTGTGGTTTACTCCGCTCCAGGTGTTGAAAAAGAAATCGCTGGTGGTAACTCCACTATTTCCGGAAACTTCACCATCGAAGATACCAAAGACTTGGCCAACGTATTGAAAGCTGGTCGTCTTCCAACAACGGCTAAGATCGTTGAAGAAGCGATCGTAGGTCCTTCTCTAGGACAGGTAGCTATCGATTCAGGAGTTAACTCTGCGGTGATCGGTATCATCGTGGTTATGGCCTTCATGATCGCTTACTACAACCGTGCAGGTATTGCTGCAAATATTGCGGTAATCTTCAACGTGTTCTTCCTAATGGGGGTATTGGCATCCTTAAATGCCGTACTGACCCTTCCAGGTATAGCGGGTATCGTATTGACGATGGGTACTGCCGTGGATGCGAACGTACTGATCTACGAGCGTATGCGTGAAGAAATGGCGCTTGGTAAATCCATGCGTAAAGTTGTTGAAGATGGTTACAAGCATGCTATGCCTTCCATCTTAGACTCCCAGATCACGACGTTCTTGGTAGGTTTGATCCTATTCTTCACCGGTTCGGGACCAATCCAAGGTTTCGCAACAACCTTGATGATCGGTATCATTACTTCCTTATTCACTGCGATCTTCATTACGCGTTTGATTTTCGAATACATGTTGAGCAAGGATATCAAAATCACTGTAGCTTTCCCTTGGTCTAACCATACGATGAAGAATGCAAACTTTGCTTTCATCAAGAAAAGAAAAGTGGCTTATTTGATTTCATTAATAGCCATCGTGATCTCTCTCGGTGCAATCGCTGTAAAAGGTTTCTCTTACGGGGTTGACTTCCAAGGAGGACGTACTTATACCGTGAAATATGATAGCCCAGTAGCTGCTGAAACCGTACGTGAGAATTTGGATAATGTTTTTGGTACCACTACCGAGGTTAAAACCTTTGGAACGGACAATCAATTACGTGTAACCACTTCTTACCATATCGAAGAAACCAGCGATGCGGCTGATCAAGAAGTATTGGCAAAATTGAACGAAGGTCTTTCCAAAGCGCAAGGAAAATACGAAATCCTTTCGCAACAGAAAGTAGGACCTACGATCGCAAGTGATATTAGAGATAGAGCAATCTATGCTTCCATCCTATCCATCCTTGTTATTGCAGCTTATATCTTGGTTCGTTTCCACAAATGGCAATATTCTGCGGGTGCTGCAATCGCAACCATCCACGATGCGATCATCTTATTGGGACTATTCTCGATCTTAGATGGTATTGTTCCATTCTCTTTGGATATCGACCAGCACTTTGTGGCGGCTATCCTAACGGTATTGGGTTACTCGGTGAACGATACGGTCGTTGTATTTGACCGTCTTCGTGAGTACCTGAAAAAACCGGATGCTCATAAAGAAGAAATTGGTACAACGATCAATAAAGCGATCAACTCTACATTAAGCCGTACCGTGATTACGTCCTTGACCGTAATCTTCGTTCTAGCGGTATTATTTGTATTTGGTGGAGAGGTTATTCGCGGATTCTCCTTCGCCATCTTAGTGGGTATCGTCGTTGCGACTTATTCATCGATCTTCTTAGCTGCTCCTGCCATCTACGACTTAAGTGGTGGTAAGCATCTAGCATCTTCAGCTAAACCTGAAGAGAAAAAACAAGCAAAAGTGGTTACTCCATAATCGAGTATCATAATAAAATCAGAAAAAGCCTTGATGTTGACCATCAAGGCTTTTTTATTTATAATTTTTAGTAGTTTTGATGCTTAAACAGTACACATGAGATTAACATACGTTCTTCCGTTTTTAAGTTTATCCTTGGCCCTGACGACCGTAGGATGCAATAATGAACCGAAACAACAAGCTGCCACTGAAGTGCATAATGAGCACGATGGCCATGACCACAGTGCACATGCGGAGACAAGCCCTTCCACTGCAGCTCCTGCCCCTCAACAGGCTCCTCCCACGGTAAAAGCGGCCTCCTTATCCATTCCTGAATTCACGTTTTTTAAGGTTAAATCGGGTATGCCATTCAGCAAAGCGGATATCGCTGCTGGAAGGAATACCGTTTTTATTCTATTTGATCCTTCTTGTGCACATTGCCAACATGAAGCCACTGCCCTATCGTCAAATTACGATAAGATCAAAGGAGTGAACATCTATTACGTTTCCATGAACGATCCCGCTTTGATGGCCAGTTTCTTGAACACCTTTGGTAAGGAATTGGAAGGAAAACCGAATGTGGAAATGCTTTACGATCGTAATCAGGAATTTGTACAACGTATCCACATCCCAAAAATGTTTCCGGCAAACTATGTCTATGGTCCAGACGGAAGCCTAAAAAAATACTGGGAAGGTGAGAAAGATATCAAAGAAGTAATCGCTGATTTTAATAATTAATGAGAATAGCCATCAATGGGTTTGGACGCATAGGACGCCACAGCCTAAGAAACCTGCTGAACAGGGGATTGGATAACGTAGAGGTTGTTGCCATCAATGACTTGGCCGATGCGGCTACCTTAGCCCACCTCTTTAAATACGATTCGGTGCATGGTCCGCTTGGAAAAGAGCTGAGCTATGACGAGAACCACCTTTACATTGATGGAAAAGCTATACAGATATTCAACAAAAAAAATCCGGAAGAGCTTCCTTGGAAGGAATTGTCCATTGATGTGGTCATCGAATCTACCGGATTATTTGTGAAACATGATCTGGCCCAGAAGCATATCCTGGCCGGGGCAAAACAGGTGATCATCTCTGCTCCATCGCCGGATAAGGAAGTTCCTACAGTGGTATTGGGCATCAATGATGCGGATTTTGATTGGAATACGCCAATCTTTTCCAATGCCTCCTGTACGACCAACAATGTGGCTCCGATGATCAAGATATTGGATGAGAATTGGGGGATTGTCGATGGGTATATCACCACGGTACATTCCATGACAGGCGATCAGAACCTGCATGATGCACCGCATCGGGATCTACGAAGATCAAGAGCGGCTTCGGCGTCCATCATCCCTACAACTACAGGCGCTGCCAAGGCCATTACCAATGTTTTTAAACACCTGGATGGTAAACTGGGCGGAGCAGGTATCCGGGTTCCGGTATTGAACGGCTCATTAACCGATTTTACCTGTAACCTGGCCAAACAGACTACCGTAGAAGAGATCAACCAAAAATTCAAGGAAGCTGCTGCAGGTTCCTTAAAAAATGTACTTTACTATACCGAAGATCCGATCGTCTCGGTGGATATCATCAATAACCCTTACTCCTGTGTTTTTGATTCGGAGCTGACCAGTATTGTGGGTGGCTTGGTAAAGGTGGTTGGTTGGTACGACAATGAATTTGGGTATTCCAACCGTTTGGTGGATATCCTGGAAATCCTATCCAAACGATGATCAGGTTTATCAAAACGGAGGATACCTTAGCGCTGCGCAGCGAAGTGCTGCAGCGTGGAAAAGCCTTGGAGCTTTGTATCAATCCGGAGGATGATAAACCGGATAGTTTTCATTTGGGTTATTTTGATGAGGATGGTAAGCTGCAAAGCGTATTGACCATTCATCAGACCAATCATCCCAAATTACCGCATACCGGTTATCGTTTGCGTGGCATGGCTACAGCCGCTGAGGCCAGAAGGAAAGGCTACGGCAAACAGCTTTTAACGGCAGCCATCGATCATATACAGACACAACTTCATGGAGATTACCTGTGGCTGATCGCCAGGGAAATCGCCTATCCTTTTTATGAGGATATGGGTTTCGAATATTTTTCCGATGAATTTGATATTCCGAATGTGGGTTTGCATAAGGAAATGTACATGCCTTTTTACTCCTAATTTTTATTAGTTTAGTTGTAGGTTTTTATAACTCGCCGGCTACCCCAAGCCCAAATAAGGCAAAATCATATTTCACGGGATCTTCTGGATCAAAATATCGAAGGTTTTCTGTTAATTCAATTGCTGTTTTCCAATTGACCTTATCGCTCTGGATCAACCCAAATTTCCGGGCAACGCGCTCCACATGGACATCACAGGGACAGATAAGATCTTTGGGGGATATCCTGTTCCAAATCCCAAAATCAACCCCCTTATCATCCTTTCTCACCATCCATCGCAAGAACATATTCAAACGCTTACAACTGGATTTCTGTAAGGGGGAACTGATATGCTTTCTTGTTCTCCAGGGAAAATCGGGTAAGGAGAAAAAATAGCTTTTGAAATTATTCAAGGCGTTCTCTATGGTGAATTCCTGGCCTTCATCAAGCTGCAGGAAGGCATCTTCCAAGCTGTTGAAGCGAAGGTAATGCTGCTGGAAAAAAGCAATGAAATAGAGCAGATCGGTGTCATTGAAGGTACGATGCTTGAATCCCAATAAGCGTTTGAGGTCGCTATCCTGATGGTTTAGGATAAAATCGTGCGGGGCTTGGTCCATACGTTCAGCCAATTCCAGACACTTATTGATGATGGTTTTCCGTTGCCCCCAGGCCAATATGCTGGCAAAGAACCCCATGATCTCGATATCCTCCTTCTTTTGGAAACGATGGGGTATACTGATTGGGTCGTGCGGAATAAAATCCGGTTGGTTAAATTCCAGTACCTTTTTGTCCAAGAAATCTTTTAATGATAGATCCATTATCCCTAAAATAAGAAAAGCAACCGAAGTTGCTTTTAAATATGGTTATTCATTGATGGCTTTCCAGATCATATCCTTCAATTGTTGGATATTTTTTCCCGTTACAGAGGATATGAACAGGTAAGGAATTCCTGGAGGAACCTGTTCGGCCATTTCGGCCTCCAGTTGCTCATCCAGCATATCCGATTTGGTGATGGCCAATAATTTTGGCTTATCCAATAGTTCCGGATTGTAGGCGGTAAGCTCATGCAACAAGATATTATATTCTTCCTCGATGGTACGATCGGTATCTGCCGGCACCATGAACAAGAGCACGGAGTTCCGTTCGATATGTCGCAGGAAACGGTGTCCTAATCCTTTTCCTTCGGAAGCACCCTCGATGATCCCTGGAATATCCGCCATCACAAAGGATTTATTATCCCGATAGCTGACGATTCCCAAGTTAGGAACCAAAGTGGTAAACGGATAATCTGCGATTTCAGGTTTTGCGGCGGAAAGAACCGACAGCAAGGTAGATTTTCCGGCATTCGGAAAACCAACAAGCCCCACATCGGCCAATACTTTTAATTCCAAGATGATCCAACGCTCTTTACCTGGCATCCCCGGTTGGGCATGTCTTGGTGTCTGAACGGTGGAAGATTTGAAATGCCAGTTTCCTAAACCACCACGGCCTCCTGGAGTAAGGATCTTCGTTTGGCCATCGCGGGTGATTTCGAAAAGTACCTCGCCGGTCTCGGCATCCTTGGCCACCGTTCCTAGAGGAACTTCCAGGATCTCATCCTTACCGGTAGCACCTGTTTTCAAGGTAGAACCACCAGGTTGACCATTTTCGGCAATGATGTGCTTACGGTATTTCAGGTGCAATAAGGTCCAGTGTTGGGTAGAACCTTGGAGCATAATATGCCCGCCACGACCACCATCGCCCCCATCGGGACCACCTTTGGCCGTGAATTTATCGCGGTGCAGATGGGCTGAACCAGCACCACCATGTCCCGAACGACAACATACCTTTACGTAATCAACAAAATTTGACCCCTGCGCCATAAGACCTCTTCAATGTTTTTTATAAGCTTTTTTTTATTAGTAACGATCGATAATCGACGTTAATTCCGAAAAGATGCTTTCGATTTCACCAATACCATTTACTTTGGTCAATTTACCTTTACCTTCGTAATAAGGTAATACATGGATTGTTTTTCCGAAATACTCTTCGATACGTTTTTTCAGTTTATCAGCAGCGTCATCTGCACGGCCGGAAATCTCCTGGCGTTTAGCGATACGTTGCGTCAATTCATTTTCATCAACATCCAAAGCAATAACGCCTGAGATAGGCATATTGTTCGATTCCATGAATGCATCCAATGCTTCCGCTTGGGCAACAGTACGTGGAAATCCATCGAAGATAAATCCTTTTGCATCGGGATTATTCTTGATCTCTTCCTCAAGCATGGCAATGGTTACCGAGTCAGGAACTAGGTTCCCATCAGCAATGATTTGACTTACTTGTTTACCTAATTCGGTTTGGTCCTTAATATGAGCGCGAAACATGTCACCGGTAGATATATGATGAAGGTCATACTTATCAATTAATTTAGCGGATTGGGTACCTTTTCCTGCTCCTGGAGGCCCGAATAATACTAGGTTTAGCATAATGATGTTATTTATTGTTGATGATAAAAAACAAAAGCCTAATCCGTTTACGAATTAGGCTTATTCTAAGTGCGCTCAAAGGGAGTCGAACCCCTAACCTTCTGATCCGTAGTCAGATGCTCTATCCAATTAAGCTATGAGCGCGACAACCAACACTTTTGCGACAAACGCCCTTTCTGTTTTGGTGATGCAAATATAAGGAAATAATAAGCCATTCAAAATTTTTTTTTCATTTCTGACGCTTTCTACGCCCATACCAGATCAAAAAACCGGTGATGGGTAGGCTGGTTGAGATCAAACCTGCAATAAAGGTCGAAAATTTCCCGACCTGGCCTAACCATTGCCCCATGTGCAATTGCCAAACCCAATTCTCTACTTTATTATGTCTATCTTGCTGAATGCTAACAACATAAGGAACACCAGTATATTTGTCATAATATCTAACATCCCTATTTTCATCAGATTTCAATCCTGCCCGATCGGCAATATGGAAAGCGAATACCCCACTTTTAGCATAATCATAAACCCAATATTTAATGACTTTTTTGTGAGGTATTTCTTGAAATAGTTTGTCCATTAAAGGAAATGCATCGATAAATTGCCCCGATTCCTTGGCCTTAGGCAATGATTTATGCCAATCTTCAGTTGTTGCTCCAAAACTGTTCATAGTCATTTTCATTAAGGGCTGAAAAAAAATAATCAGCCCTGTCATACCCAGAATAAAACATATTAGCATGGAATAAAAACCCAGCACATTATGAAGATCGTAATTGAGTCTTTTAAATTTAGCTTTCCATTTGATGGTAAAACTGGCTTTTCGTGTTGTTTTTGTCCATCGTTTTGGCCACCATAATACAATTCCTGTCAATGTACTCAATACAAAAACAATGGTTGCTATGATAACGATCCATCCACCTGTCGTTTTTAACATCATATGCGCATGCAGGTGTGCCATCAGAAAAAAGAAGTGTATGGTTTTATCGTATTTTAGTATCTTGCCAGTATACGGGTCCATGTAGATCATAGATAAACGTATATTTTTAGGATCAAATCCATTGATGACCACTGCCCTTCCGGGCTCTTTATAATAAAGCACATAGGAAGGTAAAATGCCCGGAATTTCTTTCTTTTGAATTTCCAATAATGTTTCGAGATCTAATTTTTGATCTTGAGGTTGTACATACTTAGCATCTCCTGCCATCGCATCCACGATCTCATCGGAATAAACGATAATAGTTCCTGTTAAACATACAAATACCACAATGATTCCGGAAACTATACTTGGCCACAAATGCAACCAAGCATTCAACTTCAAAAGCCAAGATTGATTCTTCTTTTTTACCTTCCTCCCTTTATCCATACTTAAAAACGATAAGATACAGTACCAAGAACAGTTCTAGTTGGCTGGGCATATAACCAAAAGTTAGTTGTCATATAATGCACATCGGTTAGGTTATTGCCTTTAAGGCTTAGTCTTAATTGGTCTTTTTCATAGAATACACTCGCATCGAAAAGGAAATACCCAGGCATTTTAAAGGTGTTGAAATCATCACCATAAAAATCATCTGAATAATTCCCCCCTAAACCTAAACCAAGACCTTTAAGAGCTCCCTGTTGAAGGGAATAACTGGTCCAAAAATTCCCTACATGGAAAGGTGTACCCTGAGGTCGATTTCCAAAAGTTTTCTCATCTCCTTCCGTGAATTTAGAATCATTGTATCCATAACCCACAATCAAATGGAAGCCAGAAAAAGGATTTGTCGTCAGATCAAATTCAAAACCCCTGCTTCTTCGCTTTCCATTTTGCCGGGTGGAAGTTTTTCCATTTTCTGCCACAATGGAGAAAGGAACATTTTTTACATCAATGTTATAATAAGAGGCATTACCATGCAATTTTTTTCCGAACAGTTCGTACTTCAATCCAAATTCATATTGGTTCGCTTCTTGGGGTTTAATGGTTGCTGCATTGAATTGCACACTTTCCAACATAACATATCCATTGTTGAAGCCATTGGTATAATTTCCAAATATGGAAAGTTTATTTTCCAATAATTCATACACTGCACCAAATTTGGGAGAGAAATAGGTCTCTTTAAATTCCGAAACCAGATTTCTATAAAAATCCATTCTTAAGCCTGCATTTAGATGCAAGCGGCTATTCAAGCTGAATACATTGGAAAGATAAACCCCATAGGTTTGGAACTGAGTGGTTATTTCACTTTCAGGAGCACCTGCAAATAACTGATCAACCTTCGATTTATTGATGGTTGGAATAGTTTTGAAACGATGTACCTTATCATAGAAATTCAGCATTTTACGAGTGGTGAGGTATTTATCGATGTTATAATCGACACCGATCAATAATTTATTCCGCCAAGCTTCTCCTTCATAAGTTCCTATAAAATTCTGCTGAATGCTGTTGGAGATAAAATGACTTGGAATCCTCATGATCCTTCTCCCGATGCTGTCCATGGAAAGTGGGATAGCAAAAAGATATTCTGATTTGTTGATCGTATTGGCACTGGAAAAGATTGTCTGAGAATTCCACTGTTCCGATATCTTATAATCGGCATCAGCAAAGACATTCATCACATTTGATTTCAGCGTCAGATCGTTGGAGGAAAATGATTTCTTTACATCCCAATTAAAATCTTTCAAATTATTGTATCCTTTTGGCAAATAGCCAACTGCGATCATATTACGTTCACTTTGACTCAGTTCAACTTCCATATTTAAAGTTAACCTATCGTTGACAAGAAACAGGAATGATGGGGCAATCATCATGCTATTGTCCAAGCCAAAATCCTGAAAGGTTTTTCCTCTTTGCATGGATCCATTTATTCTGAACAATACCGATTTGCTTTGATTAAGTGGGCTGTTATAGTCCAATGTTAATCGGCTCAAATCATAGGCGCCATAACTAAAACTTGCTTCCCCAAAGCTATACGGCTTAGGTTTTTTTGTAATCAGGTTGATCATTCCCCCGTAGGATATTTCCGTACTGCTACCATATAAAGTTCCTGCAGGACCTTTGATGATTTCCACCGCTTCTATATTCGCCAAGTCAGCCATGGATGTGGTGCTTGTCCGCATTCCATTTCTTAATGAACCTGAACCGGTAGAGAATCCTCTCATCCTGGCAATAACGGTAAAACCACCTGCACCAAGGCCATTGGTGACATTGGCAATACCTGGTGCAGCCAATAAAGCACTTTTCATATCAATTACTGAGCGTTCCTTCATTAATTCATTAGGAATAATATTGTAAGATTGAGAGCTTTCCAGGTTTTCCAATTCCATTTTCCCAACTGTTTTGGATTTTTTCTCAGCAAATTTTCTACTGGCACTGATAATCACCTCTTCAATTTCTTTGTGATCTGCACCTACATAAACGGTATAAATTTTCGCTCCTTGAAAGGAAAGTTTTTCTTTAAAAACTTGTCCATTATAGGAAATCTGCAAGGTATATGGCTTAAATTCAGTAAGATATAACTCTATTTTACCGTTTCTATCAGAAATGGCTTCTTGTTTGGTTTCTAAAAGTACTACGCTTGCATCTGGTACCGGATTGAAATTTAAATCAAGTAACCTAATAATGGTTTTGGTCTCTTGGGCAAAGGAAAACAATGCCGAAAAACATACGAGAATAATTAATAGATATAGTTTTTTCATTTTTATTTAGATTAATTCTAACTAAATGCGAAAATATCTCTATTTTCATTGAAAATTCTACGAAATTTGGAAAATAATATCTACGATTTTTATCTCTATAAGTAAAATATGAAACCCTTAAAGGAAAGGTTTAACCTTAAATATCTGCGAAACAAACAAAAACTAGAATATCAAGAAAACAATTTTAGGGAATGTTTTTTCAAGGTGAATTTTTACGATATACCAGTGCGAGAGCGATTGATTGTTTATGACTCCTACATTATCATATCGTCCAAGGCAAAAGTGGATCGACCTACTACGGTACCTATTTTATTGGAAGATGGTGTTTTTAAGGCCCAATTTGAGCTCGAGGGTTATTCTTTATTTGAGGATGGCCATAACATTTTGGAAATAAAGCCAGAAACTTTTAATTTATTTTATATACCAAAAGTCAATGGCAAATTAACCTACCTAAGGGATAGAACCTGTATCGATATTATGTTTGATAAAGAGTGGTTCGAAGAGACGATGAGTAAGATATTACCTTTGGAATTCCCCTTCTTAACAGCGTTAAAGAAAGGCAGATCTTGTAAGTTGTTTGAAGAGGCTAAAGTGATTTCTACTCCTATTAAACAGTTGTTGGAAAGCATGTTGAATTGTTCATTACCAACTTCGATGCGGAATTACTATTACAGCTTGAAGATAGAAGAATTGCTTCTCACTATTTTTTCAATGCACACAAAATTCTTGGAGGATGACCGTAGCAACACCAACCTATCCTTAGACGAAAAAGTTATTGAAGTAAAGGAATGGGTAGATAAACAGGAAATCGGAAATATTCGATTGCAAGAAGTTGAAGATATATTTCATATTACTCAAAAAAACTTGAATAAAGGATTTCAAAAGTATTTTGGGTGCAATCTATCGCAGTACCTCCGCGAAAAACAGATGGAAAAAGCTCGATACCTGATAAAACACAAAAACTACAGCATCAATGAGGTCGCTAAATTGTTAAGATATAGTTACCCTCAACATTTCACTTCCGCATTTACCAAACATTTCGGGTATTCTCCCAAAGAATTAAAAGCGCAAAAAAAAGTGGAAAAAATAAGAGATAAATGAAGTTGGTGAAGGGGAAAAAAAGAAAGTGCGCTCAAAGGGAGTCGAACCCCTAACCTTCTGATCCGTAGTCAGATGCTCTATCCAATTAAGCTATGAGCGCATTTCATACGGTCAAATCACCGTTGATGCTGCAAATATCGATGTTTTTTTATATTTTCCAAATGCTTTTTTCGTTTTTTAGGCAATTTCAAACTATCTTAGGTCTATTCTGTTGATACCTATATAATTAATTTTTATGGCTGAACGATTAATAAAAAGCAACAAGATCCGGATTGGCGATATAAGCATTGCCTATCATATAAAGAAAGCAACTGAAAAAACCGATAGAACCATCATATTCCTTCATGGTTTTCCATTTAATAAGAACATGTGGCGCGAACAACTGGAAAGTCTAGAGGATAATATAACTGGTATTGCGGTTGACATCCGTGGACTTGGAAATAGTACCAAAGGTCATGGATTTTTTTCCATTGATGTATTTGCAAAAGACCTAGGTGCTTTTTTACGTAAAATGGAAATTGATAAGGCTGTGCTCTGCGGAGTTTCGATGGGTGGTTATATTGCCCTGCGCGCCTATCAATTGTTTCCGGAAAAGATCGATGGTCTTATCCTTTCGGATACCCATGCTAAAGCGGATGATAATGCCGGAAAACAGAAACGCTTCGATGCTATTCAAGCTGTATTAAATCATGGGCGCCGTCCTTATGCGATAGGTTTTATTGCGAATGTTTTTTCACCAAAAAGCATCGAGGAAAAACCGGAAGCGATTGAACTCATCAAGAGAAGTATCAGAAGAAACAGTGTATCCTCCATATGTGCAACGTTGTTGGCGATGGCTTCCAGAACCGACACCACGGATGTGCTTTCAGAAATCAAAGTTCCAACCTTATTGATACGTGGTAAGGAGGATAAGATAACGCCTGCCGAACCAATGGAAGAAATGGCTAAAAAAATCAAAGGAGCAACCTATATGGAATTTGAAGGCTGTGGACATTTACCAAACATGGAAGATCCAGCTAAGTTCAATTTACATATGAACCAGCTGCTACAGAAGAATTAATTCATTTAAATCGCGGCCTTCTTTTTAACAGGAACTTCTGGGATCAGTTTTTTCGTGTATTCCGTACCTTTCTCGATTAAAAAGGAGGCCTTATCATAATCCCAAATGCCTCCGATATTGTGTGGGATATCGATCAGGTAATCCGGTTTGTACAATTCTACACTTAATTTGGATAGCCGTCTTCGCATCATCAGATAAGCCTCTTGAAGTAATCCGATGGAGTTCATTTTGCTCTCAAAAGGTAATGGACCATATTTAGCATCGGGCTTCCCATCTAAATTCACAGCAATGATGATGTTTCTTCGCTTTCTTTTCACATAATTGATGGGCAATGGATTTAAAACCCCACCATCTACCAGATTCCATTCATCGGATTCAATACTGGTAAAAACTCCTGGGATGGCAATGGAAGCTCTTATCGCTTGATAGACACTCCCCTTATCAAAGATCATTTCGCGCTCATTCTTAAGATCGGTGGCTATTGCCCGGAAGGGAATACGCATATCCTCGATATCCTTATCCGGAAATATCTCTTTAAGAGATTCAAAAACACGTACGCCTTTTAGCAATCCAAATTTGGGGTTCGTGAAATCCATTAATCGAAACACCTGTCTTTTGGTCAGAACCCTCATCCAATCTTCCAGTTCGGTTAGTTTTCCTTCAACATAAGCGGCTCCGATCAATGATCCAATCGAACAGCCCACCACTTCATCAATTTCATAGCCCATCGCTTCCAATTGTCGGATGACACCTATTTGCACCAAGCCCCTGGCACCACCGCTGCCCAGGACGAGGGATACCTTACGTTTGCTTTTCAGAAAGTTCATATTTAAAGGTAAAACAAATTTACTTGCTTTAAAAATGTCATTTGCATGTCCGATTTTATCTAAAAGTTGGAACAAATAACTATCGTTGTTAATTTTGCTAACAGTGTTAACTAATTGATATGGGCGTAACAGAAAGAAAGCTTAGGCAACAAGAGGAAATGAGGAAGCAAATCATCGATTGCTCACGAGAAATCGTGCATGAGGAAGGATGGGCGGCCCTTTCTATCCGTAAAATTGCGGATGCCATTGAGTATTCTGTTCCTGTTATCTATAAGTATTTCGAAAATAAGGAAGCCATTTCCGCATATTTCGTAGCAGAAGGTTTTGATCTACTTTATGCCCAGATTACGGCAGGGATCAAAGCAGAAGCCCCTGTTGAAGAACGCTTTCAGCAATTGGGATTAGGGTATTACCTATTCGCAGAGCAGCATCCAAAGCATTATGAGATCATGTTCGGTGTGGGGATACCAACCTGTGAAACGGCAAGAAACATTAAATCTGTTGGTCTCTTGTCGGATTTATTCCGCACCATGATTGCCGAACTGATCCAAAAAAGTGGAATAGAAGATGTTGATGCCTGCGTCAAATACCGTAGCCTTTGGGCCATGCTGCATGGAGTGGTTGCCTTGGAACTTCTTTCCTTGACCGGTTCCGATAAGGTATGCAATTCCCTCATCCTGGCCGATAGCATGCGCTCTTTTACAAAAGGAATTTAAATTAAAACATTATTAAATATATCAAATACATACATGAATCTATTAGAACATTTAAATTGGAGATACGCCACTAAAAAAATGAATGGCAACAAAGTTGACCAAGAGAAAGTTGATCAAATCGTGGAAGCAGCACGTTTGGCACCAACCTCTTCTGGACTTCATCCGTTTAAGATCATTGAAATCAGCAATCCTGAGCTAAAGCAAAAAATCCAACCTATCGCTTTCAACCAATCACAGATTGTAGATAGTTCTCATCTATTGGTTTTTGCGGCTTACGATGAATACACCAAAGAACGTGTAGACGCGCCTTTCAAGCAACAGGAAGTCGAAAGAGGATTGCCAGCGGGCTTTGCTGATGATTATAAAAACTCACTTTTCACCTCTTTGCAAGCGAAAACCAAAGAGCAGCATTTTGAACATGCAGCACGTCAGGCCTATATTGGATTTGGCTTGGCCATTGCCGCAGCAGCAGAATTAAAGGTAGATGCAACCCCGATGGAAGGCTTTATCCCACAACAACTGGATGAACTATTGGGATTGGACAAATTAGGTCTTCGTTCCGTTACTATCCTTGCTTTGGGATATCGCGATGAGCAGAACGATTGGTTATTGAACATGAAAAAAGTACGTGTACTTAAAGAAGATTTTGTTATAAACTTTAACTAATTCCCTACAATAGCAATTTGGCTGTTATTGAATGTAAAAAATTATACATGCAATAACAGCTTTTTTATTTATAATTAGCCTGTAACTAATAGGAATGCATGGAAACTGCCAAAGAAAAAATGATTGCCGGTAAACTATTCCGGGACGAGGATGCCAGCCTTTTCAAAGAAAGACAACATTGTAAAGTGATCCTTCAACAATACAACCAAATGGACCCCATTCGGGTAAAAGCAAGGAATTCGCTCCTGAAAAGTATTCTTGGAAAGACAGAAGGCAAGTTTTTCATCGAGCCTCCCTTCCGCTGTGACTATGGTTATAATATTGAATTAGGAGAAAATTTTTATGCAAATTTCAACCTCACCATATTGGATGGGGCAAAAGTATCCTTTGGAAAAAACGTATTGATAGGGCCAAATGTCAGTTTATTTACGGCTTCACATCCTATCGATCCCATTGCAAGAGCAGCAGGTTGGGAATATTCCAAACCCATCAGCATTGGAGATAATGTTTGGATCGGTGGACATACCGTGATCAATCCTGGAGTTAGTATCGGAGAGAATTCAGTTATCGGCTCCGGATCTGTCGTTACTCGCGATATACCTGCGAACGTGGTCGCGGTTGGCAATCCCTGCCGGATATTGCGTGAAATTACTTCTGAAGATATCCTTTCTAAAGATCAATTCATGTAAAAACTGCGGAACAATTTGATTATATAAAACAAAAACACCTGAGATGGGGAATCCCAGGTGTTTTACCAAACCAATTATTAACCTAAATTATGAAATTATGAATTTACTATTTAAACGCCTGCTAATTCATTTTAGTATATCCTTCTAAAAAAATTATCAAAAAAAAATACCTGAAGCGGAGAACTCCAGGTATTTACCAAACCAATTATTAACCTAAATATTTCTATTTATCTAGTTGCAATTAAAACGGCCATATATCTTGATTATTGTATGGATTATTAAAAAAATTAAAAAAGATTATAGAAAACCAATTAACTTATTAATAATCAACAATTTAATTTTATAATTTTTCGATAATAATTAAGGATTTCCTGATATTACCTCCACCACTTTATCACTGATTTTAGTGATATCAGATTTTAACCCCACCATCATCGTCATCACATGCACTGGATTTCCCTCCATTTCTCTGAAGTTTCGCATGTACCCGAGTTCAAAACCAAGAAAAAAGCCTTTGAATTTATAATCAGCCCCTACCCCAACCTTAAAAGCCGGCGATATACTGTATTTGTATTCAATATCTACATTTTGGTTATTCCCCAAATCATTTGCTCGAGGTTCAGAATTAAGGGCAACTCCAGGACCGGCATAGGCATAGGTATTCAACCTGTCCCACTGCCTACGTGTTCCTCCCGCCAAACTTAAAGTATACATAGTTGCACGAGAATTACTTAAAAGCCTGTTATAATCAGGATCCTTTTCCAATTGGTCATAACCAAAACTCATCATATAAAGCGTAGGCAACAGGTAATACTTCGGATTCTTCAAGGAAATATCCAAACCCATACTGCCCGTAAAGAACTTGGTGCTCAATACATTTTTGGTTTTCCCCAAGGGAATGGAAAGACCTGTTCCCCCGAAATAATAAACCTTCTTGAAATGCAAAGTATCTGCTCCAGTTTGTGCCATAGCAGAATAGCCTATCACTAGGCTTAAGATACTCATGAAAATAACCTTCATTAACTAGATGTTTATCAATAAAACATAAACCTAATTAAAATGTTTGAAGGCCGTATTATAAATAATTCTTTGCTTGAGGACCTTGGCTGAACAGCAGGTCGATAACACTCAGATTTGGGATAAATCCATTCTTATCTTCAAAGAGTTGATAATAAGGTTTCTGATCCGATATTAAAGAAGGCTTCTTGGGATGAATGATCTTGCGGAAATCATGTTCTGGAGACTCCACCTCTTGATAGGAATCCGTGAATTTGATATCCTTTTTCAATTTCAATAATTTCAGCAATAAGGTGAGTTGATCGACATGGAAATCCATCAAGAACTCATATTTCTTTTCGTAGAATGGCAGTAGATCATCCTCATAGAATTCAAAGTATGCCGAACTGCGGTAGGCCGTCTGAAGGGATAACCAATGCAGTCTTTGCCATGGATGATCGTAATTGATGCGAACATCTTTCATCGTTACGCGTTCCTTTCTTCCGTGGTGAATAGGTACAAACAATTCCAAAACACCATTTGCCGTCGAGATCTGCGTGCGTGTTCTGAAGGTCTGCTTTGGATAATTTTCAAAGCGTTCCAACAACAGATCACCTTCAGCGTCTTTGATGGTTTTGAAGTAACTGGCATTTGGTAAATATAAAACCGGAAGTAGAATATCCTGCATCATCATGAAATAAACCCTTAAATGTTCGCAAAAATAACTTTATTTAGGGATATTTGTACCTAAGAATACAATAAGAATGAAGGAAAAGCTCGTTTATGGATTAATATATACTATTTCGCTTCTTCCTTTTTGGTGCCTATATTTCATCTCCGACATCCTTTTTTTCCTCATTTACTATGTTTTCGGCTATAGGAAAAAGGTGGTATATGAAAATCTGCGGAATTCATTTCCAGAGAAATCTAAAGAAGAAATAAATAAAATTGCAAGGGATTTTTACAGATATTTCCCTGATCTTTTGGTGGAATCGGTTAAGATGGCGAGTATTTCAGAAGCACAAGTAAAAAAAAGAATCGAGTTACTAAATCCGGAAGAGGTTTATCAATATATCCATGAAGGGAGATCCGTAATCGGCGTAACGGCCCATTATGGCAACTGGGAATTGGCGATCCATAGTTTATCCATCATGATGAACACCCCAGAACTGATCATCTATAAACCATTGAACAACAAGGTTTTCAATACAGTTCACAACCGGATCAGAACCCGGTTTGGGGCGACCATGGTACCTATGAAACAAATATTGCGTCATATCATCAAGCTAAAAAATGTGCCCCATGTAAGCATGTTTGTTTCGGATCAGACACCAACCTATCAAGATTCGGATTATTTCATGGAATTCCTGAATCAGGACACTTTGGTATTCACTGGAACTGAGCGCATTGCGCGTTTGACCAACAATCCGGTGGTCTATTGTGAAATCCGTCGGAAGGAGAAAAGAGGATATTATTCTTGTAAATTCACTACCTTAGTAGAACAGCCATCAGCGTATCCAGAACATGAGATCACGCATATTCAAAACCGATTTACCGAACAGGTTATTCGTGAAGAACCGGCCTATTGGTTATGGTCACACCGCCGATGGAAGCGTAAAAGAAGAAGTTAAATGATAGCATACCCAAAAGTAGCCGTTGTAATTCTGAATTGGAATGGTAAATTTTTCTTGGAAAAATTTCTTCCTTCCGTTTTCAACAGCACTTACCCAAATATAGAATTCATAATCGGCGACAACGCCTCTACGGACGATTCCATAGCCTATGTCAGGGAAAATTACCCGCATTTCAAAATCTTGGTCAACAAGGAAAACCTGGGATTTGCAGGTGGTTATAATGAGATATTAAAACAGGTCGATGCAGACTATTATGTACTGCTGAACTCGGATGTAGAAGTAACCGAGAATTGGATCGAGCCGGTTATCCGCCAGATGGAAGCAGATCCCCTATTGGCTGCATGCCAACCAAAGATCCAAGCCTACCATAACAAAGGACACTTTGAACATGCCGGAGCTGCTGGAGGCTACATTGACTATTTTGGATTCCCGTTCTGTCGCGGTCGAATCCTGGATAAAATGGAAAAGGATAATGGCCAATACGACCAAGCCACTGAAGTTTTCTGGGCTACGGGAGCTGCCTTATTTATAAAAGCAAAGGCTTGGAAAGAAGCGGAGGGATTCGATGCTGATTTTTTTGCCCATTTTGAGGAGATCGACCTATGCTGGCGGCTGAAAAGAATGGGTTACAAAATTGGTTTTTGCCCAAAATCCTTAGTCTACCATGTTGGTGGCGGAACACTGAACACCAGCAATCCGCAGAAAACATACCTCAACTTCCGCAACAACATGGTCATGATGCAAAAAAACCTGCCCGTATTCCAGGCTTTTTGGCGATTGGCCTTGCGTTTATGGTGGGATTTATTCGCATTGATCAAATTTTTGGTCGATGGAAAGCGGAAAGATGCCTGGGCGGTTTCCCGTGCACATCAGTATTTCTTCCTAAATGTTTTTAGGAACGCAAAAAAAAGAAAGAAATATCCGGTGAAATACAACAATAAAGGACAATATAAGAATTCTATTATATGGGATTATTACGTGAATAAAATCCATAAATTCTCCGATCTGCACGATAAAAATTTCCATTAATCCTGCTCTAGCTGAACAAACGCTATTGCGGTTTTCTTAAACCACTTGCAAGACTTTGCCTGTTTACATATTTAGTTCCCTAAAATTATTTTAGGGCTATAATATTTCGTATTTTCGTGGTCTATGGCAGTAGATATTCAAGCGAAAATAGAAGCGTTAACTAAAGAATTAAACGAATACAACTACCAGTATTATGTATTAGCGCAATCCGCAATCTCAGATTTCGATTTTGACCATAAACTGAAGGAATTGGAAGCCCTGGAGGCCCAATATCCTGAGTTTAAAGACCCCAACTCCCCTACCCAAAAAGTGGGCGGAGATATAACCCAGCGTTTCAACACCGTCAAACATCGTTGGCCGATGATGTCATTGGGCAACACTTACAACGAACAGGAACTCAAAGATTTTGATACTCGAGTTCGGAAGGTCGTTGGTGATGAGGTGCAGTACGTCGTGGAGCTGAAATTTGATGGTCTATCCATTTCCATTACCTACGAGGATGGCCGACTGACCAGAGCAATTACCCGCGGAGATGGCACACAAGGTGATGAAGTTACCTCCAATGTAAAAACCATCAGAAGTATTCCCCATCAACTCAAAAAAGGAAATTATCCGGATAATTTTGAAATCAGAGGCGAGATTTTCATGCATAAATCAGCCTTCCTGCGGTTGAACAAAGAACGCGAGGATAATGCCGAACAGACCTATGCCAATCCAAGGAATTTTGCATCCGGTACGATCAAATTACAGGATTCAGCCGAAGTTGCCAAACGACCTTTGGACTGCTTTCTTTATTTTCTCTATGCCGATAACAGAAACCGTCTGTTTGCCAATCATTGGGAAAGCTTAGAAGCTGTAAAATTCTGGGGTTTTCCAGTTTGTGAACACACCAAACTTTGCCAGAGCATCACGGAGGTGTTGGATTTCATCCATCATTGGGATGAAGCCCGGCATAAACTATCCTACGAAATCGATGGGATTGTTATTAAAGTGAATGATTATGCGCAACAGGAAGAACTTGGTTTCACATCCAAGTCGCCAAGATGGGCAATTTCCTATAAATATAAAGCCGAGCGGGTAGAAACCATCCTAAAGAGCATCAGCTATCAGGTCGGAAGAACCGGAGCGGTTACCCCAGTAGCGAACCTGCAACCTGTTTTATTGGCAGGAACGACCGTAAAACGGGCGTCCTTACACAACGCCAATGAGATAGCCCGATTGGACCTTCACGAAGGTGATACCGTATTTGTGGAAAAGGGTGGTGAAATCATTCCAAAGATCATATCCGCCAACACGGAAAAACGACCTGCAGGAGCGGTAGCAATTGTATATCCTACTCACTGTCCAGAATGTGGAACAGCCTTGATCCGCGAAGAGGGCGAAGCGGTGCATTATTGCCCGAACGATGCGGGCTGTAGGCCTCAGATCGTAGGCAAGCTGCAGCATTATATAGGCCGCAAAATGATGGATATCCAAGGATTGGGTGATGAAACCATCGAAACCTTCTATCGATTGGGATTGATCCGGAAAATCTCTGACATCTATGAATTGAAGGATCGCGCAGAAGATCTGGTGGGAATTGAGCGTTTCGGACAGAAATCCATCGATAATATGCTTGCTGGTATCGAGCAATCGAAACAAAAACCTTTTGAGAAATTATTATTTGCGTTGGGTATCCGCCATGTTGGGGAAACAGTAGCGCGTAAATTGGCACAATATTTCAAGAATATCGATGCCATGAAGGCCGCCTCCGCCGAAGAAATATTAGCTGTTCCAGATATTGGTATCCGGATCGCAGAAAGTATCCACGATTACCTGAACGAGCCGGAACATTGGGAAGAAATCGAAAAATTGAGATCCCTGGGCCTGCAATTTCAGATCGAGGAAAAAGAAGTGGTGCTGGCCGGTAATGGCCTGGCCGGGAAAACCTTCCTGATCTCCGGCGTATTTGCAGATTTCTCCCGGGAGGAATTGACTGCCTTGATCGAATCCCATGGTGGAAAAATGTTGAGCGGAATATCCGCAAAATTGAACTATTTAGTGGCTGGCGATAAGATGGGACCATCCAAATTAGCCAAAGCCGAAAAACTACAGGTGCCAATCATTTCTGAAACAGAATTGATGGCCATGATTAATGAACAGTAAATAAAGCATACAAATACAATAATGATGAATGAGCTTCAAGGAGCAGGTGTTGCATTGGTAACACCCTTTAATGCAGATGGGACCGTCGATTACGAGACCTTAGCAAGACTTATCGATTACCAGATCGAAGGTGGTATTGATTATTTGGTTTCTCTTGGAACAACCGGAGAAACAGCAACCCTGAATCAAGAGGAACGAAAGCAAGTCTGGGCATTTACTTCGAAGCATGTGAATAAACGTATTCCGCTGGTGGCAGGTATCGGTGGAAACAATACCCATGAAATCGTAGAACAGGTAAAGAACTTTGAAAGCTTGGATTATATGGCGATTCTTTCCGTATCGCCTTATTATAATAAGCCTACGCAAGAGGGAATTTACCAGCATTATAAGGCGGTTGCAGAAGCGGCTAAATTGCCTATTATTTTATATAATGTACCTGGAAGAACAGGTAGTAATATGAGTCCAGCGACAACGGTTCGCTTGGCGAAGGATTTTTCGAATATCGTAGCGACGAAGGAAGCTTCTGGGAATTTTGCGCAGTTCAGTGAGATCTTGAGGGATAAGCCCGAAGGGTTTTTATTGATTTCTGGGGATGATCCAGTGACACTTCCGATGATGGCTTTGGGAGCAGCAGGAATTATTTCTGTGGTGGGAAATGCTTATCCGAATAAGGTTTCCACCTTGGCGCACTTATGTGCGGAAGGAAATTTTGAAGAAGCAAGAGCGATTCATCAGGAGTTATTGAGGATTACGGATCTTTGTTTTGTGGAAGGGAACCCTTGTGGGGTTAAGTATATTTTGGAAAGGAAAGGATTTGGAAAGGATCATGTGAGGTTGCCTTTGGTTCCTGTTTCAGATAAGACAAGGGAGTTGATTGATGATGAGATGGAGGTATTGGGGTAAGGTGAAATGTCATTGCGCCTTACTTCAAACTTTTGCGTCATTGCGAGGAACGAAGCAATCTTTACCCATATCAAGCTGAGCGAAGTCGAAAGATTGCTTCGTCGTGTCTCCTCGCAATGACGGGGTCTCCTCGCAATGACGGTGGCTCCTCGCAATGACGTGATATTTCCAAACTAATTTCTTAAATTTAGGTATCCTTTTTGATACAATCCATGATAAACACGCTGTAATCATCACATGATACATGCCGTTATCATCATACACATACAACCCTATAAGAAAAAAACATCGTTATGGAAACATCAAACCAACCCCCTAAACAAGAAAAATCCATGTTCAAGAAAATCCTAGGATGGTTCTTTTTGGTATTATTCGCAGGAATTGCCATTGCCATCTTCTTTAAATATTTCTTTGTATTCGGCGAAGGCGTTAAATCCGGCGAATTAAACTATGCCGTTAAAAAAGGCAATATCTTCAAAACCTACGAAGGAAAACTCATCCAGGAAGGCATCAGGACCCAATCTACAGGGGCCGGTCTTTCCAGCAATGAATTTGAATTCTCCATCGCGAATGATTCCATTTACCAAATCCTGGAAAGCAATTCTGGAAAATCCTTCGACCTACACTATAAAGAATACCACGGCGTCATTCCTTGGCGTGGAAACACCCGCTATATCGTCGACAAAGTAGTCGAAATCCGCGAAGCTAAACCTAGAGGATTTTAGGTTTCTTCAATTTTTTTTGGCAAAACGTTGCAAATATTGATTCCACACCCTATATTTGCGACGTACTTCAATAGTAGTACCCTAATCAATACCCTTCTCTGAATGGTCTTGATTTATAAAGAAGTGGCGAGAGACTGGCTCTATGACCCACTGGCAACCTTCAACGTGATTGAAAAGGTGCCAATTCCTGTCCGAAGCAATAATGCTTAGGAGCATATAAATGAAATAGACTATGACAATTACATCATCAAAATCTACATTTCAAGCTTGCTGTATAACGCGAATGCGTTAGTCGTCGGTATGTTTATACATTCCCTTTTTCAAAGGCAAAAGGGAAAAACATGACCATTTTCGACGACTACCGTAAGGACAGCCTTATGCCTGAAAAACCCTTTAATTTTAATTCAAAACCAAAAAATCATGTCAGAAAATAAAAACTTTAAATTTGAAACCTTACAGGTTCATGCCGGCCAAGAAGTAGATCCTACTACCGGTTCAAGAGCTTTACCTATATACCAAACTTCATCGTACGTATTTGAAAACGCGGAACATGGAGCCAATCTTTTTGCCCTAAAACAGTTCGGAAATATCTATACCCGTATCATGAACCCAACAACAGATGCATTCGAAAAAAGAATCGCAGCGTTGGAAGGTGGTGTTGCCGCATTAGCAGTAGCTTCCGGACAGGCAGCCCAATTCATCGCATTGACCAACATCCTGGAATCAGGAGATAATTTTGTGTCGGGAGCAAACCTTTATGGAGGTACCTACAACCAATTCAAGGTTTCTTTCAAAAGATTGGGTATCGAAGCGAGATTTGCGGAGGATACGGATGTCGATAAGATCGAATCTTTGATCGACGATAAAACCAAAGCGATCTATGTAGAGACCATCGGAAACCCAAGCTATAACATTCCTGATTTTGAAAAAATTGCCGCTGTTGCCAAAAAACATGACCTTCCATTGATCGTCGATAATACATTTGGTGCAGGCGGTTACCTGTTCAAACCTTTAGAACATGGTGCCAATGTAGTGGTTGAATCGGCTACGAAATGGATCGGTGGGCATGGAACAAGCATTGGCGGTGTGATCGTAGATGGTGGTAACTATAACTGGGGAAATGGTAAATTCAAGCAATTTTCTGAACCATCCGAAGGTTACCATGGATTGGTATTCTCGGAGGTATTCGGTGAAAACGGTCCTTTTGGAAACATCCAATTTGCGATCCGTGCGCGTGTAGAAGGCCTTCGCGATTTTGGTCCTGCCCTATCGCCATTCAATTCCTGGTTATTGGTTCAAGGATTAGAAACCCTTTCCCTACGAGTACAACGCCATGTGGATAATGCTTTGGAAATTGCACAATGGTTGGATGCACATCCACAGGTGGAAAAAGTAAGCTATCCAGGATTGAAAAGCCACCCATACCATCAAAATGCACAGAAATACCTGAAGAATGGTTATGGTGCCGTTTTATCCTTTACTGTTAAGGGCGGCGTAGAGAAAGCCAATGAATTTATTGATTCCCTAGAGCTGATCAGCCATTTGGCAAACGTTGGGGATGCTAAATCATTGATCATCCATCCTGCGGCTACCACCCACCAACAATTAAGTGCAGAAGATCAGGTTAAAGCAGGTGTACTACCAGGTCAATTGCGTCTTTCGGTAGGTATTGAGCATATTGACGACATTAAATCAGATTTGGAACAAGCATTTCAGAAGATTAAATAGATCATAATAGGTCTTAGCGTAAGCATAAATTAGAGCACATGAGTCTTAAAATATTCGAATATGGTCAGGAATTCCCACTGGAAAGTGGGAAAAAACTGCCAAATATTCAGATTGCTTATCATACTTATGGTGAGTTGAATGCCGACAAATCCAATGTTATTTGGGTTTGCCACGCATTAACGGCCAATTCTGATGTTTTTGATTGGTGGCCAGGATTATTCGGTGAGGAGGAACTATTCAATGACAAAGAATATTTCATTGTTTGCGCGAATGTTTTGGGTTCCCATTACGGATCTACCAACCCCCTATCCATCAACCCAGAAACTTCGGAGCCTTATTACCTGGATTTCCCGCAGTTCACTATCCGGGATATCATCCACGGTCATGATGTGCTAGCAGCACATCTGGGAATTACCGAAATCAACACTCTGATCGGGGGATCCCTTGGCGGTCAACAGGTGCTCGAATGGGCAGCCTCCAAAACCATCAAGATCCATAACCTGATCGCCATTGGTACCAATGCCTTTTTCTCCCCTTGGGGAATCGCGTTCAATGAAAGCCAGCGATTGGCATTGACCGCTGATCCAAGTTTCTATGAGAAAAGGCCTGATGCGGGACTGAATGGCCTAAAGGCCGCTCGAAGTATGGCGCTGATATCCTACAGAACCTATAATGCGTATGGGGTAACCCAGGTGGAGTCTGACCATGATAAAACCGATCAATACAAAGCATCTTCCTACCAATCCTATCAAGGCGATAAACTGGTAAAACGGTTCAATGCCCTGAGCTATTGGTATCTAACAAAGGCCATGGACAGCCATCATCTTGGCAGAAGCCGTGGCGCCGTTGAAGAGGTTCTACACGGTATACAAGGCATCAACACCTTGGTGATCGGTATACCTTCTGATGTTTTATTCCCTCCACAGGAGCAGGAATTCATCGCCAAAAATATCCCGAATGCGGAATATTATGAACTACATTCCTTTTTCGGTCATGACGGTTTCCTTATAGAGACCAAAACATTAACACAAGTCATTGGAAATTTCCTAGCAAAATATAATAGTAAAGCAGAACAATTAAATTTAATACAAGAAAATGAGTAAGAAACTGACCATCGGTATGTTCGGATTTGGAGTGGTGGGACAAGGGTTATACGATATCATCAAAACAAAAAACTTAAACCTGGAGATCAAGAAATTCGTGATCAAAAACGCAGATAAAAAAAGAACTTTACCTGCCGAATTGTTCAGTACAGATCCGAATGCCATTCTTGACGATCCGGAAATCAATACCGTTGTGGAATTGATCGATGATGCCGAAGCAGCATTTGAAATCACCAAACGTGCACTTTCTTCTGGCAAAAATGTGGTATCTGCAAACAAGAAAATGATTGCTACCCACCTGGAGGAATTGACCGAAATCCAACAACAGCATGGTACATCCTTACTTTACGAAGGAGCGGTCTGCGGAAGTATCCCGATCATCAGAAACCTGGAAGAATATTACGACAATGAATTGCTGCATTCTGTAAGCGGCATTTTCAACGGTTCGTCCAACTATATCCTTTCCAAGATCTTCAACGAGAACCAAAGCTACGACGCTGCCCTGAAAAAAGCGCAGGAGTTAGGTTTTGCGGAAACCGATCCAACTTTAGATGTAGGCGGATTTGATCCGAAATACAAATTGGCCATTGTAGCTTCCCATGCCTATGGCGTATACATCGATCCGGAATTGATCCTTAATTTAGGAATCGACAAATTGGGAAATGCCGATATCAAGTATGCCCGTGAGAAAAATTATAAGATCAAATTGATCCCATTGGCCAAAGAGGTATCCAATAACGAAGTCGTACTGTACGTATTGCCAAAATTCATTTCGAACAACAGCATGTTGTACAATGTGGAAAATGAGAACAATGGTGTATTGGTAAAAGCGGCTTTTGCAGATGAGCAATTCTTCTATGGAAAAGGCGCTGGTGGCCACCCTACCGGTTCTGCGGTGCTTTCAGATATCGCAGCTCTACGTTATGACTATAAATACGAATACAAAAAACATTTAGAATCGCAAGAGGTGAGCTATACCACAAATTACGAAATTAAGGTATATTTCCGTTATGAAGATGAAGATGTATTGGAAAACATCAGCTTTATCAACATTTCTGAACGATTCTACAGTGATGAACATAAATACGTCATCGGAACCATCAACATTCAGGAGATTATCGATAAACGGTCCTTGATCCATCAGGATGGCAATTTCTTAGCTGAAATTTTATAGGCCTATTTTCTTTCTTGATTCATATTTTTTAGTATATTGTCGTATAAACTTAAAAAATAAAAAGTCATGAGAAAATGGAGTATGATGGGATTGCTCCAGGTAGTTAGTTTGGCATTATTTGCCCAAGAAGACACAACTACAGGAGAAGTTGTAGATAACGCATCGCCTACAGCATATGTGGTGATCGGAGTGATAATATTGATCGTTGTTATTTACATGTTATATAGTCGGCAAAAAAGACGATATAACGATTAAAAATAAAAAAGGAAAAAAGCTGTATTCATACCAATGAATACAGCTTTTTCATTTGGGTATTGGCTTCGGAGTGAAACCATACTGAAAGTAATGTAAAAGTATGTATTTAGTAACCTGTGCATACAAAAACATGCTTTAAGCATACTTAAACCTTGATTTCACAGCGAAAACAACCTTTTAACATACAAAAAAGAGGCCTTATCGATTCATTTGACAAGACCTCTTTTTTAGTATTTTAAACTTATATTGAATTGTTTCTGTATTAGTCTCTTTTCAGACCGTATTTTTCAATCTTACTGTACAAATGACTTCTTTGTATATCCAGATCATCGGCTGTTTTGGACACATTCCAATTGTTCTTCTCCAATTTATATTTGATGAATTCACATTCCGAATAATCCTTGAAATCCTGGAAAGAAGTGAATTGTTCCATATCAAATCCTTTAGCTGAGGCTGTATCATTTCCTGTGATGGATTTTGCCGATACGGGGCCTCCTGGGTTCGCAAAAGTCAATACATCATCTTCCGTGATTTTCTTATCACATAGAATGATCAACCTTTCAATCATATTGCGTAGCTCACGGATGTTACCTGTCCAAGGAAGAGATTGCAAAGCTAGCATGGCATCCGGTGTAAAGGTTTTCACGGGCATGCTGTATTCGGCACAGATTTCCTCACAGAAGGAGTTTGCAAGCGTAGGGATATCATCCTTACGTTCTGCCAAAGAAGGTACGTGGATCAGGATGACACTTAAACGGTGGTACAAGTCCATACGGAAATTACCGTCTTCGATTTCTTTCAACAAATCCTTATTTGTAGCGGCAATGACACGAACATTCACATCGATTTCCTTTTCGCCACCAACACGGGTTATTTTGTTTTCCTGCAGCGCACGAAGTACTTTTGCCTGTGCTGAAAGGCTCATATCCCCTATCTCATCCAAGAAAAGCGTTCCGTTATTGGCTTGCTCAAATTTTCCGATTCGTTGTTTCACCGCCGAAGTAAATGATCCTTTCTCATGGCCAAACAATTCGGATTCGATCAGTTCGGAAGGGATCGCTGCACAGTTCACTTCTACCAAGGTAGAGCTGGAGCGGGTTGACTTTTCGTGCAACCAACGCGCCACCAATTCTTTACCCGCACCATTGGCACCGGTAATCAATACGCGGGCTTCGGTTGGAGCTACTTTATCGATCGTTTCCTTGATCAAACTGATTCCAGATGAATCCCCGAGGATTTCTTTGGTCTTGGAGAACTTCCGTTTTAGAACTTTGGTTTCCTTAACCAAGGATCCTTTTTCGAGCGCGTTACGAACAGTGATCAATAAACGGTTCAGATCCAAGGGTTTTTCCAAGAAATCAAAAGCGCCTTTACGGGCTGCTTCCACCGCGGTTTCGATCGTACCATGACCAGAGATCATTATGAACGGGATATCAGAGAATTCTTTGGCAGCGGTTAACACTTCCATTCCATCCATCTTGTTCATTTTGATATCACATAGTACCAGATCGATCTTTTCCTTTTTAAGGATTTTCAGACCATCTTCACCGTTATCGACATCAAGTACTTTGTAGTCTTCATATTCTAGGATATCACGAAGGGAACTTCGGATAGGGCGTTCATCATCGATGATTAAAACTGTAGTCATATAAAATGTTCCTATTTTTCTAGGCTGCGATAATTTAACAAATAAAGTAAAAAGAAGCAAACTTTATAAGCCGGGTTCTGTATCCCCGAAGGGATTTCTATCATTTATCTAGGATTATACTCGCGCATAACCTCCATCAACCTACCCATTGTGAGGTCCCGAAGGAAGAAAACGAGCAGCTTTCGAACTCACAACCTATTTGGTTTTTCAACACACGAGGTTTACCGAGATGTATGTTACCATACAAATCCGTGAGCTCTTACCTCACGTTTTCACCCTTACCATGTTGCCATGGCGGTATCATTTCTGTGGCACTTGCTGTCTACCCGGAGGCATCCTTCCTGTTAGGAAGCGTGTTGCTCTTTGTTGCCCGGACTTTCCTCTCGCCTTATTTGATAAAGGCCAGCGATAGAACGAGTTTGCTTCAAGCTGCAAAACTACGAAAAAAACAATTTAATATCGGCAAAACGAAATACTATATCGTTGTTGTTATAACTTATAATTATTTGAAAGTTTTTTGCAACCTGTTGTAGCGAAATGAATTTTAATTTCGTCATAGGAGAAACATTTATGCGCAACATGTTTATTTTATTCATTCACAAATTAATTTTAATAAATAATATATGAAAACTATTTCTTACTTAAAGATTGCTACAGCGATTGCCCTTATTTCATTCAGCACTTCCTGCAAAAAGAAAAAAACTGAGCCTAATCCAGTAAGTATCGCTTACAAAATTACAACTGCATCGAAAGAAAAGATTAAAATGACCAATCTTTCCGTAACCAGTACAAAAGGAAAAGACTCGGTGATAACGGCTGCATTGGATGTTCCTAAAACCGTGGCTACCAGACGTGCAATGCCAGGAAAAGGCTATACCGTTGCATTGAAGACGAAAATCGATAAACCAGCAAAAATTACCTTGGAGATCCTAGTAAATAATAAAGTCGTTAAAACTTCCAAAGACATCGATGTTAAGGATATCAGCAAAGAAGTTAAATTAGAACATAAGTTTTAAGCTGTTAGATGCGCTATATGAAGATATAAATTTTTAGAACTCTCTTTTTACCCTAGTTAACCATAGCTCGAAATCGAGTTATGGTTTTTTTTGTTAACAAATAAATAATATTAACATTTTAATTATTAACTTTCTCCTAACAATATATTTTTTACTTTTGTTGAATAGATCAATATTAACTGTTATTGAATGAATCGGATAAAGCTTCTCTATCGGGTTAACAAAACCAGCCTGAGCATATTTTTTATTTGGTATGTGTTGATCAGTCTGCTCGTATTTTCGACCGCACGGATCAGCTCTTTCCAATGGATCAACTCCATGAACCATCAAATTTTGGATTATGTTTTCAGTATGGTCACCCAATTCGGCGATGGCATTTTCGTGATGCTTGTGGCAGTCCTATTCTTTTTTCTAAGATCCAAAAAGATCGGAATTGCCATTGCAGCCAGCTATATTGGTTCGGGTTTGATCTGTTCGGTCCTAAAAAGAACTTTTCAGGCTCCTCGTCCGGCCTATTTTCTTAAAGAAGACCCCAACTTCCATGCCTTATCCTGGTTGCCTTTATCCCATCATAACGCTTTTCCTTCGGGTCATACCACCTCTGCCTTTGCCTTGGCTTTTACCTTAATGTTATTCAGCAAGGATAAAAGGTTGGCCATGATGGCGATGGTCCTAGCCTGCCTGACCGGATATTCTAGGGTATACTTGGGCCAGCATTTTTTGGATGATGTGTGGTTTGGATCCATCCTTGGAGCAGGTTTTTCTTGCCTATATTATTTGATGTATTCCTATTTTGGCGAGAAAAAATTAAGCCGAAGCCAATTCCTACCCCCTTCATTTAAGATATAATTATGTGGAAACTATTCATTAGCCTTTTAAAATTTGGCCTTGTTGGGTTATTGGGAATGGGGATCGACTTTGGAATAACCTGGCTGCTGAAAGAAAAATTGAACACAAATAAATTCTTTGCCAATGCCTGCGGTTTTTATTGTGCAGTGGTTAGCAATTACTGCCTGAACCGCATCTGGACCTTTTCAAACAATAATCCACAGATTGCCAAACAGTTCCTACAATACGCCCTTTTCAGCATCATTGGTTTGGGGATCAATACTCTCATCATTTACCTGTGCAGTACCAAATGGAAAATCAATTTCTATTTGGCGAAGGCCTTTGCGATTGGAATTGTTTTTCTCTGGAACTTCTCCATCAATCATTTAATCACTTTTGGACATGGATAAGGCATTCCGCATCAAATTACGTTGGCTGATTTTATTGAGCACCTTGGTACGAATCCTATTTGCCAACCTCTTGGAATTGGGGAATGATGAAGTCTATTATTACACCTATGCCCTACAGCCAGACTGGAACCATTTCGACCATCCGCCATTGATCGGTTTCCTGATCAAATTCTTCACCTTGAATCTGCATTGGGTAAATACATTCTCCATGCGCTTGGGCGCTATATGTTTAGCTGTCCTTAATACCTGGATCATTGCCTGTATTGTGCGTAGGATAGCGAATGATCGCGCAGCTTTTATAGCTGCCATCCTATTTACGGCATCGATTTATTCCAGTATTATTTCTGGGATTTTCATCCTTCCAGATTCGATCTGCAATACATTCTGGTTGGCTGCGCTGTACTGCATGGTACTCATCGTAAAACCTACTGATCAAAAAGAACAAACCGAAGCTTTGCTTTTTCTTGGCATTTGGATTGGACTGGCATGCATGAGCAAAGTCCATGGAATTTTTCTCTGGTTGGGTTTCTTGGGTTACCTATTTTTGCATCAACGGTCTTTATTAAAAAATTGGGCCTTATATGTTTCCCTGATCATCAGTGCTTTGATCATTTCCCCCATCGTGCTTTGGAATATTCAGCATGATTTTATCACCTGGCGCTTTCATGGAGAACGGGTAAGTTTGTTGGATGCAGGAATACAGATAGACTTTTTCCTACAGGCTTTTTTTGGTCAGGTATTATACAATAATCCGCTTTTATGCCTTATTTATGTCTATTTAGCACTAGCTGTAATCAAAAATTGGAAATTTCATACCAAGCAATGTAAGAAGGAAATTGCGGTCATACTTTATTGTGGTTTACCGATCATATTGACTGCCAGCTTTATCTCCCTTTTTAAACAGGTACTTCCACACTGGAGCGGCGCGGATTTCTTTTCGATCATGATTTTAGCAGCTGTTTGGATCGATCAGGAATTGAGTATGGAGAAGATCCGAACGGTGCGTAAGGTATTCAATGGTATGCTGATTTTTACTTTGGGATTTATGATCCTTGCCGTATGCATTATTCATTTTTATCCTGGCAACCCAATCGGAATTAAAAATGGAAAGGATCTTGGAAAAGAAGATGTCTCTATCGAAATGATTGGTTGGGAGCAATTTGCCAAGGAATTTGAAAAGATCCGGGCGGAAGATATGGAACAAAAGACCATGGAGGTTAATGATCCCATTTTGGTCAATAAATGGTTCCCTGCTGGTCATATCCTATTTTACGTGGCTAGGCCATTGGAAATTCCCGTATTAGGAGAAGGCAAATTACATGACCTGCATAAATTCGCGTGGCTGAACAGCATGGAAAATCCGATACAAAGAACTGAGGACGCCTATTTTATCAGTCCTTCCAATAATCATGTGGATCCCGAAGTGGAGTACGGTCAAGATTTTGAATCGATCGATCTAAGAAAGGTAATCCAACAGAAAAGAGGTGGTGCTGTAGTAAGGAAATGGTACATTTACCATCTTAAAGGCGCAAAACGCGTATTAGGATCGAGTGGGATTAAAGATCATTTGCAATAGCATATCCGGCCGCCCACGCCCATTGAAAGTTGTAGCCACCCAACCAACCGGTAATATCGACAGCTTCGCCACCAAAGTAAAGTCCTGGTACTGCTTTAGCAGCCAAGGTTTTCGGATTCAGCTCTTCTGTGTTCACCCCACCACGCATCACTTCGGCCTTGTCGTATCCTTTATCGCCTGCCGGCTTAACCTTGAACTTATGGATGGTATCCACGATAAATTTTGCATCATTTTTACCTAGGGAGGCAATCTTAACCGTTGTGGGCAAGAATTTGCCAAAAGCCTCTACAGTCCTCTTGGTAAAATAATCATTCAACAGCTGTGCAACAGTTCTTCTTCCACCTTGTTCCCGTTCCTGCTTGATGAGGGTATCCATTTTGAATTTTGGCAATAAATCGATGCTGAAAGTTTCCCCAGGCCTCCAGTAGGAAGAAATCTGCAGGATAGCTGGTCCACTCAGTCCCCAATGGGTAAATAGGATATTTTCTTCAAAACTGATCTTCTCGTTGTACACTTTACAAAAGATCGAATTTCCTGCCAAAGAAGCATACCAGTCGGCGTCCTTTCCGGTGATGGTCAGAGGCACCAAGGCAGGCGCTGTTGGTACAATACCTAATCCGAATTTTCTTGCAATGCGTAATGCAAAATCGGAAGCACCTAATTTAGCAACCGGTAGACCTCCAGATGCCATCACGACTTTGGGAGTATGTATCTTTTGGCTTTTACCATCCTTCACAAAGGTTATTTCAAAACCACCTTCTGTTTTTTCGACATCCTTCACTTCGGTATTCAACCAGATATCCTGCTTGGTTTCAAACATCAATTTGCTAAAAACTGCTACGATGTCCTTTGCCTTATTACTTTTGGGAAAGAGTTGCCCCAATGTCTTTTCTTCCCCTTGAATGTCTCCGAAATTCTCAAAGAAATTTTGGGTATCTTCTACAGTCCATTGTGAGAAAACCGCATGCAGAAAGGCCGGGTTCTCCGAAACAAAATTTTCAGGTTGGGTATATAGGTTCGTGAAATTACAACGTCCACCTCCGGAGATCAGGATTTTCGCTCCTGGCTTATCGTTCCTTTCCAACAGTAAGGTTCTTTTGCCCAGCAGTCCTGCCTGTGCTGCACACATCAATCCGCAGGCACCAGCCCCTATGATAATGGCGTCGTAATTCTTCATCTTAAGAAATCAATTCTCCAGCGAGAGAAACCACACGTTGCTCTGTCCAAGATTGTTCGGCCAGTTCCAAGATACGGATTACATCGCGCGCCTGTTCTGGTTTAACGAACAACTCTTCTTCCCCTTTTAATGTTGCCACTATGTTTTTATAGAAATCCTCACCAGAACCCTTATCCGACGGAATGATCTCTTCGATATCTGTTTCGTTTTCCAGGATGGCTAATTTGCCATAATTCTCCGGATTTTCTGCCCCCCAATCTGCAATATCTGCAGGTCGCTTACCAGCTCGCAAAAGCTCTTCCTGTGGGTCTACCCCCCACTTTACAAAAGAACCTTTGGTACCATATAAGGCGTATCTTGCTGTTGGTATTTTAGCGAGCATCTGTCCCTTTAAGGAAACTTTGACTTGAGGATAATGCAGGATAAATTCAAAATCGTCAATGGCCTTTGCACCATCTCGTTGCACCCTTAAATCGGCATAGATCGCTGTCGGATGTCCAAACACCTGTAAGGCTTGATCGATCAGGTGGGCACCCAGGTCATAGTGTATGCCCGAACCAGGGAGGTTTTCTTCGCGCCAGGCACCTGCCCTTAAAAAATTGCGGAACCTATCGTAGCGAGCCTCATAGTTTGTTAATCGTCCTAATCTTCCCTCTTCAATAAGTTTCTTTACGGTTTTAAAATCAGCATGGAACCTCGCGTTGTGATGGACTGAAAGCAAGAGGTTCTTACTTTTTGCCAATGCGATCAATTCATCCGCCTCGGATGTATAATTCGTGAATGGCTTTTCTACCACCACATGCTTTCCGGCTTCTAATGCAGCTTTCGCAAACGAAAAGTGCACATCATTCGAAGTGGCGATGACAACCAGATCTACCGCTGGATCTTCGAAAATATCTTCTGCTTTCTGAACAGCAATGGCATCCGGATATCTCTCGGCCAACATTTCCTGTTGTTCAAATTTCCTTGCCGTTACCTTATACAATTCCAGATCAGGATTTTCAGAGATAAATGGCGCATGGAATACATGTCCACCAATAGAAAAGCCGATCAATCCTACTTTGATCTTCCCCATGTTTACATTCTTTCAGGAACCTGAATTCCTAATAAATTCATGCTTTTTGCAATTATTTTTGCTGCAGCAGCAGACAATTGTAGACGGAAAGCTTTTACGGTTTCATCCTCTGCCTTGATAATGCTTTCCTCGTGGTAAAATTTGTTGTATAATTTAGCGACTTCATAAGCATAATTCGCTAATTGCGCCGGGCTGAATTCCTTTGCTGAAGCTTCAATGACCCCTGGAAACCCTGCCAATGCCTGGATCAGATCCCGTTCGTAACTGGAAATCTTTTCTGGTTGTACAGCTGTACCTTCCTTAAAATCTCCTTTTCTCAAAACAGATTTGATACGAGCATGGGTATATTGAATAAATGGCCCCGTATGTCCCTGGAAATCTACAGTTTCGTTCGGATCAAACAATAGCCTTTTTTTAGGATCAACCTTTAACAGGAAATATTTCAGTGCCCCCATACCGATGGTATTGTATAAGGCTTCTTTTTCCTCTTCGTTGAATCCTTCGGTCTTACCCAATTCTTCGGTTCTGGTTTTTGCTGTGGCAAACATTTCCTGCATCAGGTCGTCTGCATCCACAACCGTACCCTCTCTGGATTTCATTTTGCCCGTTGGAAGATCCACCATGCCGTAGGAAAGATGGAAAAGTCCATCCGCCCAAGATTTACCCAGTTTTTTCAAGATCTGGAACAATACCTTGAAGTGGTAATCCTGCTCATTTCCCACCACATAAATAGAATCATCCATCTTGAATTCATCATATTTCAGCTGGGCAGTGCCCAAATCCTGGGTGATGTATACAGAAGTACCATCTCCACGTAAAACAAGTTTTTCGTCAAGACCTTCTGCGGTCAGGTCGATCCAAACGGAATTGTCTTCTTTTTTATAGAAAACCCCCGAATCCAATCCTTCCTGAATAATATCTTTTCCTAATAAATAGGTATCTGATTCGTAATAGAATTTATCAAAATTAACCCCTAGGGTTTTGTAGGTCTGATCAAAACCTTTGTATACCCAAGCGTTCATGGTTTTCCAAAGATTGATCACTTCCTCATCACCGGCTTCCCATTTCAGCAACATGGCCTGGGCTTCCTTGATCAAGGGTGCATTCTTTTTCGCTTCCTCTTCGGTCTGACCATCGGCTTTTAAGGCATCGATTTCCTGTTTATAAGCCTTATCAAATACCACATAGTATTTACCGACCAAATGATCGCCCTTCATTCCGGTTGAAGCAGGGGTTTCTCCTTCTCCAAACTTCTGCCAAGCAAGCATGGATTTACAGATATGAATCCCTCTATCGTTGACCAGATTTGCTTTGATCACATCATAGCCATAAGCTTTTAGGATTTCGGCTACTGAATAGCCCAAGAGGTTGTTACGCACATGCCCTAGGTGTAGGGGTTTATTGGTGTTCGGCGAAGAGTATTCCACCATCAGGCGTTTTCCATTGGCTGGAAAAACAGCAAAATCCGCCTTCGCGATTTCACCGTTCAATACCGAAATCCAGTATTGGTCGGTGAAGCTCAGGTTCAAAAACCCTTTGATCACATTGAAAGAATCAATCGCTGGAATCTGCTCCTGAAGGTAAGCGCCGATCTCCTGCCCTGTTACTTCCGGAGATTTTTTGGAGAATCGGGTTATAGGAAATACGACCAAGGTAATTTGCCCTTCAAATTCCTTGCGGGTTTCCTGTAATGCAAGCTGTGAAGCTGGGATATCTGAACTATAAAGTGATTTAACTGCTTCTACAGACTTTTCAATAAGCAGTTCTTGGATTGATTTTGCCATGTAAATATTTCGTAATATTCTTAACCTTCTGATAATGAATTCAAAAAATAACACTCAGATTATTCATGTATTCGTTATGAAAGCATATCTTTGCCAAAAATAATAAAAAATGCAGAGCTATCAGGAATTTCTTGACTTAAGTGTTGGTTTTCCACAAGACGGATTCGAAATTATCGAAGACGAATTGTACTTCCACGATTTGAATTTGATGGAAATGATAGAAACGTACGGGACACCCCTACGTTTTACTTATCTACCTATTATTAGTAAAAAGATCCAACAAGCGAAGATTCTGTTTCAAACAGCCATGTTGAAATACAATTATCGTGGGTCCTATAAGTACTGCTATTGTACGAAATCATCACATTTCAAACATATTGTAGAGGAAGCGTTAAAGAACGATATTCACTTAGAAACCTCGTCGGCATTTGATATGCCAATGATCGATGCCTTGGAAAGACAGGGAAAAGTGACGAAGGATATTACAGTAATCTGTAATGGCTTCAAAACTTACCAGTATAAGCAATATATCGTGGACATGTTGCATGATGGTTTCCATAATATTATTCCGGTATTGGATAATAAAGAGGAATTCAATATGTATGATGATGAGATCGAATTGACAGAGCCATGTAATTTGGGTATCCGTATTGCCGCAGAAGAGCAACCGGATTCTCAGTTCTATACCTCAAGATTAGGTATCCGCATGGAGGATGTCATTGATTTCTACAACAGTAAAATTGCAGAGAACCCTTACTTCAAAGTAAAGTTGCTTCATTTCTTTATCAATTCCGGTATTTCGGATACACCGTATTATTGGAATGAGTTGGAGAAATATGTGACCCTTTATTGTAAGTTCAAAAAGATCAATCCTGATTTGGATACCTTGGATATTGGTGGTGGAATGCCATTCAAAGATTCTTTGGTACACGATTTTGATTACGAATACATGGTGAACGAGATCGTGAACCGTATTAAGCAGATCTGTGCACACCACGAAGTTGTAGAACCGGATATCATTACCGAATTTGGGAAATATACGGTGGCTGAGGCTTCTGGAATTTTGTATAAAGTATTAGGCCGTAAGCAACAGAATGACCGTGAAAAATGGTTGATGTTGGATGGTTCTTTTATCACTAATCTTCCAGATGTATGGGCATTGAACCAAAAATACATCTTATTGCCGATCAATAATTGGGATTCGGAATATGAACGTGTCAATTTAGGTGGTATTACCTGTGATGGCCAAGATTACTACAATCAAGAGGCCCACATGAACTCGGTGTTTATGCCAAAGACCAGAAAGGTTCAATACCTTGGTTTCTTCCATACTGGGGCTTACCAAGAGGTATTAAGTGGGTATGGTGGTATCCATCATTGCCTGTTGCCATCTCCAAAACACGTGTTGATCCGGAGAAACAGGGATGAAACATTCAATTACGAAGTGTTTGGGGAAGAACAGAATTCTAAACAAGTCATGAAACTATTAGGTTACCAATAACCTTAACTAGCATCCATAAAAAAAGCCTTAACGATTTTGGAGGGCACTGAAAAAGTCTCAACTTTTTAATGAGATTTAAAGAAATGACTGAGTACAAGATTTATCTTACTCGGTCATTTTTGTTCTAAGGATTTCTGAAAATTTGTTTTTTAATGGTTTT
>PJUC01000040.1_pt1 | contig 158538 bp, 134 predicted proteins | sample 1512161 | NCBI WGS metagenome assembly PJUC01 (sample SAMN08177676, study PRJNA422409) | Soil metagenome, whole genome shotgun sequencing project. | isolation source: Soil enriched on filter paper | place: USA: Madison | collected 2015-01-15 | reverse complement strand
GTCTCTCAAGGACCAATGACGATTAAAAATCTTACTCCCTCTCTCGCTGTATCCTAAATGAAATACAAAATTATATTCTGTCTCTTTAATTCCTATAACTTTTCTACAAACTTACGATGACGGTCCAACCTCTATCGTCTTTCATCTATCATCTAACATCTATCATCTAACATCTAACATCTAACATCTAACATCTAACATCTAACATCTATCATCTAACATCTATCGTCTCTCATCTAATATCTCTCATCTATACACACCCATCTATTGTCTACTCCATGTATTTTTTGTAATTTTGAGTCCCCATAAATAGAGGCAATAGATATTTAAACTTAGGAGCGAATTTTGGATTTTTTAGCAGGATTAAATCCTTCCCAGCGAGCGGCTGTCGAGCAGACTCAAGGTCCGGTGATGATTGTAGCAGGTGCAGGATCTGGAAAGACACGTGTGATAACCTATCGGGTCGCCCATTTGATTCAAAAGGGCGTTGATCCATTCAATATATTAGTATTAACCTTTACCAACAAGGCGGCAAAAGAGATGCGTGAGCGGATCATGAAAGTCGTTGGTCAAGAGGCAAAGAACATTTGGATGGGAACTTTCCACTCCGTTTTTGCCCGTATCCTACGGGTGGAGGCTGAACTGATCGGCTATCCCCGCAATTTTACCATCTACGATACAGACGATACCAAGAGCTTATTGCGCGCCATCTTGAAAGAGATGAACCTGGATGATAAACTGTACAATGTAAACCATGTGTATGGTCGGATTTCATCAGCAAAGAACAACCTGATCTCTCCGCAGGAATATAATAAGAACGAAGCCATTATGGCAGAGGATATCGCCAATGGTAGGGGACAATTGGGGCAGATCTACATGACCTATGCGCAACGTTGTTATCGAGCCGGGGCCATGGATTTTGACGATTTGTTGTTCAAGACCAATGTGCTATTGAACAAGCATCCCGATGTGCTGTACAAATACCAACATCAGTTCAAATACCTGATGGTAGATGAATATCAGGATACCAACTTTTCGCAGTACCTGATCGTGAAAAGACTGGCAGCGGTGAACGAGAATATCTGTGTTGTAGGGGATGATGCGCAAAGTATCTATGCCTTCCGTGGTGCCAATATCCAGAACATCCTGAATTTCCAGAAGGATTATCCGGATGTTAAGGTCTATAAACTGGAGCAGAACTACCGTTCGACCAAGATGATCGTTAATGCTGCGAACAGCATCATCGCCAACAATAAGAATCAATTAGAAAAGAATGTATTCTCCGACAATGAGGATGGAGAAAAAATAAAAGTGACTCGAGCTTTTTCGGATAATGAAGAAGGTAAGATTGTTGCTGAGGCCATTTTGCAGGAGAAATCGCTTAAGAGCTTAAACTTTAAGGATTTTGCGATCCTATATCGTACCAATGCACAATCCAGGTCTATGGAGGAAGCACTTCGTAAGCTTGGTGTTCCCTATAAACTTTACGGTGGAACCTCTTTCTACCAGCGTAAGGAAATCAAGGATCTGATCGGTTATTTCCGCTTGACCTTCAATCCGAATGATGAGGAGGCCTTAAAACGGGTGATCAATTACCCACGACGCGGAATAGGTGATACTACAGTTGATCGGATCATGGTGGCTGCAGACCAGAACCAACTTAGGCTGTGGGATGTAGTGGCCAATGCGCAGATGTTTTTGGATGGGAGGAGTGCTGGTTCGGTGACCAATTTTGGGATCATGATCCAGAGTTTTCAGGCTATGGCCAAAACTAATACGGCCTTTGATACGGCCATGTATATCGCGCAACATTCCGGCATCCTAAAAGATCTTTACGAGGATAAATCCGTAGAAGGTCTTGCTCGATACGAGAATATCCAAGAATTGCTGAACGGTATCAAGGAGTTTTCGGAGAGGGAGGATCTGGAGGAAAAAGGCCTGGATGTGTTCATGCAGGACATCGCTTTATTGACCAACGATGACAACGATAAGGACCCAAATGCAGATACGGTTTCTTTGATGACCATACATGCCTCTAAAGGATTGGAATTTCCGGTGGTATTCATCGTAGGACTGGAAGAGAATCTATTTCCATCGCAATTGTCACTCAATTCCCGCTCGGAATTGGAAGAGGAACGCCGATTGTTCTATGTGGCAGTTACACGGGCAGAAAAGAAATTGCATCTTTCCTATGCGACCTCACGCTATCGTTGGGGAACCTTAAATAACTGTGAGCCAAGTAGATTCTTGGATGAATTGAACCCAAGTTGTTTGGATTTGGATTTCAAACCGCGAAGTTCTGCGGTTGGATCCGAGGATTTTCAATCAGAACGCGTATCTTGGCAGCGTAAAGAGACAGGCGATGTGTTTTCCAAACCGAAACCTAAGGTGGTGAAAACGACATCGATATTGCCGAAGGCACATAAACCTACCGAAGGTTTTGCGCCATCGGATACATCCAACCTGCAAGTAGGGATGGAAGTGGAGCATGAAAGATTTGGTTTTGGGAAGGTGATCAACCTGGAGGGAAATAAACCGGATATTAAAGCAACTATTTTTTTCAAAGAGTTGGGACAGAAGCAATTGTTGCTTAAATTTGCCAAACTGAGAATCGTGGAATAATCCAAGAGTAATAAAATAAATTACCTGTACGGTAAAACAATAAATATGATTTTTGACTATAACAGTACCAGACCTAAACTTATCCTAGCTGAATATGGTAGGAATGTGCAGAACATGGTCGATTACATCTGTACCTTAACAGATCGTGAAGAACGTAATCGCCTAGCACAAGTGGTCATTGATATGATGGGTGTTCTGAACCCGCATCTACGCGATGTATCGGATTTCAAACATAAATTATGGGACCATCTTTACATCATTTCTGATTTTAAGATCGATGTAGATTCCCCATACCCAATCCCGACCAAAGAGAATATCCACCACAAACCGGATTCCCTAAAATATCCGAACCATAATATCCGTTTCAAACATTATGGTTATACAGTGGAAGAGATGATCCGCAAAGCGAAAGCGGTTTCCAATGAAGAGGCAAGACAGAAAATGACGGTTGGCATCGCCAATTTCATGAAGATGGCCTACTTGACCTGGAATAAGGATTCCGTATCCGACGAACAGATCCTGAATGATCTTTCTTTATTGTCCAACGGCGAACTGTCTCTACCATCGGATACGGTATTGACCAAGGTTGATTTCAAAACGCCGCCTCCAGGGAACAGGATGAAGAGTACAGGCGGTAGTTCGAGTTCGGGTGCTAGCCAACAGAACAACAACCAACGCAAATACAACAACAATAATAATAACAATAACAACAACAATAAGAAGATGTCGAATTCCAAACGCCCGATGAACAATCCGGGTGGAAGGAAGAATAATTACCAAAAATAATTCATCGACTACGCTATATATCTTATGAATGCATTCGAAATTCATGGTGGAAAACCATTGAAAGGGGAGATCGTTCCTCAGGGCGCGAAAAATGAAGCCTTACAGATTATCTCTGCCGTTTTATTGACGGAAGAAAAAATGACCATCAGCAACATCCCTGATATCAAGGATGTGAACAAATTGATCGATCTATTGGCTGCCTTAGGGGTGAAGGTTAATAGAGTAAATCAGGATACCTACGAATTCGAAGCCAAGGACATTAATATTGATTATTTCCAATCGGAGGAATTCAAACGCAAAGGTGGAAGCTTAAGAGGTTCTATCATGATCGTTGGTCCTTTGTTGGCGAGATTCGGTAAAGCGGCGATTCCTAAACCAGGAGGTGACAAAATCGGTCGCCGCCGTTTGGACACCCATTTCCTGGGATTCGAAAAATTAGGGGCTAAGTTTGTTTATGATGCAGAAAACCACTTTTTCAATGTAGATGCTACCCAATTGAAAGGGACCTACATCCTGTTGGATGAAGCTTCGGTAACCGGGACGGCAAACATTGTGATGGCTGCGGTTTTGGCAAAAGGAACAACTACGATCTATAATGCTGCCTGCGAGCCCTACCTTCAGCAATTGTGTAAGATGTTGAACCGCATGGGTGCAAAAATCTCCGGAATAGGTTCTAATCTATTGACCATTGAAGGGGTGGAGCGTTTGGGTGGTACGGAGCATAGAATGTTGCCGGATATGATCGAAATTGGTTCTTTCATTGGTTTAGCGGCGATGACTGGATCAGAGATCACCATCAAGGATGTATGTTTCCAGGAATTGGGCATTATCCCAACGGTGTTTTCACGCTTAGGGATCAAATTTGAGCTTCGTGGCGACGATATATTCATTCCTGCGCAAGATCATTACGAAATCGACACCTTTATCGATGGGTCGATCCTGACTATTTCTGATGCACCATGGCCTGGTTTTACGCCAGATTTGTTGAGTATCTGTTTGGTAACCGCTATCCAGGCGAAGGGAAATGTATTGATCCACCAGAAGATGTTTGAGAGCCGTTTGTTCTTCGTGGATAAATTGATCGATATGGGGGCTCAGATCATTCTTTGTGATCCACACCGTGCAACTGTTATCGGATTGAATAAACAGACGAAATTACGTGGTATAGAAATGACCTCTCCGGATATTCGTGCCGGCGTTTCGCTATTGATCGCCGCATTATCTGCTCAAGGAAAATCAACAATCTATAACATTGAACAGATCGAAAGAGGATACCAAAATATTGAAGAAAGGTTGAAAGCTTTAGGGGCGGATATCCGTCGTGTAGAAGCGCAACCTGCCGGACATTAATTATTTTTACATCGTAGTTTAAAAATACGTTTGTCGGATTAATGTTAAAAAAAGTTCAAAGGGTTGCCCATATAAAAGGGCAACCCTATTTTTGTGCCATTAATTAAATGTTTCAACATATAAAAATGAGAAAAATCACATTATTATCAGCTATCGCTGCTCTTGTATTAGCATCTTGTGCTGGAAACCCTGAAGGTAAAAAAGCTGAAACCAAAGATTCAGTTGCTGTAGAAAACACAACTGCTGTAGCAGGATCGGTTTACAATGTAGACACTACTGCCTCTAAATTGGTTTGGAAAGGTACCAAAGTAACTGGTGCACACACAGGAACTGTAAACATCAAATCTGGATCGATCACTGTTGATGCTGGTAAATTAACTGGCGGAAACTTTGTATTGGATATGAACAGCATCAGTTCTACTGATTTGGAAGGTGAATACAAACAAAAATTGGATGGCCACTTGAAAGCTGATGATTTCTTCGCTGTAGCGACTCATCCGGAGGCTTCATTTACAATCACAGAGGTTAAAGCAGGTGCAACTGATCAAGATTTAGTGATTTCTGGAAACTTAGTGATCAAAGGAATCAGCAAAAACATCACTTTTGATGCAAAAGTAACTGAAGCAACTGAAACTGATGTTAAAGCAACAGCTAACTTCAATATTGAGCGCGCTCAGTGGGGAGTGAACTATGCAGGTAAAGAAGATGATTTGATTTCTAAAGAGATCAACTTTGACGTTACTTTGGTAGCTAAAAAATAAATTGGCTTTTTAGGGATTTTGAAAGGTCAGCTTGTGCGCTTTATTTAATCCTGCTTAGGCTTTAGGAATATGAGGCAATCCTTTTATTATAGGGTTGCCTTTTTTGTTTATTTTTGGGCTTGGGATGTGTAGCGAAGGGTTTGGAATGGGCTTGAAATGGGTTTGGATGGAAGGGATGGAATTATTTTGGAGAGGGCCGAAATAAATTTATTTAAAATTAGTTGGAATGAAGATTACGTTGGTCTGTATTGGAAAGACGGATGATAGGCATATTTTGGATGGGATTGAAGTGTATACAAAACGCTTGAAACATTATTGTAATTTTCAGCTGCAGGTGATTCCGGATTTGAAGAATGTGAAGAATTTGAGCCAGGAACAGCAGAAGGAAAAGGAAGGGGCATTGTTGTTGAAAAGTGTTAGCAATCAAGATTTCGTGATTTTATTGGATGAACGAGGGAAGGAATTGAGTTCTGTGGAGTTTTCGGCTTTTTTGGAGAAGCAGATGGTTTCCAGTGTGTCGAGTTTGGTGTTGCTGATCGGTGGGCCTTATGGATTTTCGGAGGAGGTGTACAGCAGGGGAAATTATAAGCTTTCTTTGTCACGTATGACCTTTTCGCATCAGATGATCAGGATGTTTTTTGTGGAGCAGTTGTATCGGGCTTATACGATTATGAGGGGAGAGCCTTATCATCATGAATAAGGAGGTTGGAGGATATTAACGAGAGCGATTGCTGAATTTTTATGAGGGAGATGGTAGTTTTTGCATAAGTGGAATATTAGTTGTTGGTAATTTTTGAAGAAATTTTATGTAAATTAGGGTTTGATTGCATCTAAGAATTGAATCATTCAAGAATTAAATAAGAAAGGGATTGTTATGGATTTAGATAAATTTAAAAGAGATTATAAGTATAAGAGTCAGGAAGGGGCACATGGTGGGGATATCAATAAATGGATAATCATTATTGGTGGTGCTGTGGTAGTTGCTTTGGCTTATTTTTTTAGGTAAGAGTTTTTTTCGGATAGGACTGTTGTCCTATTTATCATTTCGTTATTGTGGTCATTCTGTTATTGCGACCATCTCGTTATTGCGACCATCTCGTCATTGCGACCATCACGTCATTGCGAGGAACGAAGCAATCTTTCGAATTAAGTAAAGATTGCTTCGTTCCTCGCAATGACGTTTTTTTTAGATAGTTTTTTCTTTTTAAGATAATCAATTTTGAGAAACACATCAGAAAGAAATCAGATATGCATCAATAAAACATCGATAAAACATCATTAATACATCAAAAGCCCATCAACGACACCTAATAACCCAAAATCAACTCCCCACAAAAACCACCAAAAAAATAAGGCGATACGGGGAGTATCGCCTTAAAATCACACTAACTATTAATAAAACCCTATAGAACTAGGTGTTTTCAAAACATAAATCTTGAATTTGGATTCTCATCTCATCTCCAAGACCTACTGTAAAAGTAAAAACCTTTTGTTATAATATCAAATAAAAGTTGCAACATTTATATTATAATTTGATTTTATCTGCAACTTTTAAAAATTCTAACCAAGCAACTTGATCCGTTTTAAACGTAAAATCTTTCGCCTGTAAGACCTTTAAAGGGATCAAACGAAAGGATTGTAACTTTCCTTCAATAGACTTCTCCCGAAAATCAAATACTTCCGTCCTGATCTTCAGATCCACCACATTCAAACACTTCACCTGGTAGTAAATCGAGATGATCTGGCTTTCATTAAAACTAGATTTCTCCCAAAAATCGGTGGTATAGATGTGTCTCACCACTTCTATCTCCATCCCCGTCTCTTCCTGATACTCTCTTTTTAGGGCGTCTAACAGACCTTCCCCATATTCTAGTCCTCCACCAGGAAACTTCGTGAATGAAACGTTCTCGGTGCGCTCATCACTGATCAATACATCTCCACGCTCATTCACCAGGATGCCATACACCCGGACATTGAATAAATACATAATAATATTAAATTTTTATTTGGACTATAAGGGTTGAAAACCCGATTCAACCGCTTCCGCATCTAAGCCAACCAATGAATAATGTTTTGGTAGAAACCAGGAAATGGTATTCATCGCCTGCTGATATTCCCGCTCATTCGCAAAGTTCTTTGGTGTAAGATTCAGCACCAGATCCTGCGAAACTTTTTCTTCATCGGTATAATTCCTTGCGATCAACATGACCATCGGATTCCGAACTCCTGAATATTGTAGGAATTCACTCATATGTCGTCTCACATAGGCAGGTAGGATTTCCTCCGATGGTTGCCCAACAAGGATCTCCTCATCGCTTCCGATTGCAAAATCACCCGTGTTCTTGGAAAATAGGCTCTCATCGGTGTAATATTCGCCATTCAACTCTAGGTTCAACAGATCCCCATAACTGAACATCCAATCCGGTTGCTCCTTATGCGTATTGATCGCCACCCCAAATCCGCTTTTTAATAAGGTCGAAAGTTTATTTTTTATCACATAGGCATGGAAATTTTCCCCATTGGCCACCGTTTTCAGGTTAAAGTAGGGGAAGCCCTCCGTACTCATAATGATCTCAGGTTCGGCTACCTGTAAATTCGCTTCGGAAATATTTTCGATAAAGGCTGCAATCCATTTCCCATCCCGTTCGGGCAAAGGGATCTCTAATAGGTTGTTGACAGCAATGGTTTTCTCTAGATCACCAAAATTTCCTGCGCCGTTGCTAGCATCAAAAAAATGGATATTACTCATGTTAAAATAAAAATACGGCTAAAAGTAGTGAATAAAGTCCTAATGTTAAGTGATTAATTCAAATTACATGGGATTAAACCTCTCTTCGGATTAAGATATACAGGTTTATTTTATTACTTTTGTTAAAACAGGAAACACTTTAATGTCAGATTTAAACGCGACAAGACCAGTGCAATTTAATTCAGAGAAAATTAGTTATGAGGAATTCCGCCAGGTCCTTATAGACGATTATAAACTAGCCGTTCAAAGCCGTATCGTAAGTTTGTTGGGAAGGAAAGAAGTGCTGACCGGAAAAGCAAAGTTTGGAATTTTTGGCGACGGAAAAGAATTAGCACAAATTGCTTTATCCAAGGTTTTCAAACCTGGAGATTGGCGTTCTGGGTATTACCGGGATCAAACCTTAGCATTTGCCTTAGGCATCAGCAGTATCTATCATTTCTTTTCCCAATTGTATTCCAATCCCGACCTTTCCGCTGATACTTCCTCCGGAGGCAGGCAGATGGTAGCCCATTTCTCCACGAAATTATTGGATGAGGATGGTGAATGGTTGGATCAGACCGCTCAGGTCAACTCCTTTTCGGATGTATCTACTACAGGTGGGCAAATGGCCAGGATTCTCGGCCTCGGCTTAGCCTCTAAACTATATCGAAACAATCCAGGGCTTTCCCACAGTGAAAAGTTTACTAAAGATGGTCAGGAAGTAATCTTCTGTACCATTGGAAATGCATCTACCTCGGAAGGTGTTTTTTGGGAGACAGTGAATGCCGCTGGGGTAAAACAGATTCCTGTCGTGATCTCCATTTGGGATGATGGCTACGGGATATCGGTGCCTAATGAAATTCAGACGACCAAAGGGGATATTTCCAACGTATTGAGGGGTTTTCAGGAGGATGAGTCTGGACAAGGCTATCAGATCTTTAAGGTCAAAGGATGGGATTATGCCGGTCTATGTGAGGTCTACGAAAAGGCTGCAGAATATGCTCGTGAGCATTGCAAGCCATGCTTGGTGCATGTGTATGAGATGACCCAACCTCAGGGACACTCTTCCTCGGGTTCCCATGAAAGATATAAATCGCCCGAACGATTGACTTGGGAGACGGATTTTGACTGTAATGACCGTATGCGGGAATGGATGTTGAGTTCGGGAATTGCTGATGAAGAGGAATTAAAACAGATTGAATCAGAGGCCAAGGATTTTGTTCGACAAGAACAGAAACGTGCTTGGACAGACTATAAAAAGACCTTACAGGTTGATTTAACGGAAGCTATTGAATTGCTTCAGAGGATCAATCACCACGCGGTGGAAATTCCTTTGAAAACCTTACTATCAATTACTGAGCCTTCTCTAAAAGAGGTTTATGTCAATGTAAGAAGGGTGATCAGGGAATTACGCGGTGTAGAGGTTGCAGGAAAAGAGGAGTTGTTAGCTTGGTATAAAAAGAGCCAGGAGCTTAATAATTTCCGCTTCAACGATAAGTTGTACTCTTCTACGCAGCATTCTCCGCTTATGGTGGAAGAGGTTTTTGCGAGCTATGATGCAGATGCGGCTATCGTAGATGGTAGGGAAGTGCTAAATGCTTGTTTCCGAGCGAACTTTGATAAGGATGCTCGTTTATTGGCATTTGGAGAAGATGTAGGAAAAATTGGAGATGTGAACCAAGGTTTTGCTGGTCTACAGGAGGAATTTGGTGAACAACGCATATTTGATACCGGAATTCGGGAAACTGCCATTATTGGAAAGGGAATAGGACTTGCGGTACGTGGTTTCAGACCGATCGCAGAAATCCAATACCTCGATTATCTGATTTATGCCTTTCCGGTGCTAAGTGATGACCTAGCAAGCTTGAGCTACCGAACGAAAGGACAGCAAAAGGCACCATTGATCGTGAGAACAAGGGGGCACCGCTTAGAAGGGATCTGGCATTCGGGTTCTCCGATGTCTGTTTTGTTGGGAGGGCTGCGCGGAGTGCATATCTGTGTGCCAAGGAATATGACCCAAGCGGCTGGCATGTACAATACCTTATTGAAAGGGGATGAGCCAGCATTGGTCATCGAATGCTTGAATGGTTATCGTTTGAAAGAAAAAATGCCTGCTAATATTGGTGATTTCACCGTGCCGATCGGCAAAGCAGAGCTGTTAAGGGAAGGATCTGATATCACGGTTGTTTCCTATGGCTCTACACTAAGGATCGTTCAGGAAGCTGCATTGGAATTAGATAAGGTCGGGATTTCGATTGAAATCATCGATGCTCAATGTCTACAACCTTTTGATAGGGAAGCTATTTCAGCAAAATCATTGGAAAAGACCAATAGGTTATTAGTGGTGGATGAGGATTTTCCAGGAGGAGCATCAGCTTACATTACCCATGAGATTTTAGAAAAACAAGGTGGTTATTACTTCCTAGATGCGAAACCTAGGACTTTGACCGCTAAAGCACATAGACCGCCATACGGTTCAGATGGTGATTACTTCACCAAACCTGCCGTAGATGATGTGGTGGAAACCGCTTATCAGATCATGTCTGAAAACAATCCAAAAAAATATCCTCCTTTGTTCTAAGGAGGATATTTTCCGTTTTAGGATCTAATTAACTAAATTATAGCTCTTCGTTTGAAAATAGGGAAGCAGCACCAATAATGGCCGCATGCTCCTGGTATTTGCCTATGGAGATATCCAAACCTTCCAAGAGAGATTTATCTTTAAAAATAAGGTCCCAAGCCCTTACGATGTTTCCGCCAATGATCAAATGCTTACATTGATGCTTTTGGCTAAAAAAATGGAGGAAGCTCGCCAGGTTAAGGCTATATTCCTTTAATAATTGATCAACTTCTGCGCCTTTGTTGTTCTCCAGAATCTCTCGCAACCCTTTTTCTGATTTTCCAGTCAATTCCTCAAATCTTTTGGTGAACCAACGGGTTACCAAATATTCTTCGTAAATGGAATCTTGATAGGTTGTGTTCCACAGATCCGCATCGAACGCCTTTTCGCCGTTCCGCCATACAGCTGATCCCAATCCTGTTCCAAGGGTTACCCCCAGAACACAATCCTTATGTTCCAATCCGCCACCAAAAACTTCGCCCTGCAGAAAAGCAGCTGCATCGTTGATGTAACGGATATGTAGGTTCTCATCGCCAATACCCTCCATAATAGGGTCTGTTACCGGAACTTGATAAATGCTATCGTATTTTGATTGCCCTTTCATTAGCGGGATTCCCTTTTCATAATCAAAGGGCCCGGGTGCTGCAATGCCGATTTGGGTCACTTGGGATTCCATTTTGGATAAGCAGTTTTTCATGTTGGAGGTCCATTCCTGAAAAATCGATTTAGCATTTTGCAACGAATTAACATGCGAACGCGTGATAGTTTTTTCAATAATTGTCCATGTCGACCTGTCGACAATAGCAGATGTAATATGCGAACCCCCGATATCGCAGGATAGAATATAGTCGCTAATAGGCATTATTTAAATAAGCATTATGTTTCAATAGGTGATCTGCAATCACCAATGCCGCCATCGCTTCCACGATGATCACAGCACGAGGTACCACGCAAGGATCATGACGTCCCTTGCCCGAGATTGTAGCCTCTTGGCCTTCCTCATTTATTGTTGCTTGATCACGCATGATGGTTGCCACAGGTTTAAATGCAGTTTTAAAAGTAATATCCATGCCGTTGGAAATGCCGCCTTGAATACCACCAGAAAAATTGGTTAATGTTTTTACTTTAGCATCTTCGTTGACAAATATATCATTATGTTCTGAACCTTTCATAAAGGAACCTTCAAAACCTGAACCATATTCAAAACCATGCACTGCATTGATACCCATCATTGCCTTGGCAAGATCGGCATGCAGTTTGTCGAATACCGGCTCTCCTAAACCCACTGGTACATTGCGGATTATGGTTGATATTCTTCCGCCAACAGTATCCCCATTTTTACGGATGCCATCGATGAATTCCGCCATTTCAGTCGCTGTAGCAGGGTCTGCGCAACGAACAATATTTGCCTCCCTAGTTTCCAGTAGAGTAGAAAGGTTTGTAACATCGATATTTGGCGCTTCAATATGGCCAACACCAGAAACATGGGCGAATACTTCAATACCATGTTTCTTTAAGAATAGTTTTGCAATAGCTCCAGCGGCTACCCGAGCAGCTGTTTCGCGAGCAGATGAACGACCACCACCACGATAATCACGTATACCATACTTTTGTTGGTAGGTGTAATCGGCATGAGATGGTCTGAATTTATCTTGGATATGCGAGTAATCTTTAGAGCGTTGATCCTCGTTGGGAATCACTATAGCAATCGGCGTTCCGGTTGATTTTCCTTCGAAAATTCCCGAAAGGATCTGTGCAGTATCGCTTTCCTTCCGTTGGGTAGTAATTTTAGATTGGCCTGGCCTACGCTTATCCAATTCGGATTGGATAAATTCCTCATCGATGTCGATTAATGATGGACAACCATCAATAATTACCCCGATAGCCTTCCCGTGAGATTCACCAAAAGTGGTAATCTTAAAAATATCGCCAAAAGAATTTCCTGCCATAATGCTATAATGCCCGTAAATATATGAAAAATGATGTTAAATAATTTAGCCTATTAAATAAATAGCTTATTCTATAAAAATTGATTAGTCGTTGATCTCGAACCCCTGTTCCTTTAAATGCTTCCAGAATTCCGGGTAGGATTTTTCCACCACCATCGGTTCTTCGATGATCACTTCTGGAAATACCATGGCTAATGGAGCAAATGCCATCGCCATCCGATGGTCTTCATACGTGCCAAAGGTTACAGTTTGGGGTGTAAAAACAGCAGAAGTTTTCAGGTGATAATCTTGTTGTTCTTCCACCAGCTGAGCGCCAAATTTGGCAATTTCTGTCTGTAAGGCCAAGATACGGTCTGTTTCTTTGATTTTTAAGGTTTCCAAGCCTGTAAAAGTAACATCCTTTTTCAAAACCGAAGCTACTACGACCACTGTTTGCGCCAAATCAGGACATTCCTTAAAATCAAAATATGTCTTTTCAGAATCACGCGTAATTTTCCTTAAATGCAGGCCATCTTGTTCAAAACTGGAGGATACGCCGAAATGGCTCATGATCTCTACGATTGCCATATCACCTTGAAGGCTGTGTTCTTTTAGTCCAGGAAGGACGATATGCCCATTTTCAGATAATGCCACGATAGCATACCAATAGGAGGCAGCGCTCCAATCAGGCTCCACATAGATGGTGGTATCTTGGTAATCCTGCTTGGCGATATGGATCTGCTTTTCGGTAAACGTATAGTCAATTCCACATTCCTTCAACATATCCAAGGTCATGGTCACATAAGGTCTTGAGGTTAGCTCCCCTTGGATATCTATTGTTAATCCTTTTTTGAGATTAGCAGCAATCAATAATAAAGAAGAGATGTACTGGCTACTAACGTTGCCTTGGATACTGATCTTTTCTTTCCCTTGTATCATTCCCCCTTCAATTTTCAGGGGCGGAAAACCGCTCTTTTTTTGATAATGAATGTCAGCACCCAAATCCTTCAGGGCATCCACCAAGATACCAATCGGACGAAGTTGCATACGCTCCGTACCGGTTAAGATAAAGTTTCCTTTTATCAGGTTCAGATAGGAGGTAAGAAACCTCATCGCTGTACCAGCAGGACCAATATCGATCAACGTTTCTCCGGAAGAAGAGGCACTGGAAGCCAAGGTTAGAGCAGCATTCAAAGTTACTGTGTCAGCAGCTTCAGAAAGGTTCTCCACCTTTACCAAGCTCTTGCTCAAAGCTTGGATAATAAGAGCACGGTTGCTCTCTGACTTTGAGCCAGTAAGTTGAACCGTGCCTTTTATATTTTTGGATGGGTGTTTTACAACAATGCTTTCCGCAGTCATTAGGCCTCCGTCACAGTTTTTGTGTTCATCACCTCATTTTGCTTACGGATAGATTCATTGTGCAATAACTCCAGGTATTTCACGGTGAATTCTTCGCTAAGGTTCAATGCTTTTGCCAATTGAACACGTTTCTGAACAATCTCATCCCAACGGTTCACCTGAAGGATCGTTACGTTGTTATCTCTTTTAACTTCACCGATCTTCTCGGCAATCTTCATACGGTCGCCGATCTGTTTGATCAAAAGATCATCGATCTTATCGATCTGCTTACGTAATTCAGCCAATTTATCCTCGAAAATAGGGTTGTTGGATTCTGGTTTACGAACAGAAAGATTGTCCAATAGTTCAGCTAATCCTGCTGGCGTAACCTGTTGTTTTGCATCAGTCCAAGCCACCGAAGGGTCGATATGTGATTCAATGATCAATCCTTGCATATCCATGTCCATTGCTTTTTGGGTCACGTAAGGAATCAGCTCACGATTACCACAGATGTGGCTAGGGTCGTTGATGATCGGAAGATCAGGAGCAATTGTTTTTAATTGGATGGCAAGATCCCACATCGGTTCATTACGGAAAGCTGTTTTCTCGTATGAGGAGAATCCACGGTGGATAGCTGCCAATTTTTTGATACCCGCTCTGTTCACACGCTCAAGCGCACCGATCCATAGCGACAAATCAGGGTTTACCGGGTTTTTAACTAATACAGGAACATCTACACCTTGAAGGGCATCAGCAATTTCCTGAACAGTGAATGGGTTTGCCGTCGAACGGGCACCGATCCAAAGTACATCTACGCCAGCTGCCAAGGCTTCTTCCACGTGTTTTGCAGTAGCAACTTCAGTCGCCGTTAACAATCCGGTTTCTTCTTTAGCACGTTTCAACCATTCCAAACCGATGCTTCCGATACCTTCGAATTCACCTGGACGCGTACGTGGTTTCCAGATTCCGGCACGTAATACATTCACTTTCCCAGTGTTGGCCAACAAATGTGCAGTGGATACCAATTGCTCTTCTGTCTCTGCACTACATGGTCCCGCGATGATTAATGGTTTATCCCCTGTGTCTAACCAAGATTTTAAAGGAAGGATGTCTAATGAATGTTTCATTGTATGTTGTCTTTAATTTTTACGTATTTATTTAATTAGATTTAGATTTTTTCGTTTTTCACATATTCACCCATGATACTGAAGTTCACGGTATGTTTTAGGACCTTGCGGATGGCAGCATCATAATCCGACTGCTTTTTCCATTCCACATCCACATAAAAGTCGTATTCGTTCCTTCGCCCCACCACTGGCATGGATTGGATCTTGCTCAAGTTTACATTCTGCTCTGCAAAACATTGCAACACAGAGGCCAAGGCGCCAATCGCATGAGAAGTCTGGAAAGAAATGGATGCTTTGTTTGCATTTTTCTGTTCCTCCAAGTCGTTGGAAAGAATCAAGAAACGAGTGGAGTTTTTCTTGTTGGTTTCGATTCTTTTTTCCAGGATCTGCAAGCCATATAGTTTTGCAGCAGCTTCAGAGGCGATCGCTGCGGTGTTTGTCAACTTATCATCCAATATTTTTTTAGCACATGCAGCGGTATCCATTCCCTCTTTTATCGTCCATTCCGGATGCTCGGAAAGGAATTCATCACATTGGCGGATAGCGATAGGATGGGACTCCACATAGTGTATATCAGAAAGTTTAACCCCTGGAAGCGCCAATAAATGCTGCTGAATGTTCAGATGAACCTCACCAATAATATGGAATCGGTAATCTCTCAGCAGGTTATAGTTAGGTAGGATGCTACCTGCAATCGAGTTTTCAATGGCCATTACCACGTAGTCTGCTTTCCCTTGTTTCAACATCTCGCAAGTCTGTTTGAAAGAACTACATTCCAATGTTTCGATCTCCGTACCGAAATACTTGTATGCTGCTTCTTCATGGAAGGATGCTTTTACTCCTTGGATGGCTATTCTTGTTTTCTCGCTCATTTTTAATTTTACTGTATTGTTTATTTTGAATGCTTTACTGGATGCCCAAAAAAAAGGTCCCAAACTTTACATTTGGGACCTCATATATCGCTTCCGATACCATATACTAGTCCCTGCTCTTATCATAAAAATAAAAGAACCAAAAGTTTGTATATGTGTATTGTTTGTGCATTCCCGTTTAATTTGAGTCAAATATAGAGCTAATCTCCATAACTGCAAAATATTTTTTTAAAATAATTGATTTTAAGCCAAAAAATATGGATAAAAAACATGAAAAAACTAATAGAAAATATGATTAAAAATCATATATAAATTGATGTAAAAATATAGTATAAAAATTGAATAAAAAATAAATTAAAAACAATATAAATATTTAATAATAAGATGTATACGGGTATTATATACTCTTTATATATTGAAATAATTGATAAATTTTTGATTAAAATATGGTCAAAAAAACATTAAAAATTAATAAAAAAATGATTAAAAATCATCAAAATATATTCATAAAAATAATTTAAATAAGTGGGTTAAATAATAAAAATATCCTCAGGATTTGGACCTATTTTTCATTTGAAAAAAATCGTTTATGCAATTTGTTTGTCTTTATCATCTTAAAATAAAACAAATTTAAATGACGAAGAACATCAAATTTGGATTGATAATTTTAGTGATTTTTATTTTCGCCAATTTTTTACTTACTCCTCATCATGTGCATCTATTAAATTCAAATGAGGTATATAAGGTTGAAATTGATAAAAAACGGAATACATTAATGGATACCTCTATAGAGAAGGGAAAGCAGAATCTTAATAGTAAAGAATCATTAGAAAATTTCCACAATCAAAATCCGCCGGTAAGAATTACTTTAGGAGGAAAGTTCAATAGGTTAAATAGTTTCAAATCAACTATTTTAGAGAAATACAAACCTGATGATCCATCAAAATACCATGAATTCTTTAAAAGAAATTACCACATATATTTTGATGATAAAAATTTGGTGGTCCTTCTGATGTATTTTAATTACCCTTTGATTATCATTGAAAAAAGTATCTATAACCCAAAATTCAATAAGAAATTAATAGATGCGATGTGGCAACCATTGAATAAAATTGGTTTTTTATCCAAGGGTAAGATATTATTTACCCCAAATAAAAAGAATGGAGAGATTGGTGAGGAGGAATTTTCAAAAGACATATACACCATACGTGATGGAAAGTTAATCGAGGATCTAGGTCTAGGCTTTAAACAATACTATAGAACGATTGACCTGGATGAATTAAATCAGATTAAAAAACGATATGGCGACCATAAAATATACCTTTCCGATTTTGATTCCATCCCTAAACCAAGAAATGAACCATTCGAAAAATTGATTAAAAATCAAATGGAGACTCGGCTATTCCCAATATTTGAAAAATGGGTGCCATCTTATAGGAATCAAACGTTAACCTTAAATTCAGATATTTTAATCGATACATTAGGTAGTATAAGATTTATGAAAGTAGGTTTAAAGCATGCAATAGAAACAAATATAATTCGAAAGGAAATACTTGATCGCATTCATCAAGAAATGAAAAATATCGAAGATTTATTTTTGGATGAGATCCACTTCCAGCCTGTCAAAAATGGAAACAGAAAAGTAACCTATTTCTTGAAACATAACATTAGCTATAAACCCAAACCCCCATCTGATAAATAAATAATTAGGATAAGCTTATATTTGCGAAGTCATAATACATTATCCATATGATCTATGTACTTTTAAGTGTACTCTGTTCCGTAACAGTTGCCGTCATCATCAAATTGGCGAAACAAAAAGGCGTCAATTACCTGCAGCTTCTGGTCTGGAACTATCCGATGGCACTCCTATTAACCTACCTGGTTTTAAAACCGGCGATCATCCCTTGGCAACAAAATCTGCCTTGGCATTTATATCTTCCCTTAGGCTTCTTATTACCCGCCATCTTCATTTGCATTGCCATGTCCATTCGCTATGGCGGAATTGTGAAAACAGAGATCGCCCAACGTTTATCCCTTTTCATCCCCTTAATTGCCGCATTTTTATGGATGGGAGAGGAGGTCGTACCAACCAAATTCATAGGAATTTCCGTAGGGATATTAGCCATCATCTTCTCCATCGGGTGGAACAAAAACGATAGCAGCCCAACAAGTAATAAAGAAAACAGTCCTGCCAAAAACACCTGGATATTCCCTTTACTCGTCTTTTTCGGAATGGGGATCATCGATATCCTTTTCAAGCAAGTCGCCCAATCTGCAGATATCACCTACATGTCCTCCCTTTGGATCGTATTTGTCCTTGCCTTGGGTTTTGCTTTGCTTTTCCTAGCCTACCTGCTCCTCATAAAAAAACAATCCTTGGATCTAAAATCCATAGCCTATGGCTTAATACTCGGCATGTTCAACTTCGGCAATATCGTATTCTATATGAAAGCACACCGCGCCCTGCCAGACAACCCATCCATCGTATTTACAGGCATGAATATCGGAGTTATCTCTGTAGGCGCATTGGTTGGTGTCCTTCTTTTCCGCGAGAAACTTAGTAATTCCAATAAAATTGGGGTATTTTTGGCTTTAATTTCCGTTTTATTAATAGCATTTCTGTGAGTTTATTTGAAGATACTTATCGGACCATTGAATCGCCCTCGGAAGGGATTTTCCGCGACAAGGGCTCCAAGTTTATTGCCTATGCCTATCCCTTCAAGGATGAATCCAGCCTGAAGGATATCATTGCCGATCTGAAAAGCCAACACCCTAAAGCCAGGCATCATTGCTATGCCTATCGATTAACCCCCGACCGCAATGTCTTTCGCATCAACGACGATGGCGAACCTTCCGGAACAGCCGGAAGACCCATCCTGAATGTCCTGCTTTCCCAAGACATCACCAATGTGCTGGTGGTCGTAGTACGTTATTTTGGCGGAACCCTATTGGGTGTTCCCGGTTTGATCAATGCCTACAAAACCGCTACCCAGGAAGCACTCCAGGTAGCAAATATGATAGAACTTACCGTAAATGATGTCTATGAAGTCCAATTTGATTATGTACAGATGAACGATGTCATGCGGATCATGAAGGATGCAGATTTGCAGGTATTGAACCAAGAATTTGATTTGAATTGCAAATTGCAGTTTGAAATTCGTAAATTACAAGTGAACGAAGTCCTGGGGAAACTTGAAAAAGTAGCGGACTTAAAAATCACTTACTTACGAACGATATGATTAACGATTCTGAATTAATTCTTAATGCAGATGGCAGTATCTACCATCTTAACCTAAAACCAGAAGACATCGCCGATACCATCATCTTTGTGGGAGATCCCGACAGGGTGCCCGAAGTATCCAAATATTTTGATGATATCGAAATCCGAAAGGGAAAAAGGGAATTCATTACCCATACCGGCCATGTGAATGGTAAGCGATTAACCGTTATCTCCACCGGCATAGGAACAGATAATATCGATATCGTTTTGAATGAACTGGATGCCCTGTTGAACTTTGATTTTGAAACCAGGAATCTGAAATCGGAGATTAAATCGCTCGATATTATCCGGATCGGAACTTCCGGCTCTATACAAGGAAATATTGCCATGGGTACCATCTTGGCCAGCGAATTTGCCATTGGTTTTGATACGCTCATGCAGTATTACCAAAAGCCATATACTGCCAAAGAAACGGAAATCCAAAAGGCCGTCATCGAAAAATTCCACGACCTTACTTTTAAACCTTATGTAGCTCATGCCTCCGAAAGGCTCTTGAAGCAATTCGCACATGATATCCCAAAGGGAGTCACCATGACCGCTCCTGGATTTTATGGGCCACAAGGAAGGAACCTTCGTTCGCAGAATACCTATCCCCAACTCATCAAACAGGCCAACACCTTTCAGGTCAATGGCTATCAAATTACCAATCTGGAGATGGAAACAGCGGGAATATACGCGCTCAGCAATATGTTAGGACATCATGCGATCTCCATTAACGCCATACTCGCGAGTCGGGTAAATGAAACCTTTGCCAGCAATCCCAAGGAGATTGTGGACAAGGCTATCCGAATGGTACTAGAAAGATTATAATAGCCCTTTTCTCGACGAGTCAAATCGTAAAAGAATAAACAATAAGATGGTGAATGACCATAAGGAAGAACCTCCATAGCTGATGAATGGCAATGGGATTCCGATTACAGGAACCAAACCTATGGTCATTCCTAGATTGATAAAGAAGTGGAAAAATAGGATAGAAGCTACCCCATAAGCATAAATTCGAGCAAAGGCAGTTCTTTGCCTTTCAGCAATGTTTACTATGCGTAAAAGTAGCGCCACATAGATCGAAATCAAGATAACTGAACCCACAAAACCCCATTCTTCACCCACAGTACAAAAGATGAAATCCGTACTTTGCTCCGGTACAAAGTTGTATTTCGTTTGGGTTCCTTGCAGATAGCCTTTTCCAAAAAGTTGACCCGAACCAATAGCAATCTTCGATTGGTTTAGGTTATAGCCTTCTCCACGTAGATCCTCAATCTTTCCTAAAATAACATCAATACGGTTTCTTTGATGGGGTTTCAAGATCTGATTATAGGCAAAATCCACACTGAGGATATAGATGGATGAAAAAGCAAAAAATATGGCCATATTGATTAGATTCTTTCGCTTTTTACGCATCATAAAAGCAAAGAACCCACATATTAGGGCAATTATTCCAATGAGAATCCATTGGTTGATCAATAAAGCCAGTACAAACAGCAGAATGGCCAATCCTCCAATAATCAAAACAGAAGAACCGATATAACCCTCCCTATAAAAAACAAAGATCAGGGAAAAGAAAACCAAGGCTGAGCCGGTATCTTTCTGTAGCATGACCAAGGCAATAGGAAGAAATACAATTGCCGCACCAATCATCAAGGTTTTCATGTTGGGCGTTTTATTGGTCTGATTGCTGAGGTAATAGGCCAACAATAAACAGGTCGCCAACTTACCGAATTCAGATGGTTGTAACCTGAAACTTCCCAATGGTATCCAGGACTGATTTCCACCAACACTTCGTCCAACTACCAAGGTCGCTATGAGGAGCAATATCACCAGGATATAGATAATAGGAGCAGAAGAGATAAAGAATCGGGAATCAATAATTAAAATACAGATTCCGATGATCAAGGCCGTAAAAATATAAATCGATTGTTTTCCGTAATTCGTTGCTAAATTGAACAAGCCGGGCTTTTCTGCATCATAAACCGCCGCATGGATATTGAACCATCCGATCAAACATAGCGTCATCCATAGACCAATGGTAATCCAGTCAATCCGCCCAAAGAAACTCTTATTCTGTAAATTATTCATCTTACCTTCTTACCTGACTATGGTGTACTAAAATTGCCGATTCCTTCTTCTTTGGTTCAATGGCCGTGGTTCTTAATTTTATGCTGTCCTTTTTATTCTTCGTGCTGTCTTTTTTCAGTTTAGGATCTTCCTTTTCTACTTTTATTTTTGGTTTCGGTAGGAGGTTTCCATTGTAGATCCTGTCCTGAATATATTTCGGTAAGGTAATGGTATCCTTCAGGTATTTCTCCACCAGCATACTGGCAATAGGCGCCGCCCAGGTACCACCATATCCCGCGTTCTCCACGAATACGGCAATGGCAATCTTTGGGTTCTCCCGAGGCGCAAAGGCAAAGAATACCGCATGGTTCTCCCCATGAGGGTTCTGTACCGTTCCGGTCTTTCCGCACATCTCTATGCCTGCGATCCGAGATGCAGCGCCTGTACCACCTTGATTGACCGCCTGGCTCATGCCCTCGATAACCGGTTCGTAGTATTTGGCATCCACACCTGCGAAGATCTTCTCCGTAAATTCTTCCTTCACGATCTGTTTTTCTCCGATGCCTTTTATCAGGTGCGGACGATAGTAAAATCCACGATTGGCCACAATGGCCATCACGTTCGCCATCTGAAGCGGGGTAATACCCAAGGCATCCTGCCCGATGGAAAGAGAAATGTTATACCCAGATTTCCACTTGTCGCTTCCATAGCGTTTGCTATAAAAATTGGAAGTAGGCACCAAACCTGTTTTTTCTCCCGGCAGGTCGATCCCCAATTTACCGCCAAGACCAAATTTCAAAAGGCCATCACGCCAAAGGTCATAAGCTTTATAGCTGGCCATTCCCCGGCCATCGATCATCTTGGCATATACATAACCATAATAGGTATTACAGGACATCTTGATGGATTTCACCAATCCTGTTGCTCCATCCACGTGGGTACAGCGCATGATCGCACGTCCACCACCATAACGGTAGCCTCCAGGACAATAAAATACCGTCTGTTCATTGATCATGCCCGCCTGTTGTGCTGTAAGGGCTGCCACTACCTTGAAGACAGATCCAGGGGGATAGGATGCTTGTATCGGCCGGATAAACATCGGGTTGTTCGGGTCCTCCAATAATTTCATGTAATTATTCCCGCGTTCCCTGCCGACCATCAGGTTGGGGTTATAGCCTGGACTACTGACGAAGGTTAGGATTTCTCCAGTGGAAGGTTCGATAGCGACTACAGAGCCCAGTTTGTTCTTCATCATCTTCTCGGCCAGAACCTGCAGCTCCTTGTCCAAAGAAGAAACCAAGCCTTCTCCAGAAACAGCCGTAGTATCGTATTTTCCTTCCATGAATATTCCTTGTGGTCTATTTAGAGCATCCACCATTCTGTTTCTTACCCCACGTTTACCACGCAGCAAATCTTCATAAGCACGTTCAACGCCGGATGCACCGATATAATCCCCTGAACGATAAAAGCCATTGGATTTTTTAATGTCATTATCGTTAACCTCTTGGATATAACCCAAAAACTGCGGAGCTATACTGTCTGGATAACTCCTAACAGTCCTTTTCTGAACATAAAATCCTCTGAATTTAAATAAATGTTCCTGGAAAGGAGCAAATACATTGGTCGGTATCTGTTTCATAAAAGCAGATTGCCTATAAGGCGATTCTGCTCTTGCTTTTTTCATTCGCTTATTGAAATCTGCGGTATCAATTCCTAAAAGTTCACAGAAAAGAAGCGTATCAATATCTTTTACTTCTCGAGGTGTTACCTGAAGGTCATAAACTGGCTCATTCTGTACTAAAATCTTCCCGTTCCTATCCAAGATTACCCCTCTCGCTGGATAGATAATCTCCTTCCGCATCACATTATTGTTCGCCGAAAGCAAATACCGATCATCGATGATCTGTATATAGAACAATCTTATTACAATAACCAATGCGATGGCTATAAAAATTCCCTGAATAACGAACTTACGATTGAAGAAACTATTGTTCATGAAATGAACCCTTTACTATGTTAATTGCCTAATAATCTTGATTTCCGCCTATAAACCAGCAAGCTGATCAGTAGGATTAACAAGATAGTGAAAATACTGCTCAGTAGAATGCTCAATAGCGTACTTAGGTAATTAGAAAAACTAAAATACTCCACATGGAAAAGTACGATATGATGTACCACGGTACCTATTGCGATGTATGATAAGAACCATTTGGATCCCATGTTGCCCAAGGCAGGCGTTTCAAAGGAATTCTGAGCATCCACGTCCAGGGTGATCTTATGGAAAAAGATCCTGAACCAGGCCAGGGCAACACATGCTGCCGCATGAACTCCGATGGAATCGTAAAAAGCATCTACTGTTAATCCAGTGGCGAAGGCCAACAAGAATAGTATAAAATTAGGAATATTGATCGGTAATAAAAAGATAATCAAGATATAAGGAAAGGGGGTTGCCAAGTTATAGTAACCCACATTCTTGAACAAGACCACCTGAAGAGCGATCAAGGCCACAAACCGAAACAGATTCAATAATACCACACTACCCATTGTTATCCTCCGTTTGAGTCTCTAACATATTTTTCTCGTTCTCCAAAAGATCTTTCACCACATAGACATGGTTCAGGTTACTGAAATTGGTGCGCAGCCTGATCTTCACATCCAAGAAACTCTCACCGGATACAATACCTGTTTCTTCCACCGTACCGATCTCGATCCCTTTCGGGAACAAAGAAAATCCAGAAGTATAGATCTTCATCCCTTTTTGCACTTTCACATGGTTCGGAATATCCCTAACCAGCGCAAATCTAGGATCCACATTGTTTCCCCAAGCCAGCGAACCGAATACATTGGTGGTGTCCAAGGTCACGGAAACCCGGGTGTCTGGATGCAATAAGGATTGGATCGTGCTGAAATGAGGAGAAACATTCAATACCACACCAACAACACCATTGGACGTGATAACGCCCAAGCCTTTCTCCACACCTTCGGATGATCCCTTATTGATGGTGATGAAATTGCTCTTTTGATGTATACTGTTGTTCACCACCTCGGCGATGGTAAACCGATAACGGTTTTCTTCAATTGAATCAGCGATCTGCACGGAGTCCAAAGTATCGGCAAGAATGAATTTCTGCAATTGCTGTCTTAATTCAGCGTTCTCCTGTGCCAGGTTCTTGTTGGTCTCTTCCAATGCCAGATAGCTTTTCCAGGAGTTCAATTTATCATAGAAAGAACCTACGACCACATTGGAGGAATTGACGAAGGCAGAACGTTGGTACCGGTTGTTTTGGACAACCAATAAAAGAGATACGGTAAAGAATAACACAAACCAAAAAAAGGCATTGTATCTTACCAAGAAAAGCCAAAGGTTTTTCATTCTAAATCTCTTTTAATAGGTACGCGATATAACGTGCTGAGAGACATTATATCGCGTACGGAATAAGTATTGTTCATTAATTACTGCATCAAGAACTTGAAACGTCCAATGTTCTTCAATGCGATCCCTGTTCCGCGTACAACCGCACGTAGTGGGTCTTCAGCAACATGTACAGGTAATTTTGTTTTTGCTTGGATACGTTTGTCCAATCCTCTCAATAAAGCACCACCTCCTGTTAGGTAGATACCTGTTTGGTAAATATCAGCTGATAATTCCGGTGGAGTAATCTCTAAGGCTTTTAGGATAGCTTCTTCGATCTTCGAGATGGATTTATCCAAACAATGTGCAATCTCGGTATAGGATACGGTAATCTGCTTAGGAATACCGGTCATTAAATCACGTCCTTGAACAGCAAAATCTTCTGGTGGATCGGTCAACTCCGGAAGAGCAGCACCCACTTCGATCTTGATCTTCTCTGCCGTACGGTCTCCGATCATGATGTTATGTTGACGACGGATGTACTGAACGATGTCCGAGTCAAAATTATCTCCCGCTACACGGATGGATTGGTCGCAGACAATACCCGATAAGGCGATTACCGCAATCTCGGTCGTACCACCACCGATATCGATGATCATGTTTCCTACTGGCTCCTCTACATCAATTCCGATACCTACGGCAGCTGCCATAGGTTCATGGATCAAGTAGACCTCTTTTGCGCCTGCAATCTCTGCAGAGTCGCGTACGGCACGTTTTTCCACCTCGGTGATACCAGAAGGGATACAAACCACCATACGTAAAGATGGGAAGAACCAGGATTTTCCTTTATTGATCAGTTTTACCATGCCTCGGATCAGGTGTTCTGCAGCTGTGAAATCCGCAATTACCCCATCGCGCAATGGTCTTACTGTTTTAATATTATCGTGTGTCTTACCCTCCATCTGCATGGCCTGCCGACCAATGGCAATTACCTTATTTGTCGTGCGGTCAAATGCTACGATAGATGGCTCGTCAACTACTACTTTGTCATTGTGAATGATCAGGGTGTTAGCTGTACCCAAGTCTATTGCAACTTCTTGCGTAAACCAATTAAAAAGCCCCATTTATTTGTGAAAGTATATTGTAAAATTTAAATGCAAACCTAATGAAAAAAAATGGTTTTTATGTAAAGCCGGTTCTATAAAAATGCTCATTTTACCAAGAACTTTTTTATTTTTTCGATATCTGGTATTGCTAACGAAATCCACTGTCAATTATTGTGTGGTCACCCCGATATAATAATTGAACGTATCGGCTTTGATGGTTTCCGTTGTCAGTCCGTCAAAGCGGTGCGTAGACCATTTCGTAGTCGGTTTTATCAATACCTTTTTACCATCTTTATCGAAGATGTGTACCGGCATATGGAAGTTATCGACCTCTGAATTCCAGCGGATTATAAAGGATCCCGGGCGACCAGCATTTCTGATCTCCAGCGTAGGGATACTTTTCCGTTGCACATACTGTTCAAAGACCTTGCTCAGGTCGATGCCACTGTGTTCCGTCATGTATTTCAGGATGTCGTTGTAATCTACGGTCTGGTGGTAAAAGGTCTTGTTCATACCCCTTAAAATCGCTCGCCACTTCTCGTCATCATCGATCATCGTGCGGATCATGTTATGTAACACACCGCCTTTATTGTACATGTCGCCAGATCCTTCCTTATTCACATGGTACGGGCCTTGCATAGGCGACAGATTAGTAATCCCTCTTCGGTTACCATTTACGTATGCCTGGCTAGCTTCTTTGCCATAGAAATAATCGATGAACAAAGCTTCCGAATAATTGGTGAAGGATTCATGGATCCACATATCGGCCAGGTCCTTTGCGGTGATGTTGTTTCCAAACCATTCATGGCCGGATTCATGCACCACAATGAAATCCCATTTCAATCCCCAACCTGTGCCTGATCCGTCGCCACCCAGGTAGCCATTCTTATATTTGTTACCATAGGCGATCGCACTTTGATGCTCCATCCCCAAATGGGCAGTCTCTACCAATTTATAGCCATCTTCATAGAATGGGTAAGGCCCAAACCAATGTTCAAACGCTTTCAAGGTTTCCTTGGCGTTCTTCTTTAGGAAATCGATCTTGTCTGCATTCTCTTTCAGCACATAATAGTCCAGATCCAGTTTCCCTTTTTCTCCTGCATATACTTCCTTGAAATGGGCATAGTCACCAATGTTCAGTGCCACATTGTAATTATTGATCGGGTTCTCCACTTTCCAATGGTACTTGGTGTAATTCCCTTTCAGTTTTTCGGTTTTAACAAGCCTTCCGTTGGAAACATTCATGACGCCATTAGGTACTGCAACAGAGATCATCATGCCGTTTACCTCATCCGATTGATGATCTTTGTTCGGCCACCATACACTCGCGCCAAGACCCTGAACAGCGGTAGCGACCCAAGGTTTGCCCTTGCTGTCTTTCTTCCAGTCAAACCCACCATCCCAAGGAGCTCTGGTGGCTTGTATCGGGTTCCCGGAATAGAAAACAGTAAACTTATCTTCCGTTCCTTTTTCCAGGTAGTTAGGGAAAGTGACAAATACCGCATTGTATTCCCTCGTAAAAGGCAGTTCCTTTCCTTTATAAACCACCTTGTCGACCGAGAGGTTATCGAACAGGTCGAACTGAAGTTTATTGAATCGGTCCACTACCTTGAATTTGAATTCATTGCTGCCGGAGATGAATTTATTGTCTATATCTACCTTGATGTCCAAGTGATAATATTGAATATCATAACAGGTCCTTAATGGCGTCAATTCGCCGCGTAGGGAATCTGCCTTGGTATAGATTTCTTTGGCCTTCATCAGTTGGGCATGCCCGACCTGTGTTCCGGCCATCAGCATCAATCCCAATAAAAAAGATTTTCCGTTTAACTTCATGATCGATATGAGGGTGTTATTTTGGTTATTTCTTGTTGTTGGTAAAATAAGAAGATATTTCTGATAAACTAAATGCGTTCAAACATTTTTCTTTGGTCAGGCCGCCTTTACGTGCCACATAAACGCCAAATTCCATATCCAAATGTCCTTCTTTTCGGTGCGCATCGGGATTGATGGAAAGGAGGACTCCTTTTTCCAAGGCATATTGCTGCCAGCGCCAGTCAAGATCCAAGCGTAATGGATTGGCATTGATCTCAATGACTACCTGATTTGCAGCACAGGCATCGATCACTTTTTTATAGTCGATGGGGTATCCCGCGCGGGATAATAATAACCTTCCCGTCGGATGCCCTAGTATGGTGGTATAAGGGTTTTCAATAGCTTTTATTAACCTGTTGGTCGCTTTTTCCTCGTCCATTTTCAGGTTTCCATGTATGGATGCCACCACAAAATCAAATTTAGATAGGATCTCCGCTGGATAATCCAAAGAGCCATCGCCCAAAATATCCGACTCGATCCCTTTGAATATTTTGAAAGGTGCAAGCTCCTGGTTCAATTGATCGATCTCTCGCCATTGTTCTTCCACGCGTTCAATGGAAAGCCCATTGGCATAAACCGCTGTACGGGAGTGATCGCAGATGCCCAGGTATTCCAAGCCTAGCTCGTTTTTGCAATACTTGGCCATGTCCGCCAAGCTATGCACACCATCGGAATAGGTGGAGTGGTTATGGAGACTTCCTTTCAGTTCTTGGTAGGTAATGAGTGTAGGTAGACTGTTGGTCTTCGCCAATTCGATTTCCTGATTGCCTTCGCGGAGTTCAGGTTCTATATAAGCTAATCCCAAGGATTGGTAGATTTCCTCTTCTGTTGGCAAGGATTTTAGCTCGCCAAGGTTTTCCAGTTGCTGGATATGTTGGGGAGAGCCGGTGGTCAAGAGGAGGTTCTTGGCAAACTCGGAAGCAGGAGAAGGGATGACCTCGAAGGCAAACCCATTCTCTTCACGGAATGATATCCTGCCGCTCTCCTGGTTAACATCCATTTCGAACTCCAGCGATTTTACCAGTTGAAGGGCTTCTTCGGATGTTCCTTCGCACAGGATTTGTACCTGCTGTAAAACTTCCATCTTGCGGCGGTAATCTCCTGTAAACGAGAGTTTATTGCTTGTTTTTTCTTGAAGGTTTTTGAGTAGGTTTTCCGCAAAGGGCATTACCCTTGCGTAGAGGAACCAACCTTGGTTGGCAATGGAAAACTCAATGGATTTCTTGATGTCTTCTTGGGTTTTTAGCCCGAACCCTTTGGCTTCGATCAACCTGTTTTCATTGCAGGCATAGTATAGTTCGCCCACGGATTCGATCTCTAGGTCTTTCCAGATGATCTGGATTTTCTTCGGGCCGAGGCCCTTGATTTTTAACATTTCGATGATGCCCTCCGGGGTTTTCTCGATCAGTTTTTCTAATTCTGGGAAGGTGCCGGTGGTTAATACTTGTAGGATTTTCTCAGCGGTACTTTTGCCAATATTGGGTTGCTCGCTCAGTTCTTCCAGGTTGGAAGTGCTGGCTGCAAATGGTAATTTATCTACTCGAAAGGAGGCGTTCGCCATAGCTTTGGTACGAAAGGAATTCTCATTGTGTAGCTCCATGAGTTGTCCACATAATTTGAAGACTTTAGCTATGTCTTTATTTGTCATGATTGTTTTTGTTTAATGAGGATGGTAAATATGCGAAGATAATCTATCTTTTAATAATATACCTCATTAAGAAAAGGGTAATGGTGAAAATAATGAGATTCCAAATGAAGGATAGGGGAAGAAAATGATAGGATTCTCCAATACCATTTGTGGAGTGGAAATTTTTGTAAGTAAGGAAGGTGAATGGAAATCCAAATGCCATTTCATTTTGGAATAGGAGGTTGTAAATAGGACTGAAGATCAGTATGCCTAATAGGATGGCAATGATGATTAAGTATGTTTGGGGATGTTTTTTCATACTTTGGATAATTTGGTTATTAAGTACTTGGTTATTTTGTATTTGGTTATTATTCATATAAATATATTGAAAATATCCTGTAAGTAGGAGGTAATATCGTGTCATTGCGATAGACCATCGTCATTGCGAGGTACGAAGCAATCTTTACACATGTAATAGTTGTCCATGTCATGGTGAGCGGAGTCGAACCATCTGTTCGTTTGCTAGCGTACAGATCCTTCGACTCCGCTCAGGGCGAGAAGGGCGGGAAGATTGCTTCGTCGTGCCTCCTCGCAATGACGAGGAAAACTAACTAAAACAAAAAAAAATCCTGAGGTGGGGAACCTCAGGATTTTACCAAACCAATTATTAACCTAAATTATGAAATTTTTACTCTTTTGCTTTTCTTTAATACATAAACGCAAAGCATATGCCTATCGTATATCTCCCCATCCTAATTAACAAATTTTAACAAAATTGGCTTCGCATTGAAAGCATGTTCAAAGTGCCATGCAAGTGAGGTGTAAGTGCTAAAAGGTACTTAAACCCCACTTACATCCCACTGACAATATACGTACATCGCGAACCAAAAAGAGGCCATATCTAACTCGAAAGTTTTGATACGGCCTCTTTAACCTTTATCTAGTTTGTTTTATTACGCTTTATTTTACGCTTCTACTTTTGGTTCTGGCTTTGGTCTTTCATACTTATGAATAATCAACCTAATACCCGAGTTCTTTGTCAAAAATTTGATGGTCCAGTTCACAAAAGTCACCACCCTGTTCCTAAATCCAAAGATAGATACCAAATGCACGAACATCCAGGTCATCCAGGCCAGAAAGCCTTTCATATGCAAGCTTCCCATATCCACCACCGCACGGTTTCTTCCTACCGTAGCCATGGATCCCTTATCAAAATACTTAAAACCTTTGCTTTCCTGATTATTGAGCGCATTCATGATATGCTCTGCCACATATTTACCCTGTTGCTGCGCCACAGGAGCAACTCCAGGTAATCCACGAGGATTTTCCTCCGTGATCATAGCAGAAACATCACCAATCGCATACACATCTTCCAATCCTTCAACGCGACATTGCTCATCAATACGGATACGGTTTCCACGTTCAATGATTTCCGGACTTAAGCCCTCCGGCATCTGTCCCATAACTCCAGCCCCCCAGATCACTGTTTTGGTAGGGATCTGCTCGCCAGAAGACAAGGTGACTGTATTGCCGTCATAGCCCGTAACTACCGTATTCAAAGTCACTTTCACACCCAATTCATTCAGATAACGCTCCGCATCACGAGATGATTTTTCCGAAAGTGCGCCCAAAATCTTTCCTGTACCCTCTACCAAATATACCTTCATCTCATAGGTAGAAAGTTCCGGGTAATCCTTTTTCAGCATATGCTGTTGGTATTCTGCAATCGCACCTGAAAGTTCAACCCCCGTCGGTCCGCCACCCACAACCACAAAATTCAAATAGCGCTCTCTATCGGAGGCATTCTTCCGAAGTACAGCCTCTTCCAGATTCTGGATCATGTAGGAACGGATATTCAGGGCTTCCACAATGCTTTTCATCGGAAGGGAATATTTTTCCACTTCCTTGTTCCCAAAGAAATTGCTGGTAGCACCCGTTGCGATTACCAGGTAATCGTAATCGTAGTCGCCTACCGATGTATGCACTATTTTTTCAGCGGTATTGATCTGTTGGACTTCGGCCAATCGAAAACGAAAGTTCTGTTGGTTCTTGAACATTTTCCGAAGTGGAAAAGAGATGGAATCCGATGCTAGGGTTCCGGTTGCCACTTGGTACATCAAAGGTTGAAAAGTATGGTAATTGTTTCTGTCGATCAATAATACTTCAACTTCCTTGTTCTTCAATCGGCGGGCAACTTCCACCCCTCCGAAGCCAGCACCTATAACGATAACTCTTGGAAAGTTTCTCTCAGAACGATTTAGCAACATCATATGTTTCTTTAAAAGAATTTTAAAATAAGGTACAAATATCTGACATTTTATTGCATTATCTATTAAATAATTGCATTAATTTTAGATAAATCACCCTTTTCTTAATTGAACAATCTTCTATCTTATTTGTTCTCAAGGACTTAATCCCAACTAACTAAGTGTAGCAAGTACACTTATGATGGCTATTGCAAACTGCCCCTGATCTTAATATGCAGACCTTCATTTTCCGGATGTAGGCGAATCTGGCATGCCAGTCGGCTTTGCGAATCCGCATCAGGTAGCGTGTCGAGCATATCCAGTTCCTGATCTTCAGGTTCTGAAAGGTTTTCTGCGCCGGCCAATACTTCTACATGGCAGGTCGCACATAGGGCCATTCCTCCACAGGTTGCCAGGATATCGTATTCTGATGCCTTAAGGATTTCCATCAGGCTCAGATTGATGTCCGTAGGTACCTGCACCTCTTGGGTGCTGCCATCGCGGTCTTCTACTTTTATGGTGATGATATCTTCCATGTTCTAAAATGCGTTTACTCCGTTTACGGTGGTGTATTTAAAACTCAACTTCTGATCTGGATATACGTATTTGAAAGCGCTTTGTGCCATCAAGGCGGCTTCATGGTAACCACAAAGGATCAGTTTCAATTTCCCGGGATAGGTATTGATATCGCCTATCGCAAAGATGCGTTCAATATTGGTGGAATAATCAAAGGTGTTTACTTCGATTGCGTTTTTGTCGATCTGCAATCCCCAATCTGCAATAGGTCCCAATTTCGGGCTTAGGCCATATAGTGGGATAAAATGATCCGTATCCAACTGGATGGCCTCCTTGTTCTTATTGGTCAGGGAAATGCTTTCCATATGGCCATTTCCGTTCAGACTTTGCAGGTTATGGGAGAGTAGCAGGTTGATCTTTCCTTCCTGCGCCAAATGGTATACTTTTTCCGCAGAATCTGGTGCCCCTCTAAAACTGTCGCTCCGGTGTACCAAGGTAACTTCTTTGGCGACATCACTCAAGAAAATAGTCCAGTCCAATGCCGAATCACCCCCTCCAGCGATCACAATACGTTGGTCCCGGAATCTTTCCGGATCCCTAACCATGTAGTGTACCTGTTTTCCTTCGTAGTTTTCCAGGTTCAGGATCTCCGGCTTACGGGGCTCAAAACACCCCAATCCACCTGCGATCACCACCACCTGACAGTGGATTTGGGTTCCTTCAGACCCCAGCACGATGTAGCTTCCATCATCTTGTTTCTGGAGTGCATCTACACGTTCCCCCAGACTGAAGGTAGGGTGGAAGGGCTCGATCTGTTTCAACTGATTGTCGATCAGCTCCTGCGCGGTTATGCTCGGATATCCAGGGATATCGTAAATGGGTTTATGTGGGTAGATCTCGGAAAGTTGTCCGCCGATCTGAGGCAAGGCATCGATAAGATGGCAACGCATCTTTAATAATCCGGCTTCAAAGACAGCGAATAGACCAACGGGTCCAGCTCCGATAATGCATATATCTGTTGTTATCATAGCTATGTTGTTTCTAGATTTGAATAGATCTTGTTTAATATTCTGGTAAAATGTTGGAAGTCCTCATCTGTTAGGTTCTCCCAGGCTTTCATACGGAATTCCTTCACGAGCGGAGCAAGTTTTTCGACTTGTTCATTGCCCATTTGGGTCAATTGAATATGCAGGCTACGACGGTCGTTGGGATTTTCCACCCGCATGACCAATCCTTTTTTCAGTAATAGATCAATGATCCTGGTCATGGTCGGCTGATCCTTACCACATTCATCTGCAATCTCTTTATGGGTAAGGTCTTTTGCTTCGTAAAGCGTTTTGATGACCGTCCATTGATCTACTGTTAGATCAATGCCATGGCTGGAAAAGGAGGTCTGGGCATACTGTTTTACCCGCCTCGCTGTCCGATCCAGAATGAATGAATATTGATTGAATTTTTCCTTTAGCATAACAATTATTAGTATGACAAGTAAATGTACGAAATGTTTAAATAGGATTGGAATTTTTAGATGGATAGTAATGGGGTTTTTGGAAATTTCAACGATGGAATGACAAATCAAAACCCCTTAAAGATTTTAAGGGGTTAGGGGAATTTTATTCTTTTATACAGATTATTTCAACCTTCTGTACATCTCTGAACAGCCTTCTATACATCTTGTATTATAAATGTATAGGGTATTGTTGTCTTTAAATTCTGCCTTTATTTTCCATTCTTCCTCATCTACATTGGAATTTTTTCTCCGGCAAGAAAATGAGATGCTTAGGTTATATGGAAAAAGGTTTTTCTCCTGCATTTCTTCGTAATATTTAAAATCTCCTTCACAAGGGAATTGTGAAGATGAAACTTTTCCAGCGGATTTAAAATGAAGGATAATGTTATCCTTTGTTTTATCCGTTACAATGTAATTCTGGTCACCAGGAGAAACCCTCGATTCTACTAATTTCCATCTTCCATTGAAACCTTGCTGACTGTCGTCTTGGGCATATTCACTGTTGCTTTCTTTTTTGCAGGCTAGGATTGCAAAAAGAATAAAACTGAAGAGAAATAGATTTTTCATGATTAATTGGTTTTTTTTTAAGTGTGTGCTATTTGGATATAAATATAGTAGTAGAATTTTAATTTAATGTTAAATTTACTATTTATTATCCACTGGAGAGCATTAAAAAACCCACCAATTTATTTGGTGGGTTATATAAATGTATTGTTAAATTAAAAAACTTAATAGATCCACTTAAAGTTATACTCTTTTTCTGGAATCTTGATTCGGTCTGCTAATCGTAACAAACGATCAGGTAATTTCATCAGGTAATCTCTGGCTTTTTCGCCTTTTTCGTTCAAACCGCCTACTTGGTCAATCTTCCATTCGGCGATAAGTTCTTTTAGGATATCCACATAATCCACCGCTGTATAAACGCCTAGACGTTGTGCCGCATCGGAGAAATGCGCAAAGGCATCTCCCTGTGGCTCTCCAGATTCACGAAGAAAATGAGCAGGCATCACGATCTTCTTTTTCATCATATCTTCAAACGCCAACATCACCTCGCTAGGATCCACCACCAAGGCATGGGAAATAAAGGACATATAGGCCTTGGCATGTCTTGCCTCATCTGCTGCAATAACACCACACATTTTAGCCAATAATTTATCTCCTGATTTTTTGGATAATCCTGCAACCCTTCTATGGGAAACATTCGTTGCCAATTCCTGAAAGGAAGTATAGATAAAGTTGCGGTAAGGATCGGCCCCTGTACCGATATCAAAACCATCCTTGATCAGGTACTGTAAGGAGATTTCGAATTGACGCATATCGATACGACCGGAAAGGTAAAGGTACTTGTTCAACAGATCACCGTGGCGGTTCTCCTCTGCTGTCCAAGCACGAACCCATCTCATCCAGCCTCCTTGCTCGTTCTTGTCTACATCATCAACCATAGTCAACCAAGATTCATAGGTAGGAAGAGCCTCTTCAGTCACCGTATCGCCTATCAAGACGGCAACAAGATCGTAAGGAAGTTCTTTCGCACTTTCCTGCAGATCGCGTACTTCCTCAAAAAAAGTATCACGTGAAGAGTCCGGAAGAAAGTCGGCAGGTTGCCACATGTCTTCCACAGGTTTCAGGTAATCCGCCATTTCATTCAACATGAATGGTTCCAGATACGTCATCACCTCTTTCCTAGAGCCTTCTGGTATGTTCAAAGGTTGTTCTTGCATAATTAAACAAAGGTAATTAAACTTAATTTAATATATATCTAAATTTTGTTAATTGGATTTTGTTTTAAAGATGTTCAACTATTTTATTACGTTCATTTAACGGAATGTCTGCTCGATTGTTTTTAATATATATTAACTTTGTAGAACTTTTATCAAAACTGGAAAAATTGAACAATTTAGATATACAGGCCATACGTGCAGACTTTCCGATATTGAAACGTGAGGTGAATGGAAAGCCTTTGGTATACCTCGATAATGGAGCAACCACCCAAAAACCCCAAGCTGTAATCAATGCCATCATGGCTTATTATACCGATATGAACAGTAATGTGCACCGTGGTGTGCATTATCTGAGCCAAATATCGACCGATGCCTTTGAGGTTACCCGACGTAAAGTTCAGGAGTTCATCCATGCGGAGCATGATTATGAGGTCATCATTACCAAAGGAACTACGGATAGCATCAACCTGGTAGCAACCTGTTATGGGCAAGAATTTGTGCATGAAGGGGATGAGATCATCATTTCGGCAATGGAGCATCATTCGAACATCGTGCCTTGGCAGATGTTGTGTGAAGCCAAGAAGGCGGTTTTGAAGGTTATCCCAATGAACGAGGCTGGTGAATTGGATATGGAAATTTATGCCAGCTTATTGAATGAAAGAACTAAATTGGTTTCTGTAAACTATGTTTCCAATGCCTTAGGAACCATCAACCCGATCAGGGAAATTATCCGTTTGGCTCATGCTAAAAATGTACCGGTATTGTTGGATGCTGCACAGGCTGTACAGCATCTGAAAATTGATGTTCAGGAATTGGATGTGGACTTCTTGGTCTTTTCTGGACATAAAATGTACGGTCCGACCGGAGTAGGGGTGTTGTATGGAAAAGAAAAATGGTTGAACGCCATGCCGCCTTACCAAGGTGGCGGTGATATGATCAAGGACGTTAGTTTTGAGAAGACCACTTACAATGAATTGCCTTTCAAATTTGAGGCTGGAACGCCAAATATCGAAGCTGGAATTACCTTGAATGCAGCAATTGATTATATCAATTCCCTCGGCCTGGACAATATCAAAGCTTATGAAGATGATTTGTTGGCCTATGCTACGGAGCGTCTGCAGGAAGTGGAAGGGATTCGTTTTATCGGAACTGCCAAAGAGAAATCCTCGGTAATCTCCTTCGTGGTAGATGGCACCCATCCTTATGATATCGGTGTTATCCTGGATAAATTGGGGATCGCTGTTCGTACCGGGCATCACTGTGCTCAACCGGTCATGGAGCAGTTTGGTATTCCTGGCACGGTTAGGGCAAGTTTGGCGGTATATAATACAAAAGAAGAGATAGATGCATTGGTTGCTGGCGTGAAACGCGCAGTTGCCATGTTGGTTTAAGCCTTTTAAGGTGATAAACCTTTAGGTGATAAACCGAAATTAAATATAGATAATGACAATAAACGAAATACAGGACGAATTAATCGAGGATTTTGCTTTCTATTCCGATTGGATGGAGAAATATGAATATATAATTCAGTTGGGTAAAGAGCTTCCATTGATTGATGAGGCCAATAAACAGGAGCAATATATCATTAAAGGCTGCCAATCCAAGGTTTGGTTATTCCCAGAGATGAAGGATGGTAAACTGTGGTTTACGGCGGATAGCGATGCGGTGATCACCAAAGGTTTGGTGAGTTTGATGGTGAAAGTGCTTTCCGGGCATACACCAAAGGAAATTGCGGATGCGGACCTTTATTTTATTGAACAGATAGGATTGAAGGAGCATTTGTCGCCTACCAGAGCGAATGGCTTGTTGGCTATGGTGAAACAGATGAAGTTATATGCATTTGCCCTTCAGGCTAAGGTTTCTTAATTTTTATGGGGTACAGGCTAAGGTTTCTTAGCTGCTGGATTCTCTTTCTGAAATTCTTTAAAACTTTTTTCAATATATACCCGAAGTTCGTATTCAGACATTTCAATTAATGTGGAGTAAGGACGACGGTATATATTCTGAAAAATCTGGAGCCTATCTCCAGTTAATCCAGTTATTTCTGTGATCAGTTTCTTCGAGAAGACAAAATCTGCATTTTGGATATCCCTTTCCAACTCTTCCAATTGCTCTTCTTTTGATTTTTTAGGCTCTTTTTCTTTTTTGAACATGGAAATTACAGAGAGGACGTTGATGCTGAATAATTGGGCGGTACTGCCATTGGCGAGAAATCCTGGCCTTGGCGCACCAGAAAGATCTACGCGATCTCCAAATATCTGCCTTAATTTTGATTTCTTTTTTTGCTCAATGAAAATGGGCTTTACCTTTGGTTGATCACTTCCGACCACTTTTCGCTCGATTACAATTTCTTCAATTTCCGTCACGATATCTTCTAATGCAATCTGGATATTAGACCTGTAAATCCCATTTTTATAGATCAATCGCTGGGTTTTGTAACCTTTTAAGGAAAAGGTGAGGCTGTCATCGCGACCGTAAACCTGAATGGAGAACTTGCCTTGAGTGTCTGTGACTGTATTGTTCTCTGCACTTTCCACTTTTACGCCTGATAATGGTTTTTTGCTTGACAAATCCCGGATTTGCCCGGTGATTGTCTGCGCGGTTAATGGAATGAGGAAGCCAAAAAAGAAGATAAAGGTTATGAAAAATCTCATTAGGTTCTAATTAGATGACCTAAATTAAGAATTATTGGAAGAGAATGGTTTTTGATTAACTTATTTTAACAGAGGAGATTTACTTTTAATAAGAGGAGGTTTTCCCTTTGATTGCGAGGAGACTTTGCCCGTCATTGCGAGGAGGTACGAGGAAGCAATCTTCCCTCATGTCATGGTGAGCGGAGTCGAACCATCTGTTCGTATGTAACCGTATAAATCCTTCGAAGCTGCTCAGGATGACAAAGGCTGAAGATTGCTTCGTTCCTCGCAATGACGGCGAGTTCCTTGCAATGGCACATAGTGATTTTAATAAAATGTTAATTATTGATCTTCAATCTTTTATCAAAATGAAATTTAATAAATTTGATAATAAATAATTTTGCAATGCCTGTAGTAATAATAAAATATAAAAAATTTAAAACTTTTAAAATGTTAGCATTTTTAAGTGAATACTTGGAATTCTCCATAACAACCCTAAAAAAGAAAAAATCCAAAAAGATATATCATATTAATGGTGTTGCCATTGAAAAAGGAGATTCAAGTATAGATATTAAAGAATTGCAGAAAATTTTCTCACATCAAAATTACAAAACCAATAATTTACGTTTATCCTCTTGGGAGCAAAAATGATAATCTGTGATACGGATGTTCTAATTGAATTATTTGATAATAAGAGGACCCGTCACAATTTTACAAAAGAGCTAATAAATGAGGTTGGGATTGAAAATGTGTTATTAACTGCAATAAGTAGAATGGAGTTAATAAAAGGGGCAATTCATAAAAATGATAGTATACAGATTGCAAAAAAAATAAAGAAATTTGATACGATTTTAATCAATCCTGAAATTACTTTAAGATCAATAGATCTGATAAATAACTATCATTTGAGTCATGGTCTAAATATTCCTGATGCTTTAATTGCGGCTACTTCAATTGAAGTAGGACTTGAATTATTCACTTTTAATATAAAAGATTTTAAATTTATTAAGCACCTTAATTTATTTAAATACTAAACCACCTTAATCACCTCCGATTCAATCTTTCTTCCAAAAAACAGCTCTGCTTTCAGGTTAAAATCCAACGGATCATCCGTTGTATAAAATTTTAACACCCCAGATTTACTGCATTTTTCTTCCACCTCTGGGTGCCTTTTCAAATAATCTACTAAACTTTCTGCTACCAGCTCTCCCTGGGAAATAATATTGATTCCCTTAGGTACGAACTTTTCAATAATAGGAAGCAACAGTGGATAATGCGTACAGGCCAACAAAATAGTATCCATATCAGGCGACATAGCCAATAACTCCTTCAGATCTTCCTGAACAAAAAACTGAGAACCCTCACTATCCATCTCGTTATTCTCAACAATCGGAACCCATAACGGACAAGCATGCTGAAAAACCTCAATTTCCGGATGGAACTTATTGATCTCGATCACATAGGAACCGGAATTCACGGTGCCCTGGGTTGCCAATATCCCTACTTTATTCGTGTTTGTAAATTGGTCAACCACTTCCGATGTAGGCCGGATTACCCCCAAAACTTTCTTACCCGGAGGTAGGTCGTTCTGCTGAATGCTTCTTAAAGCCTTTGCTGATGCCGTATTACATGCCAATATCACCAGGTTACAACCTTCATCGAACAGTTTGAACACACATTGTTTGGTGAATTCATAGACTGTTTCAAAGGATCGAGTACCATAAGGTACACGGGCATTATCTCCCAGATAAGTATAATCATACTGCGGTAGGGCTTTATAGATTTCCTTAAATACAGTCAGCCCACCGTATCCAGAATCAAATATGCCGATAGGGCCTGCGTGATAATTTGTGTTCTCCATGTTGTATTGCTATGCAAAGATGACTTTTCTTAGCTTAATTACCATAAGGTAGCTAATCATTTTTAAAATTCCCTGTTAAAATATGAAGTAGATACTTTGTATATACCCTCATTTCCCTGTTTAAAGGCTAAATAGCATGATTTATATAATTCCAATAGCCATCCCTTACATACCGTCTTAGACTGGTTCTTTTTTTGTGTGCCAATTAGCAAGAAATAAAAATTATGAAAAGATTAGATTTAAAAAGCGCCGTATTGGCATTGAGCATGTTGATGATTATTTCTTCCTGTAGTAAGAAAGAGGTGGAGCCCGTGACTCCTGATACAGGAAATCCGGAAGTTCCCATAGATCCACCGACAACACCAACACCCAAGCCCCTTACGTTTTTCTATGCGGGTTATAAATATAATGCAGATTTCAAGACTGCAGATCGGAACGCGATCTTGAGCATTAACGATTCCCTGATCAATCTTTCGCCAAATACTCGGTCTGATGCCTTGGCAATCGCAGCAGTGAACAATAAGGAAGCCCATGTAACAGGCTACCAAATGGCTGCAGGAGGAAAAAAAAGGGTAGCCTATTGGAAGAACAACAGGATTACCTATTTAACAGATGCCGGAAACTTTAATAGTGGCACTTCGATCAATGTCATTGGTTCAAAAGTATATGTTGGCGGCACGAAGGATCATTCCGGCTACTATGGATTATTTCTGTGGACAAATGGCGTAGAATCCAGAAAGGCTTGTTGTCTTGCCTCATCTACATTGACCTCCATTACGGAATCGAACGGTAAACCAGTATTGGCAGGTCGTTTCAATAGTAATGCCCACATGTTCAAAGACGGTTATGCGATTGCGCTTGCTGGTCCAAATACCTATGCCGATTATGTCCATGCGATTGGTTCGGATATCTATGTGATCGGTAAAGAAAATTTTGCCAAGGACGGCGATGCGGCCATGGTCTGGAAAAATGATGTGCAGGTTTTTAAAATGCTTTTGGGAGGTTCTGCAACGGATGTCATTGGTACGATGGCTGGTCAGGATTATTATTATGTAGCCAATTTTTACAACAACAATAAGGGTACCGCAGTAGTCTATAAAAACAGAACAAAACTCTATCAATTGAATCCTAACCAAAGTCTTGCGGCGACGGCGATTCAGGTTGTTGCTGGAAAAGTGTATGTGTTGGGGAATTATTTGAACGGTACGAAATCCACCGCTGTCTTATGGACCAACGGACAGCCTAAGGTGCTCTTTGCAGAATCAAAAAAGATCTACCTGAATGATTTTGTGATAAGAAATTAGTAAAAATAATCAACGGGGCTATTTTGCAAGGATTATCACCTGCAATGTAGCCCCGTTAATTTAAAATATAGCGCAGTTGAACAAACTTAGCTCAACAATTGCGGTTTTTCCTTGTATAATTTCCATAATAACTCACCAAACAGCGTATTAGTCCACGCGAACCAATGTCTGGTAAATTTCTTAGGGTCATCTTTATGGAAGGATTCATGCATAAAGCCAGTCCCACCATGTGTTTTCTTCAAGGTTTGAACACAGGTTCGGATCTCCTCATCATTAGAAGATGTGAAAGCACGCATGATAATGGACATTGGCCAAATCATATCGCGGCCAATATGCGGTCCGCCAATACCTTCTGCAAATTTCCCCTTAAAGAAGAAAGGGTTTTTGTCCGACAGGATATACGCTCTTGTGCGTTGGTAAACCTCATCATTCTTATCCACTGCACCCAAATAAGGCAATGCCAACAAACTTGGGACATTCGCGTCATCCATCATCAGGTAACTTCCAAAGCCATCCACTTCAAATGCATACACCCGCCCATGCGTAGGATGGTCGATGATACCATATTTCTTCACGGCAGCATCCACTTCATTCGCCAAAGCTTCCATTTTAGCCGCCAATTCGGTATTGTTCTTAACTTTCCTTAAAATCTCTGCCGATTGCCTCAAACTCGTAACCGCAAAAAGATTGGAAGGGATCAGGAATGGGAAAATACTGCAGTCATCCGAAGGACGGAAACTGGAAACGATCAGACCAACGGGATTGACCGGATAGCCATAACCATCAACCTGAAGGGTATCTGAACCACGGGAGGTTGTCCGTTCAAACCGATAGGGGCCAAGGTTCTCCTTGCGCTGCTGCTCGATAAAAGTCTGCAAGGTTTTCTCCTGTGCTTGCACCCATACCTCATCAAATGGCGTTTTATCATTGGTTTCCTTCCAATAATGATAGGCCAACCTAATAGGATAACATAGTGAGTCTATTTCCCATTTACGTTCATGCAAGCCTGGTTTCATGTCGGTATGATCCTTGAACCATTCTCCTTTTTTGGTCGGATCATTATAGAAAGCATTGGCGTAAGGGTCTATATTGATGCATTCCGATTGCTTATTGATCAATCCCAGGATCAGATCCTTCAGTTTCGGATCCTTTTTCATGAATTGCAGATAAGGCCAAACCTGCGCACTACTATCGCGTAGCCACATGGCATCGATGTCTCCGGTGATCACATAGGTTCGCTTGCGATTGTCCTTGGTTTCATCATAGATGGTGGTATCCAAGGTATTCGGCAAACAATTGTTGAACATCCAGCCCAACTCCTTGTCGGCTACATTCTTCTGGAATTCCTTGATCATATCTTCGATCGGCTTACTACGGAAATGACGGTCTTTTTCCGCCACCCGTACTACCGGAAAATCGGCTGGTAGCGCGGCAAAGCTGAATTTGCTAGCAAGCATCCCGGCGCCTAACATAGCCGAATTTTGTAGGAAAGTTCTTCGCTTCATATTTAGTTTATAGGGGTTTCACGATGATTTATTACCGCAATATACAAATTGTAGAATAAAATAAGAAGATTGAATTAACGTTTTAGCTACTTATTGAACTTAAAATAGGGGAAGCTTAATTATTAAAAGTAACTTGCGGGACATTTAGGAATAGAATTTGATAGAATAGCGCAAATAAACGGAAATTTATTTATGAAACAGTCATTAACCTATGTGTTTGCTGGATTGTTGGGCATGGCCTATTTCAATACCACGCAGGCACAAGTAAAAAATCAACCATACTCGTACCAACATTACCAAAAATACGACGAAGAGTTATATTCCGTAGATACCCGATACCATACGTCTTCCAAGCCTTATCTGTTCAAAGGTCGCTTATTGGAGAAAATGGATTCCATTCAATCCCTGCATCCCGTCAATTCTGATAATTGGTTCATGCGGAAGATCTTCAATGAACATTTGGTAGAGGTGGAAAAAGATGACCATACTTTTTACCTGGATGTTCTACCTGATTTTATGATCGGTAAGGAATTGATCAATGCCGATAAAAGAACAACCTGGTTGAATACCCGCGGTATACAAGCTGGAGTGAATATTAAGGATAAATTTACCTTTTATGGAAATTTCTTTGAAAACCAAGCCGTATTCCCGCATTATATCGACGAGTATGTGCAGAAATCCATGGTCGTACCTGGGCAGGCAGCTTCAAAGAACCATCTCGGCAAGGAAAAAGATTGGATGTATGCCACAGCCAACCTGACCTATGATTTCAGCGATTACCTGCAGGCGACATTGGCCTATGATAAAAATTTCATCGGCGATGGTTATCGTTCCGTGCTATTATCCGACTTTTCCTCCAACTATGCCCATCTGAAATTAACTGGTAAAGTAGGAAATGTACAGTACACGTCGATTTGGGCGTATATGAACGACCCTCGCAACCCAAGGATTGATTCCATGAACTCGGGAAACCGTTATGGAGATGGCATTAAATGGGGGGCATTCCAATATTTAGATTACAACGTGACCAACCGTTTATCCATTGGTTTTTTCCAATCAGTGGTCTGGGCGAATAAAACACAGGCTGGAAAAAGAGGTTTTGATTTCAATTACCTGAATCCGGTCATGTTCATTAGAGCCGTAGAAAACTCCAACCGTTCCTCACCAGATAAAATGTTCTTGGGGCTAAATGCCAAATACAAGGTGCTTAATAATGCAACCGTATATGGACAGTTTTTATTGGGTGAATTCACTGCTAAGGAATTCTTTGCCAATAACGGATATGTACATAATAAATGGGGTGCTCAGTTAGGTGCTAAAGCCTTCAACATCTTTGGCGTACAGAACCTGAATATCTTGGGTGAATACAATATGGTTCGTCCTTATACCTACCAGCACTTTGTATCCATCTCCAACTATTCCAACAGGGGAGAACCATTGGCACACCCTCGTGGTGCAAATTTCCGTGAGCTCCTTGGTTTAGTGAATTACTCTTGGAACCGTTTCGATTTCTCTGCCCAAGGCTTATATAGCCGTTACGGTACAGATCCAGCAGACGGAATGGGTGGTTTTGTGAATTATGGTGGAGATATCTTCCAGAGCTATCAAACCGCGCCAAATACCTATGGCAACAAAATCGGTCAAGGTGTCCAGAACGATCTGTTCTATGCGGATATGAAAGTAGCCTATGTATTGAACCCGAAATATAACCTGCGTTTTGAATTGGGCTATACTCAACGATACAATAGGATCGAAGGAGCAGCAACACAGAAATCAGGCGTGATCAATTTTGGCCTACGATCTAGTTTCCGTAACTTTTATGGAGATATGTAAGGATTATAGTATCTTTAACGCTTAACATTTTCTTTAGAGCATATCTTCAATTCATGAAAAAAATATTAATCCTCAATGGTCCAAACCTAAACTTGTTAGGTGTCCGTGAAAAAGGTATTTATGGCGATCAATCTTTTGAATCCTATTTAGAGGAATTAAAAGCGAAGTTCCCAGAGTTGGAGCTGAGCTATTTTCAGAGCAATTCCGAAGGTGCGATCATCGATAAATTACACGAAATCGGATTTAGTTTTGATGGCGTGGTGTTGAATGCAGGAGCTTATACGCATACTTCTGTAGCGATAGCCGATGCCATCGCAGCCATCACTACCCCGGTCATTGAGGTGCATATTTCCAATGTACATCAACGCGAAACATTCCGCCATCATTCTTACCTTTCCAAGAACTGTAAAGGAATTATTGTTGGATTCGGATTGGATGGATACCGATTGGCCTTAGCAAGTTTCTAGGCCAATTCTGTATTTGTTTTCACAAACCTTCTTACGAACAGGTGCAATATCAGGGAAGCCACGGCCCCAAATGCCATCACCGATAGCATGGGCCAGGCCGTACTGTTATGCAATAGGCTCACCACTGCCGAAGCCAATGCGCCGATAGCCATCTGAATACATCCCAATAACGCCGATGCACTGCCTGCTAACCCTTTGAAAGGGGATAACGCGATGGCAGAGGTGTTCGGAAAGATAAACCCATACCCGAATAGAAACAGAAAGATCAGGATCAATAAGGTCGGAAAGGTCAGCAGATTCAGGCTTAAGGCGATGACCATACATACGCCGATACCGGCCTGCCAGATATTGGCGATCATTGAAATCCTCGCCGAACTGTGTTTTTTCAACAACCAACGATTGATCTGGGTGGCAATGATCATGGCCGAAGCAATGAAGGCAAAGGCTAATCCATATTCACTCTTGCTCAATCCGAACAAGGTCTGCATGATGAAGGAAGAGCCGGCCAAATAAGCGTAGGTTCCTGCTGAGGATATGGATCCGATCAAACAATAGGAGATAAAGGTATTATTGGAAAGGACCTGCCAAAAGTTGGAAAGGATGGATTTTGGTTTGAGGGACAGCTCTTTGTTCCCGGCATAACTTTCCGGCAGGAGGAACTTGGTTCCCAATAAGATCACTGCCGCCAAAATGGTCAGGAATATAAAGATATAATGCCAATCCAGGTGTTGAAGCATAAAAGCACCTATGCTGGGTGCCAGGATAGGAGACACCCCGATCACCAACATTAATAAACTGAATACCCGTGCTGCTTCTCTGCTGGAATAATAGTCCGTAACCATCGCTCTGGCACCTACCATCCCTCCGCAAGACCCTAATGCCTGCAGAAAGCGTAATAAGATCAGGTGGTTGATGTCCCGGGTAAAGGCACATAGAATGGATGCAACTACATAAATTCCCAAGCCTACCAATAATGGTTTCTTGCGGCCGTACTTATCCAATAAAGGACCATAGATCATCTGCCCAAAGGCAATCCCGATGAAAAAGGAGGTGAGGGATAATTGTACATTTTCTACATTGGTATTAAAATCTTGCGCAATGATATCGAATGCCGGCAGGTAAAGATCGATGGAAAAAGGACCTATCGCTGATAGAAGCCCTAAGATCAATAATGTTGTTTTTCTGTTTTTCAAAGTGTAATGAGCTAAAAAAGCCCTGCCTAATGGCAGGGCGAATATTATTTTGTTTTCTGAACTTTTTGCGGTTCTTGTGGTGTTCTCAATAAAAAGTAGAACCCTAATAGGATGAATGGAATACTTAACCATTGTCCCATGTTCAAGGCCATGCCTGCTTCAAAGTCCACTTGGTCCAGCTTCACAAATTCGATCACAAAGCGGGCGGTGAACAATAAGATCAACATCAGACCGAATAGTTTACCTGGTTTTGGATGTATGTTTTTCTTGTAGATACCCCACAGGATCAAGAAGCTGATCACGTAAGCAAGTGCTTCGTATAATTGCGCCGGATGACGTGGGATATTATCCTCATGGCCAAAAACAACGGCCCAAGGAAGGTCGGTTGGATTTCCGATCATTTCCGAATTGAAGAAGTTCCCCAAACGGATAAATGCACAGGCCACCGGGATAACCAAGGAAAGGCGGTCGGCCACCCACATGAAATTCGTTTTACTTTTCCGGGCGAATAACCACATGGCGGTCAAAATCCCTACGGCACCACCATGACTCGCCAAGCCCGTAAATCCGGTCAATTGCCAAGAGCCGTTCACTTTCTGCATGGGAATGAAGATCTCAATGAAATGATCCTTAAAATAAGCCCAATCGTAAAAGAAACAGTGTCCTAAACGAGCTCCAACCAAAGTACCTATAAAAATATAGATGGTCAATTGATCTAACAGGTCCTGGGATTTCCCTTCGCGTTTGAAAACATTCAGCATCAGAAAGTAGGATGCCACAAAAGCCAACAACCAACAAAGTGAGTAATAACGTACGCCAAAGCTTCCTATGCTAAATATTTCAGGTTTAGGCTCCCAATGGATAAAACTTAACAGGTCAATCATGTTGAATAATAATATCCGGTAAAGATAAGGTTTCGGATTTATTTTTGCGAAAATTAAGGAAATACTTATTTTGTGCAGCATAAACGAATACAAATGGCAAAAAAGAAAGTATTAGAAGAAGAAAGACCAAGTGTGGTAACCGCCGAATCACTTCAGTTTTTCGAAAAATATATCAATAATCCATCCCCAACCGGTTTCGAATGGGCTGGACAACGTATGTGGTTAGATTACCTGAAACCGTATGTGGATGAAACCTACATCGATAATTACGGTACTGCGGTGGGGATCATCAATCCGAAGGCAACCTATAAAGTGGTCATCGAAGCGCATGCAGATGAGATTTCCTGGTTTGTGAATTACATCTCCAAAGATGGGTTGATCTATGTGATCCGAAATGGTGGTTCTGACCATCAGATCGCTCCTTCCAAAAGAGTGAACATCCATACCGATAAGGGCATTGTAAAAGCAGTCTTTGGCTGGCCGGCTATCCATACCCGTTCCGGTGAAAAAGAAGAATCTCCATCATTGAAGAACATCTTCCTGGATTGCGGATGTACTTCCAAGGAAGAGGTGGAAGAATTGGGCATACATGTGGGATGTGTGATTACCTATGAGGATGAATTCATGGTATTGAACGATCGTTACTATGTAGGCCGTGCCATGGATAACCGTGCTGGTGGTTTTATGATCGCGGAGGTAGCCCGTTTATTGAAGGAGAACAAGAAGAAACTACCTTTCGGATTGTACATTGTAAATTCCGTTCAGGAAGAAATCGGGCTTCGTGGTGCGGAAATGATCTCCCAATACATCAAGCCGAATGTGGCGATCGTAACGGATGTTACGCATGATACCAATACCCCAATGATCAATAAGATTACGCAGGGCGATCTTGCCTGTGGGAAAGGACCGGTGGTTTCCTATGCACCGGCAGTGCAGATCAACCTGAATAGGCAACTGATCGAGGTGGCTCAACAAAATAATATCCCTATCCAGCGCCAAGCGTCCTCGAGATGGACAGGAACGGATACCGATGCCTTTGCCTATTCCAATGGCGGGGTTCCTTCTGCGCTGATTTCCTTACCTTTGCGCTATATGCATACCACGGTGGAGATGATCCACAAGGACGATGTGGACAATGTCATCCGCTTGATTTATGAAATGGTACTTTCCATTAAAAAGGATCAGGATTTTAGAACATTCAGCAAATAATTATTAACGATTTATAAACATGGATAACAACAATCAGAACTTACCCGAAAACCCAGAGATCAGTATTGAATTAACCGAGGAGATGGCGGAAGGGGTATATTCAAATCTGGCGATCATTACGCATTCGAATACAGAGTTTGTATTGGATTTTATACGTTTGATGCCGGGAGTTCCTAAGGCTAAGGTGAAATCTCGGGTGATTTTGACCCCAGAGCATGCCAAACAATTATTGAATGCATTGCAGGAAAATATACAGCGTTTTGAAGGGCAGAATGGACCGATCAATTCCAAGGATTTTCCATTCCCATTGAACTTTGGAGGACCTAAAGGCGAAGCATAAGCAACCTGCTTGGTTCGCCCTGAAAGTATGGTGAAAGTATACCTAAAGTATGTTTTTCGTATGTTAGGTATACTAAATCATGCTTTAAGTATGCTTAGACCCTGATTTTACCCCGAAAACATAGGTTTAGCATACATTTCGATCATTATTCTGAAAAGCAGAATTATTAGCTGTTGTTTGGTTTTTTGGAATAGGATTTGTTTTAGAATAGTATTGCCGTTTTCAGGCATTGAAAGCAAATAATATATGGATATTAAAGTAAGGAACCTTAGTAAGAAGGATTACAAGGATTTAAAAAACTCTATGACCGAGGCGTACCAAGGGTTAGGGGATGTGTGGACAAAAGAGAATATTGTTGATCTGGTGGATATTTTTCCGGATGGACAGATTGCGGTGGAGGTGGATGGTAAAGTGGTGGCCTGTGCCTTATCCATTCTATTGGATTCGCAAAAAACCAATATATACGATAAATACTACGCGATAATCGATGATGGTACCTTTGAGAAACACGATAATGAAGGAGATACCCTTTACGGGATCGAGGTATTTGTGCATCCGGATTTCCGTTCGTTGCGTTTAGGTCGTCGACTGTACGATGCGCGTAAAGAACTGTGTGAGGCGATGAACCTTCAACGGATCATTGCAGGTGGTCGTATCCCGAACTACCATAACTATGCGGATAGCATGACTCCACGTACCTATATCGAAAAGGTAAAACGCAAGGAAATCTATGATCCGACCCTGACCTTCCAGTTATCGAATGATTTCCATGTGAAGAAGATTCTGAAGAATTATCTTCCAGAGGATTCGGAATCCATGGAGGTGGCTACTTTATTGGAATGGAATAATATTTACTATGAACCTTTGTCCAAATCGTTCTCGGCCTCTAAGCAGACGATACGTTTAGGTTTGGTGCAGTGGCAGATGCGTTCTTTTAAGGACCTACAGGAATTTTATGATCAGGTAGAGTTTTTCGTGGACACGGTGAGTGATTATAATACGGATTTCATTATGTTTCCGGAGTTTTTCAATACGCCGCTGATGAGTCCTTACAATGAGCTTCCGGAGCGTTTGGCGATGGAGAAATTGGCGGAGCATACGAAGGAGATCATTGAGCGGATCCAGCAGTTCGCGGTTTCGTATAATGTGAATATTATAGCGGGGTCCATGCCGATCATGGAGCGCGGAAAGTTGTATAATATTTCTTACCTGTGCCATAGGAACGGTAGTTTGGATTCGTACAAGAAGATTCATATTACCCCGAATGAGTTTAAGTATTATGGCTTGGTAGGTGGAAGTGAAGTGAAGGTGTTTGATACGGATTGTGGTAAGGTGGGCTTGTTGATCTGTTATGATGTGGAATTTCCGGAAGTGAGCAGGATCTTGGCGGATCAAGGGATGCAGATCTTGTTTGTGCCTTACATGACCGATACGCAGAATGGATATATTCGGGTGAGGTCTTGTGCGCAGGCTAGAGCAATTGAGAATGAGTGTTATGTGGCGATTGCGGGATCTGTAGGGAATTTGCCAAGGGTAAATAATATGGATATTCAATATTCGCAATCGGCTGTTTTTACGCCTTCTGATTTTGCGTTTCCGAATAATGCGATCAAGGCGGAGGCAACGCCGAATACGGAGATGGTGCTTATTGCGGATGTGGATTTATCAGCGCTGAAGGATTTGCATGAGTATGGGACAGTGAAGATTTTGCAGGATAGAAGGAAGGATTTGTATTCGGTTAATTTGTTGAAGTAGGCTCAGCGTCATTGCGAGGAGGTACGACGAAGCAATCTTTAGACTTTGTCTCATAGCGTGCTCAGCATGACATGTTGGAAGATTGCTTCGTTCCTCGCAATGACGAGTGACCCATCACTTCAATTCCCTTATCCAAATATTCCTAAAGGAAACTAAATCCCCATGATCCTGTAATGCAATAGGACCCCTTCCATGGGCTACCATTTTTGGCATTCCAATATACTCCGTTGTTCCCTGCAGCTCCGTATTATTCTGCACCACAACCCCATTATGCAAAACAGTAACCATCCCCCGCTTAATCAATCTCCCATTTTCATTAAACCTTGGCGCCGAATAAATAATATCATAACTATGCCAACCATTTTCCGGTTTCCTCACTTCCACCAAAGGCGCACTCTGCTTATATAAACTTCCTGCCTTTCCATTCACATATGTCTTATTATCATCATTATCCAATACCTGCACCTCATATTTCCCCTGCAGGAATACCCCAGAATTACCCCTTCCCTGGCCTTCGCCCTTTATCACCTCCGGACTACGCCATTCCAAATGCAATTGAAAATCCTCAAAATCCCTTTTGGTCCTAATCCCTCCGGTCTGCGGTTTTACCGTCAGCACACCATTCGAAATGGTCCAAGCCGCCGGTGATTTTCCATCCTTCTCACTTACCCATTCCCCCAGATCCTTCCCATCAAATAAAATTATCGCATCACTGGGCGCTTTATTGGCAAATGTTTTTACAACAGGAGGTACAGGGCTATAAAACTCCGTATCTTGTGGTTGGAATTTTGTTTGGGCCTGGCAGATCCCCGCCATTCCTAACATCGAAATGATTAATGTTTGTTTGAGCATAGGTTTTAGATTTATTTGTGTTAATATAAGAATATTGATTAATTTTAAGCTATCCATCATTAAAACTTTACAGAAATGGCCCAAATTATCCAGCAAGTTTCCCTAGAAGAAGTTCGATTTTATTCTCCCATTGGATTTTACGAAGAAGAACAGATTTTAGGAAATGAGTTCTTTGTTACGGTCTCTGTAAGTTTCCCTTTTAAAAACCCCGACTCGGAAGTCCTCGAGAACACCATCAATTACGAGGAAATCTATCGGATCTTGGTAGAAGTCATGAGTCCACGCCGTAAACTCTTGGAGTCCGCAGCGGAAGATATCCTCAATAAGTTAGTGGAAACCTATTCCTCCGTACAAAAGATTGATGTTCGGATCCGAAAGTCCAATCCTCCATTTGGTGGTGACTTGGCGAATTCTGTTGTTTCCCTGCATTACAGCAAAGATTAGTGTCATTTTGTCTTTTGTTGCAAAACAATATCTGTCAATTTGTCCTTTAAATAATGAAAATAACACTTGGTACGTTCATTGAACAAGAGCTAGTGTATTTGAATTAAAAAAAATAAAAACATTACATTATTAATAAGGAGGAATTAAAACATGGCATTAATTAAATTACCTGGAAAATCGTACAATACAGACGCTGTAAACCCATTTGTTAACAACGTATTCGACAACCTATTCAATGATTCATTCATCAGTGATCGTTTGGTTACCCGCGTACCTGCGGTAAACATCACCGAATCACCAGAGGCATTCCATATTGAGTTGGCGGCTCCTGGATTGAAAAAAGAAGATTTTAAAATCAACGTGGATAAGAATATCATCAGTATTTCCGTTGAGAAGAAAGAGGAGAAAGTAGAAGATGGAAAAACCTATAGCAAAAAAGAATTTAGCTATACTTCATTCTCCCGTTCATTTACCTTACCAGAGGTAGTGGATTATGCAAATATCGATGCATCTTACGAAGATGGCGTATTGGCAATCAAAATTGGTAAAAAAGAAGAAGCAATTGTTGCTAAAAGACTTATAGAGGTGAAGTAAGATTAGTTGTGGTTAGTTGATGAAGGGTAGCTTAGGCTACCCTTTTTTTGTTACAATTAAATTCGCTCCAAATTCGGTAATCAAACCGCTTTTTACACCTATAATCAGTCATTTTTTTTCAGTTTTTAATTTTTTTTAAAAAAATGACTCATTCTGCTTAAAAACTTAACGGTGTTAAGTAGTTTTGTTCTGTATTCACTAGCTCCATGAAAAAACAGAAACAAAAAGAAGATTTAAAGGTATTGATCCTTGAAGCAGCAAAAAAATTGTTTGTGCAGCAAGGTTATGAATCAACCTCCATCCGAAAGATCGCCCAAGAGATTGGTTTCAGTCCGACCACGATCTATCTCTATTATAAAGATAAAAATGACTTAATCTATGCATTGCATCAGGTGGGGTTCACCATGATGCGTGACCGTTTTATGCCCTTAGGAGTCGTGGAAGATCCATTTGAACGGTTAAAGGCTGTTGGTAAGAATTATATCGAATTTGCCTTGGACAATCCTGAATATTACGAAGTTATGTTCATGATGAAAGAACCCATGGATTTCCTGGACCAGCAATGTGGTAGTGAACAATGGCAGGAGGGAGAAAGGGTATTGGAATTCCTGAAAATGACCGTTGCCCAATGCCAACAGCAGGGCTATTTTAAAGGGATGACGGTAGAGGCGGTCACCATGCAGGCCTGGGCGGCGGTCCACGGATTGGTTACCCTACATGTTACCCAACATCTGGAAAAGATCATTGATGTGGTGGGCTTTCAGGAAGGCGTAAAGGACATGATGTATGCTTCCTTTGAGGCCTTCGTTCAAATGATGGGAAGTACGAAATAAAAATTTTGATAACTTACTTAACACTGTTAATAATGAAAACATGTTTTAAATGCTTAATTCTTTGCCTCTTTTTAGTGGGGATTTCGGGCAGTGGTAAAGCCCAAAATCCTGTATTGGATAGGTATGTGAAATTGGGATTGGATAGTAACCTCACCTTGGTTTCCAAGAACCTATCCCTCAAAAAGGCCATGAATGGTTTGGAGGCTGCCCGGACGATGTATTTACCCGATATCTCCTTCGAATTAACCTATACACATGCGGATGGAGGCCGTTCAATCGACCTACCAGTTGGGGATATGTTGAACCCGGTGTATACCACGCTAAACCAGTTGACACAGAGCCAGGCTTTCCCACAGATCGAAAACCAACAGATTAATTTCTTGCCCCAACATTATTACGATGCCAAGGTAAGGACTTCCGTGCCAATCATCAATACCGATATCAAACATAACCGACAAATACGGGAGACCATGGTGAAGATGAACAGGCAGGAGCTTGAGCAATATAAAAGGGAATTGGTGAAGGATATAAAAATAGCTTATTTCAATTACTTGAGCGCTCTAGAAGCGAAAGCCATCTATGAAAATGCGGCAAGCTTGGCCAAAGAGGGAAGAAGGGTAAACCAGAAATTATTGGATGCAGGGAAGGGGCTTCCGGCCTATGTGGTTCGGGCAGATGCGGAGATTGCCCAACAGGAGGCAAAGATTGCCGAAGCGGAGCAGCAGGTTAAAAATGCGCAATATTATTTCAATGCCTTATTGAATCGAGATGCCGAAGCGCCAATAACGGAAAGTGATGGGAAATCGGAGGCGGTTCAGACCATGGATCAGCACCTTCACGTGGATATTTCTGCCCGGGAGGAATTAAAATCCCTACAGGATAATATCCAGATCCAGGAGACCATGTTGGATATGAACAAACAGGTGTACATTCCGAAATTGAATGCCTTTCTTGATCTAGGATCCCAGGCTGAGGGCATGAAAATAAGTAGTCAATCGCAATATTATATGGTGGGTGCACAATTGAGCTTTCCGATTTTTGCCGGAAACCGAAATAAGCTGAAGATCCAGGAAAGCCAGATCGCTGTTGCCGAAGCCCAGAACCAATTGGTACAGGCGAAACAGCAATTGGAATTAGTGGCGAGGATGTCTCAGAATGAGATGCTGGCGATGAAGAAGAATTATGAGAGCTCCAAGGTGCAGCTGGAAGCTGCCGCAACCTATCAACGACTGATCCTTCGTGGTTTCCAAGAAGGGGTAAATACCTATATCGAGACCATTGATGCCCGCTCGCAGTACACCACTGCCCAATTGGCAAATAATATTGCCGCTTTTAAGCTCTTATCGGCTCTGGCAAAATTTGAACGTGAAAATGCTTCTTACCCTTTAAACTAAACGATATGAAATCTTTATATACAGCTCTTATAGCAAGCACAAGTTTGATCCTTTTTGTGGGATGTGGATCTTCGGAACGGCAATCCGCATTGCCCGTAAAGGATACCATTCCGGTTAAATTAATCAGTTTACAGGCTTCCGGTGGGGTCAATGAAATTGAAGCGACGGGCGTTTTCAGCACCGATGATGAAACCATCCTGGGTTTCAAGAATGGCGGGGTGATCTCGCGTATTCTGGTGAAAGAAGGGGATCCGGTACGGAAAGGGCAGTTATTGGCCTCCGTACATAGCTCGGAGGTGGATGCGCGTGCAGGTCAGGTCAACCTGTCGGTAGAGAAGGCACGGCGGGATTATGAACGTGCGAACAAATTATACCGGGATAGCGTTGCTACGCTGGAACAGCTACAGAACGCCAAAACAGCGTTGGATGTAGCCCTTCAGGATGTGAAATCAGTAGGTTTCAATCAGCAATATTCCAATATCTATTCGCCAGTTTCGGGTTATGTACTGGCAAAACTGGCAAACGATGGGCAGGTTGTAGGTCCTGGAACGCCGGTTTTACAGGTAAATGGCGCAAGCAATGCCAATTGGAAACTGAAGGTAGGCGTAGGGGATCAGCAATGGGCGCAGATCAAGATCGGCGATCAGGCAAAGATCAGTACCGATGCGATGCCCAATGACACCTTGGCGGCGGTGGTTTCCAAGAAATCCGAAGGATTGGATCCGCAATCCGGAACATTCACCATCTTTTTGGAACTGCGGGAAAAGCCTGCCTATAAATTGGCTTCGGGCATATTTGGTCGTTCGGTTATTCAATCGGTACAGCCTTCCAGAGAACCTTATTGGAGGATTCCTTACAGCGCCCTTCTGGATGCTGACGGGAAGGACGGCTATGTGTTTGTCACCTTTGATGGTAAAAAAGCGAAGAGGCAGCCCGTGAAGATCGCCAGAATGGAAAAGGATGAGGTGCTGATCAGTTCTGGCCTAGAGGGCGCGCAGGGATTGATCGTTGCTGGGAGTGCATATCTTCAGGACGGATCGCCTATCCAAATTCGTAAATAATCAAAAGCTAAGATCATGAGTTTAATAAAATATCCGATTCGGAATTATCAATTCACCCTGATCATGGTTCTGATGATTATGGTGGTTGCGGTGAGTTCGATCCTGACCATGCCCCGGGCAGAGGACCCGGACATGAAAGCGGTTAGTTTTCCCATTATTGTTATCCATCCGGGAACCAATCCCAAGGATATGGAGCAATTGATTGTAAAACCTTTGGAAACGCGATTCTATTCTTTGGACAATGTTAAGAATATCAAAACTTCGATTAGCAATTCTGTAGCTTCCTTTTTTGTGGAGTTTGAGTATGGAGTTGGCTATGATGAAAAGTACCAGGAATTGGTGCGGGAGTTGAATGCCGCTCGTCCAAGTCTGCCGGATAATATTTACAGTATGGAGGTGATGAAGATCGATCCTACGAATGTAAGTGTGGTGCAGATGGCCTTGATATCCGAGAGTGCATCTCTCAGCAAAATGAAGGAATTATCCGACAAGCTGAAGCAGGAACTCGAGAAGGTGAAGGCCTTAAAAAATGTAGAAGTTTCCGGATTAGCCGATCAACAGGTTCGAATCGATATCGATCAGGCTAAACTAGCGGAACTAAAGATCCCCTTGAACCGCGTGATTCAGGCGGTGCAGACGGAGAACCAGAACATTCCTGCCGGAAGTATAAAGGCCGGTACGCAAACCTATAGCGTAAAAACATCGGGAAATTACCAGGCGATTGAAGATATTTCCAATACGATCATTTCGAGTAATGGCGGTAAGAATATCATGCTGCGGGAAGTGGCAAATGTATATCCGACTTTTGCGAGCGCTAGCCATAAGACCCGGTTGAATGGGTTCCATTGTTTATTGATCAATGCGGCCCAAAAGGAAGGGATGAACATTTCCGACACCCAAAAGGAATACTTGGCGGTGTTGGCAAAATTTAAGGAGAGCCTACCAAAAGATGTGGATCTGCAACTGAATTTTGATCAGGCCGAGAATGTGAACAAACGGCTGAGCGGCTTGGGAATTGATTTTGCCATTGCGATTACCTTGGTGCTGATCACCTTGCTTCCTTTAGGAATTAGGGCATCAGCAGTGGTTATGATCGCTATCCCGCTTTCATTAGGACTTGGGGTCATTGCCATGAATTCCTTAGGTTATTCCCTCAACCAATTGAGTATTGTAGGCTTTGTGGTAGCCTTGGGCTTGGTGGTGGATGATAGTATTGTGGTGGTGGAGAATATTGAACGATGGATGCGGGAAGGATATAGCCGATTTGAAGCTTCCATCAAAGGGACTGAACAGATTGCTCTAGCGGTTGTGGGCTGTACCGTCACGCTGGTGATCGCATTTATGCCACTGGTGTTTATGCCGGAAATGGCGGGGGAGTTTATTCGGAGTATGCCTATAGCCGTGATTTCATCGGTGGTGGGCTCCATGTTGATCGCGTTATTGGTGGTGCCTTTCTTGGCGAGTAAACTTTTGAAGCCTCATGAACATGAGGGAGGAAATGCCATCCTAAGGGGGATGCAGAACATTATCCATAAAAGTTATGGTGTTTTCCTGGACAAAGCCTTGAAGCATCCGGGACGCACAACATTGATTGCTTTGGCGATTTTCCTGGGTTCTTTGGCGCTGATTCCGGTGGTAGGCTTTAGCCTCTTTCCGCCTTCGGAGAAACCGCAGTTCATGATCCACATCAATACAACTTTGCAAGGGAACATACAGCAGACGGATAGTATAACCAAGCAGATCGAGGCGGAATTGAAGCAGATCCCTGCAGTAAAGTATTTTACAAGTAATGTTGGGAAAGGAAATCCTCGGGTATATTATAACATGCAGCAGGGAAGTGAAGATCAGGCCTATGCGGATATTTTCGTCCAATTGCATGAGGATGTGAAGTATAAGGAAAAACTGGTGCTGATAGAATCATTGAGGGAGAAATGGACACCTTATCTGGATGCTAAGATCGAGGTGAGGGATTTCGAACAGGGGGTGCCTGTTATTTCTCCGGTAGAGGTTCGGATATTTGGGGAAAACCTGGATACACTTCAGGCTTTATCCTATCGGGTAGAAGAATTGTTGAAGAACACTGCGGGTTCGGAGTATGTCAATAACCCGATCAAAAACAATAAAACGGATATAAAGGTGGATATCAATAAAGAGAAGGCGATGGCTTTAGGTGTGCCAACTTCTTCTATCGACCAGACCATCCGTATTGCGCTGGCTGGCTATTCCGTTGGAACTTATACTGATCCAAATTCGGATGATAATGAGTATGATATTCTAGTAACAGTGCCTCGGGGTAAGGAAGCTGATTTAAGTACATTGGAGCAGGTTTTTGTGGATAATGTAGCGGGTACTTCCATTCCTTTATCCCAGTTGGCTAGCTTTAGCTTTGAAGTATCGCCGGCCAATATTTATCACCAGGATAAGGTGAGGATGGTTGCCGTTAATTCCTTTGTTGCAAAGGGTTTTGGAAATGATGAGGTGATCAACGATGTGATCCAGCAGATGGATGAGTTTCCTTTTCCAGCTGGATATAGCTATGAGATGGGGGGAGAGGTGGAAAGCCGGGAGATGGCTTTCGGAGGATTTGGGACCATCATCATGATTACGGTTTTTATGTTTATTGCCGTGTTGATATTGGAATTCAAAACGTTCAAGAGTACATTGATTGTATTATCGGTGATACCTTTGGGAATTGTTGGGGCGGTAATAGCCTTGTTGGTTACTGGGAATACCTTGTCTTTTGTGGCTACGATTGGAATTGTTGCCTTGGCCGGGATAGAGGTTAAGAATACCATTCTTTTGGTTGATTTTACCAATCAGTTGCGAAGGGAAGGGGTGGAGTTGAACGAGGCGATCGAGAAGGCAGGGGAGTTGAGGTTTTTGCCGATCATCTTAACTTCGCTTACGGCTATTGGAGGATTGATGCCCATTGCATGGTCTTCAAATCCGTTGATTTCGCCATTGGCAATTGTGATGATTGGTGGTTTGATCAGTTCGACCTTATTATCTCGGGTGGTGACACCGGTGGTGTATAAATTGATTCCACCTACGATTGATGTGGAATCTGAGAAAACAATTTAAGGGTTGCTGTGTTCTATGGATAAGAAATCTTTTTCTATGTTAAAGAATAAGAGGTAATTAAAGAAAAAAAAGATGAAGTTACTTAGTGTTTTAGGATTCGCTTTATTGATGATATCCTGTAATAATCAGAATAGACAAGAGACAGTTACGACGACAGATCCGGCGGGTAATGTGGAAACAAAGCCTGTAAATAGCTCCGCTACGACGATGGATAACGGTGAGGTCCCTGATGCAGCAAAGAAATTTATTGAGCAGCATTTTGGAACAACGGCTATTAGCAGAACGGAAAAGAAAGGTGTAGCTGATGCAGATGGTACTTTATATGAGGTTAAGTTGGCAGATGGTACAGAATTGGATTTTGATGCAGCTGGGAATTGGATGGAGATTAGTGTAGAGGATCAGAAGAATGTTCCTTTATCTGCAATACCGACAGCTATTCAGGATTATTTAAAGACTAATCATGGAAATGTAGCCGTGCATATGATTGATAAGGAAGCTACCGGTTATGAATTGGAATTGGCGAATGATGTGGATCTTTATTTTGATTTGAATGGTAAGTTTGTTCGGGAAGAGAAGTAGATTTTTGGAGGGAAAAGTAATTTAGATTGTTGAAAGAATTTAGATTCTTGAATGAATAAAAATTGGATAAGAATAATAGAAATAGCCTCAGTGTTTTGCTGAGGCTATTTTTTTGTTTGCATGTAATTGTTAACTCTGCGTCATTGCGAGGAGGTACGAGGAAGCAATCTTTGGACTTCGCTCAGCATCATGGGTAAAGATTGCTTCGTTCCTCGCAATGACGTTTGAAAGATTGCTTCGTTCCTCGCAATGACGAGGTTTACCCCAAACTTTCCAAACTCTCTTCCAAGATCTTGATCTTCGCTATCGCGTCATCCTTCTTATTCTGCTCGTTCTGAACAATCTCCGGCTTCGCGTTCTGAATAAATCGCTCATTAGAAAGCTTCTTCTCCACTGAAACCAAGAACCCTTTCAGGTACTCAATTTCCTTCCCAATACGCTCTTTCTCCGCATCCACATCAACATTGTTTTCCAGTGCTACATAACACTCATCTTTTCCCGCCAAGAAGCTTACCGCTCCTGCAACCTTCTCCTTGACAAAAGTAAGCTCCTCAATATTCGCTAACTTCTTAATACTATCCTGGTACTTACTATAATCGATATTACTCGCATTGATCGCCAATGGAAGAGCCACTTTCGGCGAAATACCCTTAGAATTCCGGATATTCCTCACCTCCGAAATAATCTGTTGAACCGTGGCAAACTCCTTGATCTGCTCCTCATCAAAACCTTGAGGTTCAGGGAACTCCGCAACAATGATGCAATCCTTTTCTTCTCTAATTCCAAAGATCTCATCATGCCACAGTTCCTCTGTTAAGAAAGGCATGAACGGATGGGCCAACTTAAGCACTTTTTGGAACAATCCTAATGCGGTATCCAAGGTCTCTCTTTCGATCGGCGATTGATAAGCCGGTTTGATCAGCTCCAAATACCAAGCACAGAAATCATCCCAGATCAATTTATAGGTCGCCATTAGGGCATCCGATAATCTATAGTTTGCAAAATGCTCATTGATCTCTACCAAGGCCTGATTAAACCTATTTTCAAACCAAGAAGCAGACATTTTCTGTGCCTCAGTCGCAGGAGCATCCACAATTTCCCAGCCTTTTACCAAGCGGAACGCATTCCAGATCTTATTGGCAAAATTCCTTCCTTGCTCGCAATAGGACACATCGAACATCAAGTCATTTCCTGCAGGAGAGGACAATAACATACCTACGCGAACCCCATCGGTACCATACTGCTCCATCAATTCAATCGGATCAGGAGAGTTACCTAAGGATTTGGACATCTTCCTTCCCAATTTATCCCTTACGATACCCGTTAAGTACACATTTCTGAAAGGAGGTTTTTGCGTATAATCATGGCCCATAATGATCATTCTCGCCACCCAGAAGAATAAGATTTCCGGCGCGGTTACCAGATCATTGGTTGGGTAATAATATTGGAATTCTGGATTCTCTGGATTACGGACACCATCAAAAACCGACAATGGCCATAAACCCGATGAAAACCAAGTATCCAATACATCATCTTCTTGACGGATACCAACTGCAGTTTTTCCCTGTTGCTCAAATTCAGCAATAGCTTCTGCTTCGGTTTTTGCCACAACGAACTCATTCTTCTCATTGAACCATGCCGGGATCCGCTGTCCCCACCATAACTGACGGGAGATACACCAATCCTTCACATTCTCCATCCAATGTTTATAGGAAGCAAAGAATTTCTCTGGAATCAATTTAATGGTTCCATCTTCCACATATTCTAGGGCAGGCTTCGAGAGCTCGTCCATTTTCAGGAACCACTGCATGGATAGCTTTGGTTCGATGGCCGCATCCGTACGCTCAGAAAATCCTACCTGAGATTTGTAATCTTCAATTTTTTCAATCTGACCTGCTTCTTCCAACAGCACAGCCACTTTCTTACGAGCAGCAAAACGATCTTCTCCGATCAGGATCTCTGCCTTCTCATTCAAGGTACCATCATCGTTCAGGATATCGATAACAGGCAGATTATGTTTTTGACCCAATTCGTAGTCATTCAGATCATGGGCAGGAGTAACCTTTAAACATCCTGTACCAAATTCCATTTCTACATATTCATCCTGGATGATCGGAATTTCACGATTGATCAATGGAACCAATACGGATTTCCCCTTAAGGTGGGTATAGCGCTCATCGTTCGGGTTGATACAGATAGCCGTATCGGCCATGATCGTTTCTGGACGCGTGGTCGCAATAATCACATATTCCTTGCTATCCTTGATGTTATAGCGGATGTAATACAATTTCTGGTTCACTTCCTTACGGATTACTTCCTCGTCAGAAAGAGCTGTTTTTCCTTGCGGATCCCAGTTTACCATCCGTACGCCACGATAGATATAGCCTTCTTTGTAGAACTTGATGAAAGTATCCAAAACCGCCTCAGAAAGATCCGGATCCATGGTGAATTTGGTTCTTTCCCAATCACAGGATGCACCTAATTTTTCCAATTGCTTCAGGATGATGCCACCATACTTCTCTTTCCATTCCCAAGCATATTTCAAGAACTCCTCTCTGGAGATGGATTTCTTGTCGATGCCTTTTTCTTTCAACATAGCGACGACTTTAGCCTCCGTAGCGATGGATGCATGGTCAGTTCCAGGTACCCAGCAGGCATTTTTACCTTGCATGCGGGCACGACGGATCAACACATCCTGGATCGTATTATTCAACATGTGGCCCATGTGCAATACTCCAGTCACATTAGGTGGAGGCATTACAATTGTATAAGGCTCACGATCGTCTGGTACCGAACGGAAAAATCCATTCGACATCCAGTAAGAATACCACTTCTCTTCGGCTTCTTTGGGACTGTAGGTCTTTGCTATGCTCATTACGTATTAAATAGATTCTAAAAGGATACAAAAATACGCAATAATCGCCGCTTTTCACATGCCTGAGGTATAATTTAATGCATGGAAAGCCTTCCAATTGTAAATTATTGTTAAGAAAGTGTTAGCTAAAGATTATTAAGTGTATTTTTGGCGGTCAAAATAGCAAGACTCATGCAAAGACTTGTCCATGAATTCAATATTTTACTGCGGTATTTTGCCTTTTGGTTAATCATCTGTTTTATCGACAGGGCGGTATTTATTGCGTCGTTTTCGGAGAAGATCGGGGAAGGTGGGTTCATGGATATATTGGAGATTTATTGGCATGGATTATCGTTAGACTTTTCCGTAGCTGCCTACATCTGTGCTATTCCCTTTCTTTTTTATTTCCTTTCCTATTTTATTCCCAAGTTGAGATGGGGGCTAAAACCGTTGCATGTTTATACCATGTTGGTTTTGATCCTCTTCTTTTTGACCATGTTTATCAATGTGAATATCTACCGAGAGTGGGGGGATAAGATTTCAAAGCGTGCAGTTGATGCCGTTTTGGAAGACGCCATAGGCGCTGCGGCTTCCGCAGAATCAACGCCAATATTCATTCCGATATTGGGGATAATTCTTGGAGTAGGACTTTCCTATTGGTTTTATACAATGTTGTTCAAGAACCTGCGCTATCGTAATTTCCATAAACCAACCGCTGTCGTGTTGCTGTTTGTTCTAATAGCAGGATTATTATTCACTTTTATCCGTGGGGGTTATGGAAGAGCACCGCTAAATCCCAGCAGGGCCTATTTTTCTTCCGAAGCATTCTATAATCATGCTGCGGTGAATACCCAATATGCCTTGTTGAAAGAATATTTCAGCAGCAATAGGCGAAACCATTCTCCTTACCTCTATTTTGAACCTGAGGAAAGAAAGAAAATATTAAATCCTGTTTTTACCCAAGATCAAGATTCAAGTTTACAGATCTTGACCAATAGCCGGCCAAACATCGTTTTATTGGTTATGGAAAGCTTTACCGCAGATCTGGTTGAATCGCTGGGCGGGGAAAAAGGGGTAAGCCCTAATCTGGAAAAGATAATGCAGCAGGGGGTATCCTTCCAGCATATCTACGCCACTTCCGACCGTTCGGACAAAGGTATCATTGGTATATTCAGTGCTTTTCCGGGACAAGGGCCAGAAAGTATCATCAAATACATCGACAAGCATGAGAACCTCCCAGGAATGGGGCAGGAATTGGATAGCTTAGGCTATCGGTCGGCTTTTTACCATGGTGGGCAATCCGAATTCTACAATATGAAATCCTACATGTTGGCACATGGAGTGGAAGAGGTCGTTGATAACCATAACTTCAATCCATTGGAAGAACGTTCTTCCTGGGGAGTTTATGATCATGTGGTTTTCCAACGGATGCTGAAAGACATACAAAAAGAAAAACAACCATTTTTTTACAGTTTGTTCACTTTGAACAATCATGAACCATTCACCTTAAACAACGGCTATAAGTTTGGGGATAAATCAAATGCCGATAAATTTCGAAGTACGGCCTATTATACCGATTCCGTTATCATGGATTTCTTGGAACAGGCCAAAAAAACAGCCTGGTATAAAAACACCTTATTTGTGCTGGTCGCTGATCATGGGCATCGTTTACCGAGTGAAAAATTTGATATTACCCATCCCAACAGGTTCCATATTCCAATGATATTCTTTGGAGAGGTGATCAAACCGCCCTATAGAGGGTTAAAAGTGGAAAAGATAGGCAACCAAAATGACCTGGTAGCCACCCTGTTCAAGCAATTAGGGATACCTGCAGATCGATACAGATGGAGCCGTGATCTTCTAAACGCCAATACGCCTTCTATTGCCTTCTATAATTCTAAAAATTCCTTTGGAATCATTCAGAAAGACCAAGAGATTTCCTACGATCATATAGGGAATTCCATTAATTATATGAAAAACAAGGACTATCCAAAATCGAAAACGGATAGTCTATTAAATCTAGCAAAAGCATATTATCAAGAAGTCTACCAGGACTTTATGAATTATTAACATGATTAAGTTAAACAGTTGGTTTGGGCCATATATTGCTATTACCCTACGGATTCTAGCGATGCTTATTATTTATGCCGTTTTACGGTTGGGGTTCTACTGGATCAACCTCAGCCAATTTCCTGGGATAAGTTCCAGTGAATTGATGTACATGATGTTTGGGGGGATCCGTTTTGATATTGTGGCGCTATTCTACATCAATATCCTTTATATTTTGATGTTCGCCTTGCCCATTCCGTTCAAATACCATCCAAAATATCAAAAGGTTGGCAAATGGCTATTTGTAGTAAGCAATTCCATCGGAATAGGATTGAACCTTATCGATTATGCTTATTACCCTTTTACACTGAAAAGAACAACAGGGACCGTTTTTAGCCAATTTGCCAACGAAGATAACCTCCTGAGGCTGACCGTGGATTTCCTGATCGATTACTGGTACCTGCTGATCGTGTTTGTCCTGATCGCCTGGTTATTTGCGAAAGGGTATGACCTGATCAAATTACAGCGTCCCAAAAAAATGGCTTGGCCATTTTATGCGGTTCAAACGGTAGGTCTTCTGTTGGTTGCGTTCTTTTTTATTGGAGGCGTTAGGGGAGGATGGGCGCACAGTACACGCCCAATTACCCTGAGCAATGCCGGAGATTACGTCAAATCTCCAGAGGAGATGAACATTGTGCTCAATACGCCATTTTCCGTTCTAAAAACCCTAAAGGCAGTGACCTATAAGGAGAAACATTATTTTTCCGAAAAGGATTTGGAAAGCATTTATCCAGTTATCCATCAGCCCAAAGATTCCAGCAACTTCAATAAGCTGAATGTGGTTTTCCTGATCCTGGAAAGCTTTGGAAAGGAGCATATCGGTTTTTATAATAAACAATTGGATGGAGGAAAGTATAAAGGCTATACCCCTTTTTTAGACTCCTTGATACCCCAGTCCTATACCTTTAACCGTTCCTATGCCAATGGGCGAAAATCCATCGATGCATTACCTTCCGTCATTACCGGAATCCCTTCCATCGGAGAACCATTTGTGCTCTCCATCTATTCGGGGAATAAAACAACCAGCATCGCCAAGCTATTAGGCGATAAAGGCTATGAAACCGCTTTCTTCCATGGTGCACCGAACGGTAGTATGGGTTTTTCCGCATATATGCAATTGGCGGGTATCAAAAAGTATTTCGGAAAAACAGAATATAACAACGATGCAGATTTTGACGGGATCTGGGGTATTTGGGATGAACCCTTTATGCAATATATGGCCAATGAAATGGATCATCTAAAAGAACCTTTCTTCAGCAGTTTCTTTTCCTTATCTTCCCACCATCCCTTTAAAGTGCCCGAAAAATATGAAGGCAAATTTCCGAAAGGAAACTTGGCCCTCCATGAACCGATCGGCTATGCTGATTATTCCCTGAAACGATTCTTTGAAACGGCAAAAACAAAGCCTTGGTACAACAATACCTTGTTCGTCATCTGTGCAGACCATGCCAGCATGAGTTTTTTCGATGAATACCATACTTTACCCAATTCATTTTCCATACCTATCATCTTTTATTATCCTGGAGGGGAACTGAAAGGCCTGTCGGATAAATTGGTGCAACAGATTGATATCATGCCTACCGTATTGAATTACCTGGGCTATGACCAGCCTTATTTTTCCTTTGGATTTGATGCTTTTGCACCGGATACGAACAATTTCCTTATCAGTAATATTGGTGGCGGCTCCTATAATATTTTCAAAGGCGATTATTTCATGACCTATGACAATGATGAGGTAAAATCCCTTTACAATCTTCGCCAAGATGCTTTATTGAAAAAGAATTTATTGGGTAAGGAAGCAGCCGTACAGGAAGATATGAAGATCACGGTCCAGGCATTCATCCAACAATACAATTACCGGATGATCCATAATAAACTAACCGCCAAATAGGGGGAAAATTACCAGTCCTTCCCGAATCGATATCGAAGGGTAAACTGTTGCTGGTTATCAAAGAAACCATCCGAAATATGGAAGGAAGCAGAAAACTTTCCTTCTATTCTATCCGATTGGAAAGGTATCCAACCAAGATCCAAGCGGTTATAGGTATCGCGATGGTAGAAAGGATCTCCCTGTGGTAGGTTTACCGCTTTCCCCAGATATAGACTATTGGCCAGGAAAAACCGTTTATAGCCCAGGTAAAGATTAGCTATAAAACCCGGTGATTTCTGCATGTCATATACCGATCTGACGCGGTCGAATCCATAGGTTGCTCCAGCATCCAATGTCAACGAATCCAGTAGCGTTTTTTTACTCAGATCCAGTCCTAACCTTAACATAACCACCGCATTGTCCTGAATATGTTCATCAATACTATCGTTGGATGTCAAGGCATTATGGTATAAGATCCCCTCATTCTGAACATAAAAAATACCTTTCTGGTATTTTCCGGAAATCCCAGCAATGAACTGTTCCCGATGGCTGTAACCTTGTTTGCTGGTCCAATCAATAAATACCGCCTGCTGGAAACCATTTATCTTGTACTGAAAATACAAACCTTCCAGATTAGGCCGGTCGTATTGGAAGGTATCCGCCAGCACCATCCGATGAATATCCTTGGTTCGTTCATAGCGAGGAATAAAACCTAATGCAAAATCGATATTTTCTGTTTTATAATTGTAATAAGCAATGGGATTTACCCGGCTTTGATTTTCCTTGTTTATTCCAAATTCCTGATTGAAATGTACCCCGCCATACAGTCGATGGTTTTCCTCCAGTTGAAAATAAAGGTTGGGGGAGATGGTCGCTCCAAAAAATGTCTTCGCCTGGGTATATGGCGCTTTATATTCCCTATTATCTGCGTAGCCAAGAAAATCTACTTTTAATCCGATGTTTTGGGCAGAAACCGTATGTATCCCTAAAAAAATAGAAAACAGGATAAGGGTTAGTTTTTGGAATGATGAAGCCTTCATAGGCGGCAATATAGCAATAAAATAGAAAAAGGCAGCCGATTTAGTTCGACTGCCTTTTTCCTTATATCTGGTAGGAATTATACTTCCAATAATAATCGTGCTGGATCTTCCAACAATTGTTTAACACGTACCAAGAAGCTTACCGACTCACGACCATCGATGATACGGTGGTCATAAGAAAGTGCAATGTACATCATCGGACGGATTACCACTTGACCATTTTCCGCGATAGGGCGTTGAATGATGTTGTGCATACCTAAAATAGCCGATTGAGGCGCATTGATGATTGGAGTAGACATCATGGATCCGAATACACCACCATTGGTAATGGTGAAAGTACCACCGGTCATTTCGTCGATCGTTAATTTGTTATCACGTGCTTTACCAGCCAATTCAGCAATCGCTTTTTCAATTTGGTGCAAAGACATCGCATCTGCATTTCTGATTACTGGTACTACCAATCCTTTAGGGGCAGAAACCGCGATGGAAACATCAGCGAAATCAGAATAAACGATTTCATTTTCATCGATACGTGCATTTACTGCAGGCCATTCTTTCAAGGCAGTTGTTACCGCTTTAGTGAAGAAAGACATGAATCCAAGTCCGATACCGTGTTTCTCTTTGAAAGAATCTTTGTATTTCGCTCTAAGGTCCATGATCGGTTGCATGTTCACTTCGTTGAACGTAATCAACATTGCTGTTTCGTTTTTCACCGCTACCAAACGCTTAGCGATGGTTTTACGCAATGAACTCATTTTTTCACGACGTTCAACACGTTCGCCAGCTACAGCAGGAGCTGCAGGTTTTGCAACAGCAGGTGCTGCAGCAGGTTTTGATTCTGCTTTTGGAGCAGATGCTTGAGCTTTTTCAGCATCTTCTTTGGTGATTCTTCCATCTTTACCAGTTCCCTTGATGCTGGAAGGATCGATACCTTTTTCCCTAAGGATTTTTGCAGCAGCAGGAGATGCGGTGCCAGCAGCATAGCTATCTGGGTTTTCATCATCCGATGCAGCAGTTTCGCCTTTTGCAGGTGCAGCAGCTTCTTCCTTCGCTGGAGCAGCTTCTGATTTCTCAGATCCACCAGCAGCAGGAGCATCGCCTTCTTCAATGGTACATACTACAGCTCCGATCTCTAAAGTATCACCCTCTTGTGCGATGATACGTAGGATACCAGCTTTCTCTGCCGGTAATTCAAACGTTGCTTTGTCTGATTCCAATTCGGCAATATTCTCGTCCATTTCAACGTAATCGCCATCTTGTTTTAGCCATTGGGCCAAGGTTACCTCGGTGATTGATTCGCCTACCGAAGGCACTTTGATTTCTAAGCTCATATAGTTCTTTTTTAAAACCGTCCGTTACATATTCCTTATACATAACGGACGGTCTAACATTTTGTTTATTCGAATGATTTATTAATAATTGCTTCCTGTTGTGCTACGTGTTTCTTCATGTAACCTGTAGCTGGGCTACCGCTTGCTGTACGTGCGATATAATCCGTGAATTCAATATCCGTTCTGCGTAAGGTACGGCAGTAGTATGGCCAAGCACCCATGTTCTCATTTTCCTCTTGAACCCAGATAAATTCTTTGGCGTTTTTATAGCGCTTATGGATCGCTTGCAATTGCTCCACTGGTGCTGGATAGATTTGCTCTATCCTTACGATCGCTACATCCGTACGTTTATCCGCTTGTTGTTTTTCCAATAGATCGTAATAGATCTTTCCTGAACAGAATAGTACACGTTTTACTGTAGTTGGTTTTGCGTAGCTATCATCGATTACCTCTTGGAAATTCTCTTTTGTAAAATCTGTTAATTTAGAAACCACTTTCGGGTGGCGCAACAAACTCTTCGGAGTGAATACGACCAAAGGCTTGCGGAAATTACGAACTAATTGACGGCGTAATAAGTGGAAGTAGTTTGCTGGTGTAGTACAGTTGGCAATGATCATGTTGTCGTTTGCACATAATTCCAAGAAACGCTCAATACGTCCTGAAGAATGTTCCGGACCTTGACCTTCCATACCATGTGGCAACATCATCACCAAACCGTTTGAACGCTTCCATTTGGTTTCTGCGCTGGAAAGGTACTGGTCTACGATGATTTGTGCACCATTGTAGAAGTCACCGAATTGTGCTTCCCAAATGGTCAAAGCTTGCGGATTTGCCAAGGCATATCCATATTCAAAACCTAAAACCGCGTACTCCGAAAGTAGGGAATTGTAGATGTTGAAACGCTCGCCACCATTCACATTTGCCAATGGGATATATTTTTCTTCTGAGTCTTCTAGTGTTAATACGGCATGGCGATGCGAGAAAGTACCACGTTGAACATCCTGTCCGGAGATACGAACGCGTTTGCCTTCATCCAATAGGGTAGCATATGCCATTAACTCACCCATTGCCCAATCGTAACTGTCATTCTTGATCATGGCAGCACGGTCTTCGAACAATTTCGAAATCTTACGGAAAAACTTCTTGTCTTTTGGAAGGGAGGTGATCTCAGTAGCCAATTTCAAGAATTCCTTATCAGATACCTTGGTGTCAACCGTGGTATGGATCTCTGCTTTTTTACCGGCATGTAATCCTTTCCAAGCACCACCAAACATAGGGATCTCTTCTTCCAAGTTCTCCACTTTTTTGGCAGCATCCAATTGCTCCTGCAAATAATCCTTGAATTCTTTTTCAATGGCTTTGGAGTATTCCGTATCCACCGATTTCTCGTCGATTAATTTCTTCGCATAAACCTCTTTCGGGTTAGGGTGCTTTTCAATGGCTTTGTACAATAATGGTTGCGTGAATTTAGGTTCATCAGCCTCATTGTGACCATAACGACGGTAACATAATAGATCGATGTAAACATCGGTCTTATATTTTTGACGGTATTCTACCGCTAGATTGATCGCATATACTACTGCTTCTACATCATCACCATTTACATGGAATACTGGTGAGGAAGAGATTTTTGCTACGTCAGTACAATATGTTCCTGAACGTGCATCTTTATAGTTGGTCGTAAAACCAACTTGGTTGTTGATAACGATATGAATGGTACCACCTGTGCGGTAACCTTCAAGCTTCGACATCTGTGTAACTTCATAGACCACCCCTTGACCAGCGATTGCTGCATCACCATGGATTAAGATCGGTGCAATCTTCGAGGAATCCCCGTCGTATTTCATATCGATCTTTGAACGCGTAATACCTTCAACGATCGGGTCTACGGTTTCTAGGTGAGAAGGGTTTGGTGCTAAAGACAGGTGAATGTGTTTTCCATCTTCTGTGGTTACATCCGAAGAATAACCTAAATGGTATTTCACATCACCACCAAATTGTAATTCCGGATCTTCTTCTGCATACATCTTACCTTCAAATTCGGAGAAGATGGTTTTGTATGGTTTGCCCATGATGTTGGAAAGCACGTTCAAACGACCACGGTGAGCCATTCCGATCATGAATTCCTGAATCCCTAAGCTTGCTCCAGTTTCGATTACGGAATCCAATGCCGGAATCAAACTTTCTGCACCCTCAAGGGAGAAACGTTTTTGACCTAAGAATTTAGTACCCAAGAAACTTTCAAAAACTACGGCACGGTTCAATTTCTTGAAGATGCGTTTTTTCTGATCGATGGAATAATTGGGTTTATTTCTATCCGCTTCCATACGGTCTTGCAACCATTTGATTTTTTCAGGGTTACGGATATATTTGAATTCCGCGCCGATAGATTCACAATAAGTGTCTTCGATCAATTGGCGGATATCACGTAGTTTAGCAGGACCTAAGCCTACCTCTACTCCAGCGTTGAACACCGTGTCCATATCGGACTCGGAGAGACCAAAGGTCTCCAACTCTTTGCCTGGGTAGTATTTACGACGCTCGCGTACAGGGTTCGTGTGTGTGAAAAGGTGTCCACGGTCTCTGTAACCATGGATCATGTTCAATACGTCAATCTCTTTTAACGCGTGTTCTGAAACATTATCAGCTGCAACAGTGCCAGGGTCTGCACCTTGTCCGAAATCAAATCCTTCGAAAAATTTCTGCCAACCGAAGTCTACGGAGTTCGGGTCTGCTTTGTACGATTGATATAACCCGTCGATGTAACTCGAATCGGCATTACTCAAATATGTCATATTGTCCATGCTGGATACGTAAGATAAAATTTTGCCAAATTTAGCAATAATAATATAAGTTTACAGCCTAATATTAGGCTAGTTTTAATAATTTACAACTTTTTTCCGAAACTCGGTCCAGTCCTGCGAAACATTTTCCTTGGCACTGGTTCCTACGGAAGCCATATGCGACCAGAACCCATATGTAGTAGCTGGCGCATAGTCCAATAGGTATTCCTCAAAAAATGCGGCACCTATTAACCAGTTGGAAGAGACATTCTGCGTAAAATACCTAGCTAACATTCTTCTCACTGCATAGGTTATATTTCCTTCTTCCTTCAGTTTTGCGATTCCTTCATCCACCGCTTGGTCGCCTGTGGTTCCCGATTTCCATTGTTCCAATTGGTTCTCATCTAAAAAGGAACTCGGTTTTTCCGATTGGCTGCCTTTCAGTTTGAAGAAAACGTTGGGGTATTTCTTCAACATGAATCGGAAATAATCCCGCCATAGAAGGGTCGTCATCAAACGGTCGTACCGGCGTTTATTTTGGATGAGGTTGGAGTTGCGCATCTGATCGTAAATGTAGATCGGCGATAGGGCACCAACGGCTATATAAGGTGAAATTTCGGTGTAATTCGCTATGGATTGGAAAGTTGGGTCCAACAGCTGCTGGAGTTTTTCCTTGGCGTGGGTTTCGCCCGCCGGAAGGAGTTGGTCGATCTCTTCACCAGTTGTGCTGTACCCCAGTTCTTCTAAAGAAGGAAACTTAGTAGCCTCCAAATGGGTTGGCGAAGGGATGGTCGTAGGTTCTTCAAATGGCTTGCGAACACTGCTTTCCCGTTCTATTTTTTTTCTGAAAATATTGAATTTATCAGGTATATCCTTAATAGGGAAGGGTAGATCCTCTTTATGGTACAAGGTATGGCCAATAAAATGCCTTAGGTTTATTTTTTGTTCCCATAACGCTGCTTCTACCATTTCAGAGATCTGTGTTTCCCGAGTGGCTACTTCGCGGTGATGATACACCTCCGAAACTTCATATTTAGCACATAACTTGGGGATGATCTCTTCAGGATACCCCACGAAGGTCATCAGATCACTCTGTAAAGCTTGAAGTTTTTCTTTGAGATGGGAAACGGTTTCGCGTTGGAAAAGGGCCCTATTTAAACCGGTGTTGTACTGGTCAAATTTGTTCTTATTGTAGTATCGCGGATCAAAACAAAAGACGGGAATAACGAGGTCGAATTTATGAAGTGCCTCCGTTAACACTTCATTATCGTGTAATCTTAAATCATTTCTGAACCAAACAAGAACTACTTTTTTACCCATGCCGTTTTTTTCCCAATATGCGATGCTAACAAATATAGCCTTTTAGATAGGTTTATAGCACTTTTAACCCCAATTTTTACACGATATAGACAATATGTATTTTATTAAATGTTTAATATTGTTAAATTTTAAAATTGATTAAACTTTCATTAAAATAATCTGTTTCATATGGTAAAGTTGTTTACTAAAAATTAGGAGGACTGATGGAGATACTTTTATCCGGACTCAATTCATATTTAGGCAAACGAGCCATGAGCAACCTAAATGCAGATGAGTATCATGTCCATGGGATTGCACGTGATGTCGATCTCTATAGAGCGAAGCAGATTGAAGAGCCAACGGCGAGTTTAGATATGGTCGACCTGTTGAGAAAAGGTCAGGAATACGAAGATTATAAAGTAGTAGGTGGAATCCAATTGGGAATCTATATTACCCATGTTCCCACCCTGTCAGAGCATGTCAACTTGAACATGGAGCTGATCACTTTGAATAATTTTATTCAATTGGCCGAACGAAATGGCTGTAGACGTATTGTCTATATCGCACGATTAATGGATAAGCCCTACATACAATTTATAAAGCAGGTATTGGAACATTCGGGCCTTACCTATACCATCGTATTGAAAAATTTAGCGATCGGAAAGGGTAGTGTGCTCGATAAGTACATGCACAAACTGATCAATTCGAAATACTTGGCTTACGATACGGATTTTGCCAAGATAAAATTCAACCCCATTTCTGCTTTAGACCTTGTTCGGTGGATCTATAATGTAGACTGGGAAAAGAATTTTAAAAATGAGATTATCGAAATCGGAGGTGCCAAAACGGTGACCATCCAGGAAATGTTCAGGCTTTACAAAAAAACACTTTACCCGAACAGTAAGGTGCAAAGTGTTAAAGTACCAGGGATTTTTATGAATATGTGGTTCAAGAAATTGTATAGGATCAATAAAGAGGACTTGATCGAATTCAAGAGACTGATGTCTATGGAATATCCTATTGATAACAGTACATGGAAAAATATTATGTTGTTCTCTTTTACCCCATTGGACCAAGTGATCCAATTTGACCAATAGCTAATAGCCAATAGCTTTCAATATTGCCTTCTTTCCATTACATTTGTAGCTATTTGCTATTACTATGGGATATAAAAGTTTACGTGATTGTGTTCAGGATCTGGAGCAACATGGACATTTGATTCGAATCAAAGAGGAGGTTGATCCTTATCTTGAAATGGCGGCAATCCATATGCGTGTATATGATGCGCAAGGGCCGGCTTTATTCTTTGAACGGGTCAAAGGTTCTAAATTTCCTGCGGTTTCCAATCTTTTCGGTACGTTGGACCGTTCCAGGTTCATGTTCAGGGATTCCTTGGACCATGTAAAAAAATTGGTGGACGTGAAGATGAATCCGATGTCGGTACTCAAGAAGCCATTCCAATATGTGGGTTCTTCGATGGTGGCGTTAGGGGCATTACCATGGAAAAAGAAATCGGGGGCTCCTATACTTTATGGGCGGACCCAAATATCCGAACTTCCTCAGATCGTCAACTGGCCTATGGATGGAGGTCCATTCGTGACCATGCCACAGGTGTATACCGAAGATATCAGCAAGCCGGGAATCATGAATGCCAATCTGGGCATGTACAGGATTCAATTGGCGGGCAATGATTATATTCAAGACCAGGAAATCGGTCTTCATTACCAACTTCACCGAGGCATTGGTGTGCATCAGACCAAGGCCAATCAATTGGGTAAACCTTTAAAAGTCAGTATTTTTGTTGGGGGTCCGCCTTCACATCCCTTGTCTGCCGTGATGCCACTACCGGAAGGTCTTTCGGAAATGATATTTGCCGGTACATTGGGAAACAGACGCTTCCGTTATTTTTATGATGATGAAGGGTTCTGTATCTCTGCGGATGCTGATTTTGTGATCACGGGAACTGTATATCCTAATGAGAACAAACCGGAAGGGCCATTTGGCGACCATATCGGCTATTATTCCTTGGTACATCCCTTCCCGTTGATGAAAGTACATAAAGTGTACCATCGGAAGGATCCAATCTGGTCGTTCACTGTCGTTGGTAGACCTCCACAAGAGGATACCAGTTTTGGTGCTTTGATCCATGAGATCACGGGTAATGCAATCCCACAACAGATTCCGGGCTTGCATGCCGTTCATGCGGTAGATCCAGCGGGTGTCCACCCTTTGTTGTTTGCCATCGGAAGCGAAAGGTACACCCCTTATCAGAAGGTGGAAAGACCACAAGAGCTGTTGACCATTTCGAACCTGATCTTGGGAACCAACCAGTTGAGTTTGGCGAAATTCCTGTTTATTTCTGCGAAAGAAGATAATCCGGGATTGGATATCCATCATATCAAGGATTTCTTTAGCCATATCTTTGAACGGATCGACCTGAGCAGGGATCTGCATTTCCAGACCAATACCACGATCGATACGTTGGATTATACCGGTGATGGCTTGAATACGGGTTCTAAGGTTGTTTTTGCTGCTGTGGGTGATAAGAAGAGAGAGCTAGCTACGGAACTGCCGGCAGATCTGGATCTTCCTAGGCCGTTTAACCATGCGAAATTAGCACTGCCAGGAATTATTGTGGTAGATGGGAAAGGATTTAGTACCTATGAGGAGGAGAATAAGGCGATTGCAGCATGGGCGGAAGCCGTAAAAGATAAGGATTGGAAGGGGATTCAGTGTATTGTACTGGCTGATGATGCGGGGTTTGTAGCGGAGAATGAGAATAATTTTGTTTGGATTACTTTTACCAGAAGTAATCCTTCGCATGATATACATGGGGTTGGGGCATTTACGGAATTTAAGCATTGGGGCTGTAAGGGTCCGGTGATTATTGACGCGAGAAGTAAACCTCATCATGCACCGGATTTAGTCAAGGATGAAAAAGTGGAAAGGAGAGTGGATGAGTTGGGGGCTAAAGGTGGGTCATTGCATGGGGTTATTTAATATGTTATCCTGAGAGTAGTCTTCCTGTCATTGGTAGCGGAGTCGAAGGATCAGTACGCCATATAAAGAGGCCGAATCAAGTAGTTGATTCGGCTTTTTTTTATTTGCTTGGTTCGTGGTGTAGGCAGGATTTAAGTGATATGTAAGTGAGTTGTAAGTGACTTTTAGCACTTACACCTCACTTACAAGTCACTTACACCTCACTTCCAGAAAGAGCCAAGTCGCGTCATTTCGAGGAACGAAGCAATCTTTGAACTAATCCAAAGATTGCTTCGTCGTGCCTCCTCGCAATGACGCGTCTACCATCTATCATCTATCATCTATCATCTATCATCTAATATCTATAATCTAATTACAATCTATTCAACAAAAATTAAAAAACATTATGAAATTAATTTTATAATCATTTTATTTGTATCATAATATCAACAAAACAATAAAAACATTAATAAAATTTTAATATTATGTGTGGAATAGTAGGAGCCTTTGAAATCAAGCAACCTGTGTCCGAATTAAGACCTCAAGTATTGGAAATGTCGAAACGTATCCGTCATCGTGGTCCAGATTGGTCAGGGATCTACAGTTCAGAAAGAGCAATTTTAGCGCATGAGCGATTAGCGATCGTTGATCCAAAATCGGGAAGCCAGCCATTGTACAGTCCGGATGGACAAGTTATTTTGGCTGTAAATGGTGAAATCTACAATCACCAAGCGCTACGAAATTCCCTGGCACATTATGACTTCACTACACTATCCGATTCCGAAGTGATCCTAGCCCTTTACCTGGAAAAGGGTCCGGCATTTGTCGAAGACCTGAACGGCATCTTTGCCTTTGCCTTATACGATGCCCGTGATGATTCTTTTTTCATTGCCAGAGATCATATGGGTATTATTCCACTTTACTACGGTAAGGATCAATATGGTCAACTATTTGTAGCTTCCGAGTTAAAATCCTTGGAAGGTTTTTGCGAGCAGATCGACCATTTTCCTCCAGGACACTACCTGTACAGCAAGGAAGGCCAGGAGCCTATCCAATGGTACAAACGGGATTGGGAGCAATATAGTACTGTAAAAGATAAGGAAACCGACCTGGGAAAATTACGCCAAGGATTGGAAGATGCCGTACATCGGCAATTGATGTCGGATGTCCCTTACGGGGTTTTATTATCCGGAGGATTGGATTCCTCGGTAATTGCCGCCATCACCAAAAAATTCGCATCCAAAAGGATCGAATCCGAAGATCAGGAAGAAGCCTGGTACCCCCAATTGCATTCTTTTGCCGTGGGGCTGAAAGGATCTCCGGATCTTATTGCTGCACAAAAGGCTGCTGATCACATTGGTACCATCCACCACGAAGTTAACTTCACGATTCAGGAAGGCTTGGATGCCATTCGTGACGTGATCTATCATTTGGAAACCTATGATGTGACCACTATCCGTGCTTCAACACCCATGTACCTTTTGGCCAGGGTGATCAAATCCATGGGCATCAAGATGGTGTTATCTGGGGAAGGGTCGGATGAACTGTTTGGAGGTTATCTATATTTCCATAAAGCACCAAATGCGCAGGAATTCCATGAGGAAACGGTTAGAAAACTGAAAAAATTATACCTCTACGATTGTCTACGCGCCAATAAATCATTGGCAGCATGGGGGGTGGAAGGTCGGGTTCCATTTTTGGATAAGGAATTCATGGATATTGCGATGCGCATCAACCCACAAGATAAAATGATCACTTCCGAACGCATGGAGAAATGGGTAGTCAGAAAAGCATTTGAGGATTACCTACCGGAAAGCATTGCTTGGAGACAAAAGGAGCAGTTCTCGGATGGTGTGGGCTATTCCTGGATCGATACGCTGAAAGCGCAGGCGGAGGAAAAAGTGACGGATACGGAATTTGATGCCGCAGCCAAACGCTTTCCGATCAATACACCAAAAAACAAGGAAGAGTATCTGTACAGAAGTATATTTGAAAGTCATTTCCCATCGGACGCGGCAGCCAAATCGGTTCCATCGGTGAAGTCCGTGGCCTGTAGTACGCCTGAAGCCTTGTTATGGGATGCTTCTTTCCAGAATATGAACGATCCATCAGGAAGAGCAGTCGCTTCTGTCCATAACAGCACCAGTGGTTATGCCGTATTGAGCTAGCATATAGCTGCTCATGATCATGATGCCGGAATCGGGAACATAAGCCACAAATTTGTTGATGGCTAAAATGGAATCAGAGGCTATAAATAAAAGAGAGCCGATAAAGATGAATAAGAAACTTGCCAAGTTGGTCTGCTGTTTTCGGGTAAAAGCGAACAAGGCCATGGCAGCTATCACGAGGATATAGGCAATGACCGGAATTTCCAATACACCTAAACTGGGTTTTAGAACGCTATACAGGTAGTAGGAATAACTGATGAGCAGACAGGCAATGAAAATATAACCTTTATGTTTGGTCAGGCTTAGGCTGGACGTTTGTCTGAGGAATGCCCAAGCATAAAGGATATGGCCGATAAGAAAAGAACCTAAGCCAAAGATGAACATGTTGTTCATCATGAGAAAGACATCGCCGGCTAAGCCAAAGACCAATCCGGCAGCTATCAATCGGTGAAATTTTCTCTTCAAGCCTGTCGCATTCCAGAGGAACAAAACCAATACGATACAGATCAATGGTTTCGTCATGGTCCTTAATCCATCCATTTGCTGTTGTATGGCTACCAGATGGCAGATAAACAGGATGGCAAAAACGATATGGAATATGATTTTTTTAATGATTTATTGAATTATTGATTTCTTTTTTTGCTCTATTCCTTTTGATCAGCAGATAGGATATCCAAAGCAGGATCAACCAAACGGGGATCAATTCAACAGATATCTTCAGGCCAGTAAACCACATCATCACTAAGACCCCCACGAGAAACAAGAGGCTAAAGTAATTACTGATCGGATAAAGGATGGTTGGGAATTTTGTTTTCACACCTTCCTTATCCTTTTGCTTACGGAAGAACATATGCGTCAGCGTGATCATGATCCAATTGATGATCAATGAAGATACCACCAGCGACATCAGGATCCCCAATGCTTCCTTAGGGATCACTTTATTGATCACTACCGTAATGGCCACAATGGCTGCGGATGCCAGGATAGCCGCAATAGGAGAGTGGTTCTTGTTTAATTTTTTAAGGAACCTTGGTGCATTGCCCTGTTCTGCCAATCCATACAACATCCTGGAATTACTGTATACACAGGAGTTATAAACGGATAGTGCGGCGGTTAATACGATTACGTTCAAGACATTGGCAATTACATTGGTGAAATAGAAGGTATTCCCAAACATTTCAAATTGAAAGCCTTTCAGGGTGGCAAATACTTCCACAAAAGGGCTGGTTTCTGCCGTGATGGTACGCCATGGCATAAGGGAGAACAGGATGAATAGAGCACCCACGTAGAACACCAAAATACGCCACAACACTTGGTTAGTCGCTTTAGGGATGTTCTTTTCCGGGTTCTCCGCTTCAGCCGCTGTGATACCTACCAGCTCCAATCCACCGAAGGAGAAGATGATGATCACGAGGGCGGCTAGGAGCCCTGAATAGCCCATTTCAGCATTTCCACTGAGCCAACCATGTGGGAAAAATCCACCATCGTTGACGAGGTTCTCTACCGTTGCCCTTTCTCCGCCATTGCCGGATATCAATAGATAGGCACCGAAGATGATCATGGCAATAATCGCCACGACCTTGATGATGGAAAACCAGAATTCGGTTTCCCCATATACTTTGACGGATGCGAGGTTGATCGCGTTAATAACGAAAAAGAAGAAAAGGGTGGAGACCCAGAGCGGAATTTCTGGCCACCAGAATTGTACATATTTTCCAATGGCAGTCAATTCGGCCATGGACACCAGGATATAGAGGATCCAATAGTTCCAACCGGAGGCGAATCCAGCAAATGGCCCCCAATATTTGTTGGCGAAGGTACTGAAGCTGCCTGAAACTGGCTCCTGAACGACCATTTCTCCCAATTGGCGCATGATGAAGAAAGCGACCAAGCCTGCAATGGCATAGCCGAGGATAACAGATGGCCCAGCTAGGATAGCGGCTTGACCAACGCCTAAAAATAATCCGGTTCCTATGGCTCCACCAAGAGCAATTAATTGAATATGACGGTTGCTAAGTCCTCTTTTGAGTTCCTTTTCCTTGTTTTCTTGCACGTTGTTGACAGGTTAATTACTGATTATATGTTTTATAACGGTACAAGATAATTTTTTCCAATAACATATAAAACAAAAGCTCCCTTTATTTTAAAGAGAGCTTTTAGATATTTTTTTATATCAGGTTTACTTCTTCGGATCCATTTTTACATCGCAGGAGCATCCCTTACCACATCCTGGGCTACTTTTTTTACTGAAGAAGGGTTTGAAGATGAAGTATAAAGCCCCAATAAAAAGGATGAAAATAATGATGTACTGAATGATTAAACCCATGATGTTCTTATTTTAGAAGTTGATAAGCGATTAAAGCGGCTACATAGGCAAGACCAGTCATGAACAAGGTCTGTATCAAGGTCCATTTCCAGGAGCCGGTTTCCTTACGTACCACACCGATCGTTGCCATACATTGCATAGCGAAGGCGTAGAACAATAATAACGATATTCCCGAAGCCATATTATAAGCTGGTTTGCCGGTATTGGCGTTGATTTCTGAACGCATCTTATCCAATAATGATCTTTTCTGACCATCATCTTCGATGTCCACTTCATCCCCAAGGCTATAAACAACAGCCATGGTTCCCACAAATACTTCGCGTGCCGCAAAGGAAGAAATCAAGCCGATACCCATTTTCCAATCATATCCCAATGGCCTTACGAAAGGCTCTATACCCATACCCAGGTAACCCAAGAAGGAGTGTTCCAATTTATAAGAGGCCACTTCTTTATCAAACTGCTCCTCTTCCAGATTAGGTTTCATAGCTGTTACATATTCGTCAGCCTTATAGAATTTATCGTTTGGACCAAAATTACCCAATACCCATAGGACAATGGAAATCATCAAGATGATCTTACCGGCATCCCATAGGAACCCTGAAGCTTTATCCCAAACATTGGTCAATACATTTTTCCAATCTGGCGCTTTATAGGTCGGTAATTCAAAAATCAGGTAAGACGAACGAACGCTTTTGATCACTTTGTTCAGTATCCAAGCAGAGCCCAAGGCACCAATAATTCCTAATAGGTACATGCCAAAAAGAACCATACCCTGTAGGTTGAATCCTAAAACCCTGGTTTCTGGAATAACCAATCCAATAATGACGATATAGATCGGTAAGCGGGCGGAACAGGTCATGAATGGGGTTACTAACATGGTCAATAACCTTTCTTTTGGGTTCTCGATATTCCGCGCCGACATTACTGCCGGGATAGCACAGGCCGCACCTGACATCAATGGGATCACCGATTTTCCGTTTAGACCAAAAGGTTTCAACCAACGGTCCATTAAGAAAACGACCCTACTCATGTAGCCTGATTCCTCCATTAAGGAAAGGAATAGGAAGAGGATAACGATCTGCGGAAGGAAGATAACGATTCCACCAATACCTGCTACTATACCGTAAATAAATAAGGAAGCCAAAGGTCCATCAGGAAGGGCAGCATCCAATTTTCCGGTAATATCTGCAAATAAGCCATCGATCCAATCCATCAAAGGACCTGACCAGGCAAAGATCGCTTGGAAGATCACGAACAATAGACCAAAAAAGATGATGTATCCCAGAATAGGATGTAAAAGGATACGGTCTATCTTGGAGGTATTGTTCAGTTTTTTATTCTCCGCTTTCTGGATGATTGGTTTAAGATCCTCCGTTATGGCATCATGGCGAATCTGGGATTCCAGTTTTTGCATCTCATGGATATTCAATCGATACTTGGTCCTTATCGCCTCCAAGGCCATTTGTTGCTCAGTTGTTAGGCTGGAAATTCTTTCTTGAGCGAGATATTGCCAAGTAAGGTACTCCGTTGCTAATGGAAAAATCCGTTTAGCTTCATCAAGGGCGGCCGAATATGTTGCAGGAATCTGAAAATTCCCGAAGTATGTTACAGGACTTTGTGGAAATGCAGCTACAAGTTCGTCAATTCCTTTACCCGTTCTGGCGTTTGTTTTATAGACTTTCGTCTTCAGGTAAACCTCTAATTTTTGGATGTCGATCTGCATCCCTTTGCTCTCGATTTCGTCCATCATATTGATGACAAAAATGGCAGGAATTCCTAATTCACGAGCCTGTTGATAAAGGATGATAGACCGTTTGATGGTAGCAGGTTCTGCCACGACCAAGGTCAGATCGGGGTGATATGGATTGTTCTTATCACTTAATATTTGAAATACGATTTCCTCATCCAAGGAGTTGGGGAACAAGGTATATGTTCCGGGAAGATCGATGATATGGTAGGTTTTGTTATGTGCTTTAAGGCTTCCTTCGCGCTTTTCAACGGTGATTCCAGGGTAATTCCCAACTTTTTGGTTTAGTTTGGTCAGCCTGTTGAACAAGGAAGTTTTACCAACATTGGGGTTTCCTAAAAGTACAATATTTGGATTTTTCATTAAATTTTTTCTACAGTTATTAACTTGGCTTCGGACTTGCGGATGGCAATTAAGGAATTGTTTTCGATGATGTTCACACAGATCGGTCCACCAAATGGAGCTTTGTGTTTGATTTCAATGAGCGATCCTGGATAAAAGCCAAGCTCAAAGAATTTTGCTGGAATTTCCAAGGAATCTATGGTTTGAATTTTTACGGTGTCGCCAATTTTTAGTCTGTCGAGGCTAATATTGTTCTGCATTTCGGAAGTTGAACGGTTCAAAAAAATACGTTTTGAGCAAAGATAAATAATTAAAATCTTTTAAATTGCGGATTAAGTCACACTAATGTATTTTTAAAGTTATGCCAAAGATTGAAGAACTGGTAAAAGTGAAGCAATTCGCTAGCCCTTGGCATCGCGTTACGGTCAATGTTATCTATACGAACAACTGGCTGAATGTGATGCTCGAAAAGAGAGCAGGAGCAAAGCAGCTTACACTACAGCAATTTAATGTGTTGAGGGTATTGCGAGGTCAGTTCCCAAATCCCGTAACAAACAATTTATTGAAGGAGCGTTTGCTGACAAAAACGCCCGACATCAGCCGCTTGGTGGATCGAATCGTTGGAAAAGGTTTGGTCTCCAGGACGAAGAATGGCAGTGATAAACGGGCGGTGGATCTGTTGATCACCGACAAAGGGTTGAAGCTGTTGCATGATATCGAAAACGATATGATGCTGGATGATGTTTTGGCGCCAAATCTGACCACCGAAGAATTTATGCAACTAAGTGAACTGTTGGATAAATTCCGCGGTGAATCGAATGGGCAAGCGGGCTAATTAATGCTCATGATCGTGATCATGGTCATGGTCATGGTTATGATCATGATCATGGTCGTGATTGTGGTCATGATGATCATGTTGTTCTGTTCCTGTTGCCGGACCGTGAGATCCATGGTCATGCTCGTGAGGGAAAAGGAAGTTTGCCAACGAAACCAAAACGCCACAAAGAACCGCCAACATTTTCTTTTTGTTGAAGGTATGATGGTCTGCCGATCCTGACTCAAATAGGATGGTGGTGGATATATGTAAAAATATACCGATTACCACGGCCATGATCTTATCAAAATATTGTCCTATACTTCCAATATCGCCAGCACTGATACCTTTACTGGTCAGGAATCCGAGCGGTGTCATGGCTGCAAATATGGCTATGAACAGAATGATGTTCTGTTTGTTCAACTTCGTGTTGATCAAAAGACTACCTAAGGCAAAGGCCGCCGGAATATGGTGGATGGCAATACCGAATACCAATTCATTACGATGTCCTGATGCTAATGGAAAACCTTCTAAAAAGGCATGTAAACACAAACTGATCAATATGGCGATGGGGAATGCTTGCTTATGGTCTGCATGCCCATCGGAATGTATATGGCCGTGTTCAATTCCTTGGGAGAAATGCTCCAACACCAATTGGAACAAGAATCCGCCAAGGATGTATAATCCGATGATTTCTCCTGGAGTAGATCCGCTGTGGTATACCTCAGGGATCAGGTGCAATACAGTGATGGCAAATAGGTAGGCACCACTGAATGAAAGGATAAGCTTGAGTAATTGTGTATTGTCTCTTTTCACAAAGAAAACAGCGACACCACTAATTAAAGCTGAAAAAAATAAAATAGAGACAATTAAGAAACTACTCATGTGTTACTGGTATGGGGTTATTTGGGGATTCGAAAAATTTCGGATAAAATCGTTTGAACAGATAACCGGTGCCTAAACCGATCAATGTTCCTAGGATGGCACCACAGATGATATCAAAAGGATAATGTACGCCTACATAGATCTGCGAAAAGGCGATGGACGCGGCCCAAAGGATACAAAGCCATAGGGCATGTCGCCATTTGCGGCGGAATAGGACAATCCAGAAGAAGGCCATCCCAAAATGGTTCGTCGCATGGGAAGAGGTAAAACTGAAACCGGATCCACAACGTGCCCTTAAGTTCACTTGATCTTTAAAAACCACATCATTACAAGGTCTGACCCTCTTGACCGTCTTTTTGATCAGGTGCGAGGAAGTTGCATCGGTAATACCAAAGGTAATCAAGGTACAGGCAACGATCAGCACGCCAGTTTTGCCATAGTGCTTTATGAAAAAAATGATGAGGAAGAGGTAAAGTGGAGACCAGGTATACGGGTTCCTTAAAATTGGTAATAGCCAGTCAAACACGGGATTGCTTAATCCTTGATTGATGGCTAAAAAAAACTCTTTATCGAATGCAATAATATTTTCTAACATATAGTCTAAATAGAATGGTCCATTTTTTCAGACCAAATCTATAAAAAATCAACCTTGCTTCCTAATGGCTTTGTGGAGCTAAAAGAAACAATGTTGCAACAAAAGTAGGTAATTAATTGAAAAAAAGAATAAAAGTCATGAATAAATATTTTTTAGATTAAATTTACGGCGAACAAACAATCAAATATGGCATTAATAAAATCTATTTCAGGAATTAGAGGAACCATAGGTGGTAGACCAGGCGATAATTTAACTCCAGTTGATATCGTCAAGTTTACAGCAGCCTACGGAAAGATTATTACAGCAAACTCAAGCAATAAAACAATCGTTGTCGGTCGTGATGCACGTATTTCTGGCGAGATGGTCGCAAACTTGGTGATCGGAACTTTACAGAGTATCGGTGTTGATGTGGTTGATCTAGGGCTTTCCACGACACCTACCGTGGAGATCGCTGTTCCAAAATTGGGTGCTGCAGGAGGAATCATTTTGACTGCTTCCCATAATCCTGGCCAATGGAATGCTTTGAAATTGTTGAATGAAAAAGGAGAGTTTATTTCTGATGCAGAAGGGAAAGAGGTTTTGACTTTAGGGGAGAGCTTGGATTTTGATTTCGCGGAAGTGGAAGAATTAGGAAAAGTGACCAAAGATGATTCTTTCTTACAGAAACATATTGATGATGTACTTGCTTTGGAATTCGTGGATGTGGAAGCTATTAAAAAGGCGAACTTTAAGGTAGCGGTTGATGCGGTGAACAGTACGGGTGGTGTTTTCATTCCGGCCTTGTTGGAAGCTTTGGGCGTTCAGACCGTTTATAAGATACATTGTGAGCCTAATGGCCATTTTCCACATAACCCGGAACCATTAAAAGAACATTTAACGGATCTTTCGGAAGCAGTATTGAAGAATGGTGCTGACCTGGGGATTGCCGTGGATCCGGATGTGGACCGTTTGGTGTTCATGATGGAAAATGGGGAATTGTTTGGTGAGGAATATACCTTGGTGGCGGTTTCTGATTTTATTTTGACCCATAAAAAAGGGAATACGGTTTCTAATTTATCATCTACCCGTGCTTTGCGCGATGTGACGCTGAAACATGGGGGTGAATATTTCGCGGCAGCAGTAGGTGAGGTGAATGTGGTGACCAAAATGAAGGAAGTTGATGCGGTAATGGGTGGTGAAGGTAATGGAGGAGTAATCTACCCGGCGTCTCACTATGGCCGTGATGCGTTGGTGGGAGTTGCATTGTTCCTGACGCATTTGGCGCAATTAGGGAAGAAAGCTTCAGTATATAGGGCAGAATTGCCGCAATATTATATGTCGAAAAATAAGATCACTTTGACACCAGAATTGGATATAGATGATCTTTTAGCGAAAATGCAGGCGAAGTATGCGCATGAGAACCATTCGACCATTGATGGGTTGAAGATAGATTTTGAAAATGAATGGGTGCATTTGCGTAAATCGAATACGGAACCAATTATTCGAATTTATTCGGAAGGTGGATCTGTGGAGGCAGCAGAGGCAATAGCGAAGAAGATTATGCAGGAGATGGAGGAAATCGTAGGGAAGTAGGTTATTTTTTGAGGAGCATACGTCATTGCGATATGCACATCATTGCGAGGAACGAAGCAATCTTTACACTTATCGAAAGATTGCTTCGTTCCTCGCAATGACGTTTTTTATTAACTACGTTTTTTAATTAACAACTTTTTCCATTTCCCTTGTAACATTCCCCAAAATCAATTACTAACCCTATAAAAGCAAATTATCCTAAAAACAATTTATCCAAACAGTGAATTCTTTAGAGCAGCAATTCCTTCAAGAGATAGACACCCATAAAGGCATCTTATTCAAGTTGTCAAAAATTTACATGGATGATATCCTGGATCAGGAAGATCTCTACCAGGAAATGGTGTTTCAGCTTTGGCGTTCCTATGGAAATTTTAAAGGAGAAAGTAAGTTCTCCACTTGGATGTATCGGGTGGCACTCAACACTGCCCTGGTCTATGTCAAAAAAGATCAGCGAAAACCAAAGACCAATACCATCAATGATCAGGTAGACCTACCAGATCATAGTGACCATGCCCAAAAAGAGGAACAATTGACTTATTTCTATCGAGCGGTAAAGGAATTGAATGAGGTGGAAAAGGCTGTAATCTTCTTGTTCTTGGAAGGTTTGTCTCATCGAGAGATCAGTGTACAGCTAGGTATCTCAGAGGTCAACGCGCGGGTAAAATTGAATAGGACAAAGGATAAATTACAAGAAATCATAAAAAAACAAGGTTATGAATTTTGACGATTTAAAAAAAGATTGGCAAGCGGACAAAAATGAGGATCAGGATCTGAGCATCAACTTGTCCAAGAAAAGGGAGGCGAGTACCGCGATCGACCTGATCAGAAAATATATGCGTCAGGAATTTTGGGTAAACCTGATTCTTATCGTTGTTTTCTTGGGTCTTTTTGGGTTCTTTATTTACGCAGATAACCTCAAGTTATTTACCATATTGGTATTATCCATTTATATCTTGGCAACCACCATGATTTGGATTCATTTTTATTCCCAATATTGGAAGTTTTATCATAAAACCTATCATCTGGAATTCAATTCCCTGGAGAATCTGCTTTGGTTTTCCTACGAAATGAAATTAAATATGATGTCCTATCGATCATCCACCTTCCATTCCTTGATCATTGGTTTTGGAGGTGCCATGATTTATACTGGACTGGAAAGGGGAGACCACTATACTTTAAGATTGAGTGACTTGTTGAATGGTTCAACGCCAGTAGATCTCAAATACATTATCTTCTTTGCCATTTATTTTGGATTATTGTTGTTTGGTGCCTATGCTTTTGGCCGGCTAGTCATTCGACGGTATGAAAAACAGATAAGGCGGATCGATCAGTCTATTGCATATTTAAAGGAATTTGAAGAATAGTTGATACCTTAGGATTCTGCTCTTTCTTTCTCCACACGAAGAATATTTTGTTGAATATCCTTCATGATCCATCGTGCCCAAGTGCTGGCATAAAAATTAAACGTGGTATTCAATTTAAAATGGCTGTATAAATGTAACCTGTATTTATTAGGTCCCAGTTCTTCCAATTCATAATTTCCATCTTTAACGTCAAAGAATTTTCCACCTACAACCACATGTTCGTCTAATGTTGTCGATGGGATTTCATGCGGGTAAGCTTTAATATTAAAGGTCATTTTCTTTTGGTGTTCATAGGCAGTTACGGTTTCATGGAATGCGAGCCCATTGGTAAAGATTGCTTTCCGATAAGCACCTACTCCTTCAAAGTCTAGTTCTGCTTCAACAGGTCTTGGAAAGCCTAATACTTTGTTCAGCCATCCTGTATCCTCCGATGGCGAAATCTTTTTTACCCTAGTCACCAAACTCCATATTTTATCTTTTGATGCTTCAATATCGATGAAATTATAAGCTTGGAAGGTTTGTTCTTTTCGGAGATAAGTGTTTTCAAACGGAGCGAGAAGAAAAGGTAGAAGAAATGCTATAGAAACATATGTTTTATTATTTTTCATTTTCTTTAGTTCAGCACCAATATATCCCCCAATGCTTGCTCCCAATAAAAATAAGGGCAAGGCCATAATCCAACATGCCCATCCTTCTAATTCGATGAGAATGGTTATCAAAAAAAAGATTGTAATGGTTATCCAAGGAGCAAGCCAAACAAATAGTTTAGACTTCAGGTCTTTTTCGTCCGCCAAATATGTCGTCAAAAATCCCATGACCATTGGTCCGATTAATAAAAAAGCAAAGGACATCAGACCAAACACTTCTGCAAAAGAGGTTAAAGCAAAAAGGATTCTGAGGAATAAAGCATAGAGTACAGGGATGCCAAAGATGCGGCCATATTTACTGAGGAAATCAATCATTTTCAAGGTAATTTATTGGTTTGTAAATAACGTATTAAATATAAAAAATAATTGGATGAATAGAAATAAAGTTTTATCTTTGCCGTTCATCAAATAATTAACAAATCATTAATAACAATGTACGCAATAGTAAATATAGCAGGACAGCAATTTAAGGTTGCAAAAGACCAATACCTTTTTGTACACCGTTTACAAGGAGACGAAGGCGCTAGTATTGAATTTGACAATGTATTGTTAGCAGAAGACGGTGGTAAATTCACTGTAGGAACACCAAGTATTTCAGGTGCTAAAGTTTCGGCTACTATTTTGTCACATTTGAAAGGTGAAAAAGTTATCGTTTTCAAGAAAAAACGTCGTAAAGGCTACAAAAAGAAAAACGGTCACCGTCAACACTTCACAAAAATCCAGATCACTGGTATTAGTTTATAATCGAATTTTTTAATCTGACGCAAGTCATAAATTAAGATAAAGAAATGGCACACAAAAAAGGTGCGGGTAGTTCCAAGAACGGCCGTGAGTCACATAGTAAGAGATTAGGTATCAAAATTTTTGGTGGTCAGCAAGCTATCGCTGGAAATATCATCGTTCGTCAACGTGGTACGCAGCATAACCCTGACAATAACGTAGGTATCGGTAAAGATCATACATTGTATGCTTTAGTTGATGGTACTGTTGTTTTCCGTAAGAAAGCGAACAACAAATCATACGTTTCAGTATTACCTGCTGAACAAAACTAAGATACGGAAGATATCTTCAACAAAAAGAGGTGATCATTTGATCACCTCTTTTTTTGTTTCTATACTTATTTTTCCTATAAGTGATTTGGTGGAGAATACCAGATTCGAACTGGTGGCCTCTTGCCTGCCAGGCAAGCGCTCTAGCCAACTGAGCTAATCCCCCAAGGCAAGCCAAATATAGGATATTTTTTTATTTTTTATCAATTAATGGTAAATTATATCGAATATCATCACTTTCTTTTGCGAATCTATTCAGGCTCACGAAGGCTTCATATTTATCGGCAGAATAAGTGCCTTCCTTGATTTCAATTTTTCGATATGTTTTTATGGTTTTTCCTTCCACTTTGGTCGTCAATTTATAGGATCCAATCTCATTCTCCATTATTTTTTCGGCTGGGATGATCTTTGTATCGACCCCATCATCCATCACAATTTCGATTTCATCAATATCCGTATAACCACGGGAAATCTTCAGTACTTCTTGCCTATTTCTGATTTCGGGGATAGCGGTGGTCTTGTTAAAGATATTTGGGATAAATACGAGTATGTTTCCATTCACTAGGCCATAATTATCGATGGTTAACCCAATTTTCTCGTTCAATTGATGCTTTTTGTTCTGCTCGATCCTATACTCGACCTGATTAAATCCAATCCGGTTGATGTTATACCATCGTCTGAGGTTTTCGATCTGTTTATCTCTATTCTCCTTTACATTGGCAAAATGGTTCTCAAACTGCCAACCTGTATAGGATGTTTCCATTTCTCCAGTTAATTTTCCTGTTTTATCCATGCGGAACTTCCCAACTCGGTGTTGAATGCTCTCGTGGTAGGGATAGGATTTGCTGCGCATCACTTTACCGCCCTCAGGTGTACAGGCCAATACCAAACGATCATCCGTGAAATCGCCTAGGTAACCAAAAGGCATATCTTGGTTGGTACATTCCAACCATGTAGTGTCATTGGCAAAAGGAAGACATAGGATGATGTGATTGCCATCCTGCAGGTTGGCAAAGGTAGGGTTGATATCCACTTTTTCATTACCTGCTTGTACGATGGTATAATAGGAGGGGATATCCACCGCTTCCAATAGGGCTTGCATATAGTTTACCAACGCCTTGCAGTCCCCATAGCCTAAGCGATCTACCATTTCGGCAGGGAAAGGTTCATTTCCACCTATACCAACCTGTATGCTGATGTACCTGGTTTTCTTTTGCATGTATTCGTATAATGCTTTAGCTTTAGCTTTGGGATCTTCGAGGTCTTTCACGAGGTTTTTAGCCATGGCAACCGTTGCCTCAGGTAAGGTCCTTTTTCCCTTCAATAAATTTTCATTCATCCAAAGGCCATAACTCTTCCAATCGTTGAACTGTCCACTTTTTTTGTAGAATTGGAATTCCTCTGGAACCACCATCACCTCAATCCCAGTGATATGCCGTCCAGGGCTATAAGCTTCGTTACGAATAGCTTTAAGGTTTTCCGCTTGCCACGTGTAGCTGCTCCATTTGTCTACATCCTCCACTTTGGGCTTTCCATCAAAATTCTGGCTATTGATGCGCAGTTTGCTGTTCTTAGGGACGATGATTTTGTAGTTGCTTTTTTCTACCGATACATCCTTGTGCCAATCTGGATTCCAGCTGGGCAGGGCAAGGTTCTGTGAGCTCTTGTATTCGTAACTATAGGAAATACTATAGGGATAGGTATTGATATGGGGTTCATAAGATTTATACCGACTATCATCAAAAAGATTGGAACCTGAACTGGCACTCTGATCATCAAAATCCCTTAAACTGAATTTTTTGATCTGTTTGCCAAATTGATCCAGGATTTCCCCTTTGATTTCCTTAATCTGTTTGGATTTATCATAGAATACCACGATCGGCGCATATGCATCCCCACTTTGATTATGGATGGTCAATACTTTATTGCCTTTGATGATCACGTCTGTCGGCGATTTCATATGAATCTCCATATTGTCTTCCCGATAGGTTGCAACCGCACGGCTCAGTAATTCCTTGGGGATGGATTCCACTTGGTACTGCCCAAAGGAATGTTGGCAAAGACCAAGTAGCAAAACGATGATATATAGGCTGTTTTTCTTCATTATTTAAGGAATGTAAATGCAGTTTGCTGTTGTTGGATAATTCTGGAGAAAAATTCCTTCAGGTGGAAGTATTCTTCTGGAGAATAGATAGGATGGTTCAGATTGGTGGTCTGTTGGACCATGATCGAATTGCCTTCGATGGCAGAACGATATACATAACGGGCAGCATTTTCTGGTAGGGATAGGGCCGTATTCTTAGGGCCATTATCTAATTTATAGCCTTCTGGAATCATAATGTTAACATTATACACTTCAGACATGACTGCACCTAAATCCACATGATAGTTCCGTTCTTCCAATAAAAAGGGGTTTTTCGTCATCCTTTCAATCAGGATAGGGTTGATGACCAATCGATTCCCTTTCATGTTTTCCTTTAAGTCCAATTCAAAATCCAATACTTCGACCAGATCTTTATCCAACGAGTCTACATTAGTGACCGTACTTTTAAGGATTTTAAAATCGGTCGTCTTCTCCATCAACTTTTCTTCGTATTCTTCATGACTTGGATATTCCGTGATATCCTGTCTTTTTCTATAGGCATCCAAGCCACTTAACTGCGCTCTGATCGTACCTGTCAATTTCCCATCAGGACTGATGTTGCCAAGGATATTGAATGTTTTTTTAGCTACTACCTCGTTTTTCAAAGGTACCCAATCTGATTTCCCTTTTCCGTACATCGCACGACCGCGATCGTTGATCATGAGCAGAGAGAGCTGGCCGAAAGGCAAGAATTTGTTGGTCGCATCCAGTAGATAATCTTTCCCATCTATTTTAGCCAAGCAGATGACCGCATTGAAATCGGCGTTTACGGGATATATATAACTCGGGATCCCCCTATTTCGGGTGGCTGTAATAACAGGATAGGCTTCGATATCCATGGCATTCAAACCCGCTACTAATCCTAAATTGATATCTGCCAAATTGCCCCTCTTATCTTCCAAAGCTTTCTTAACCCCAAATTCTGCGTATTTACCAAAGTTTTTGTTCCATACCACATTTCGCTGTAAATAGCTGTATAACGCTTTTGCCTGATCAAGTTTGGTCTGATGATCGGCCAAGATCTTGGCGTTGATCTCCTTGAACGGACCCTTTCCCTTAATTTGCCCACCAAAATCCTTATCATTCAGCAATTCTGTGTCGATATTATCCCAAGTACGGGTGTAATTCTGTTTTGCACCATTCGGATCGGTATATGTCCTTAATTCAAAATCAATGGCAGAAATATAATTTATGGGTGCTAACATAAAGGACTCCTCCTTAAATGCAGGAATATCCTGCATGATATAGGTCATCTTCGAGCAGTCAAAACGAGCTCCGCTCCAAAGGAAATGCTGGTTCAGCACTTCCGATTTTTGACCGGATAAAGGTTGATGACCTTTCAAGGTCACATTATATTCGAAATTGGATGGGATGACCGCAATATATTCACTATAGAGATTGGGGATTGATCCCTGGAATTGCCAATCTTCAAAATTATGAACGAGGGGTGAATACTTTTTATAGGAATACTCAATGATGGAGTTTTCTTTGATGTTTGGAAGGGTAAATTTCGTGGTGTTATAGAACTCTGCCGTCTTTTCATTGAATATGTTTTTTCGTTGGAGTTCCGTTTCCTGGATCGTATTGTTTTCCAGGTTCAAGGTCCTGGCTTTGATTTCTGTTAGGTACTCCTCGTTTGAACCTGATTTGTACAAAGGGATCTGCACGGTAGCATATTTATCGCCATCCTTATTCAAGATCTTAATCCGAACATTATAGGTATGCACAACCATCAACCTTCTTTCTGCGTCCAGTACTTCAAGTTCAGTTCTACCGTATTCATGCAGGATAATCGCATCGGCAGAAGTATCTATTTTTGAATGGTCTTTTCTGAATTCTTCCTGTTGGAGTTTGGGTAAGAAAGCATCTTGCCCATAGGTAATACAGCATGCGAAAAGCATACTAAGGCTAGTTAAAAGAAATCTCATAATAATTGATAATAATTAGTCTAAAGTACGCTGGTTAAACGAACTGAAGGTTAAATTTAGTTTAATAATTTGTTTAAAAACCCAGTGTTAAATTAAGCAAAAAATAGGAATTGGCAAATTAAGATTCTAATAATTGTTTTTCATATAAGGAAGCATATTCTCCTTGTTCGTTAAGTAGCTGAGTATGCGTTCCTTGCTCGATTATTCTACCATCCTCTAGGACAAGGATATGGTCTGCATTTTTAATGGTGGAAATACGATGGGCAATGATAATGGAGGTTTTGCCTTCCATGATACGGCCCAGGTTATGGAGTATTTCTTCCTCTGTTTTGGTGTCTACTGCTGAAAGACAGTCATCGAAAATGAGGATCTTAGGATCTTTTACCAATGCCCGTGCGATGGAAACCCGTTGTTTCTGGCCTCCGGATAAAGTAATCCCGCGTTCTCCGATATGGGTGTCAAAACCTTCTTCAAAACCCATAATATTATCATATACCACAGCGTCCTTGGCTGCCTGTTCTACGGCTGGCATATCGACCTTATCCAATCCGAAGGCTATGTTTCTGGCGATGGTATCCGAAAAAAGGAAAACCTGCTGCGGAACAAAACCGATCTGTTCGCGAAGGGAATCTATTTTAAGTGTTTGGATCTGATGATGGTCGAATTTAATGGCTCCCTGGTCTACGTCATACATGCGAAGAAGGAGATTGGCCAAGGTGGATTTCCCAGAACCGGTACGGCCAATAATGGCCATGGTCTTCCCTGCAGGGATATGAAAACTGATGTTGTCGATAGCCTTGATTCCAGTATCTGGATAGGTGAACGATATATTGTCGACTTGGATGTCACCGTTCAGATCGGCTTCGGTATGCCCGTCCTTGATCTCGGACTTTGTCAATAGGAATTCGTTGATGCGTTTTTGGGAGGCCGCTGCCCGTTGGAACAGGGAAGTTACCCAGGCCAAAGACATGGCCGGAAAGGTCAATTGATTGACATAGATAATGAACTCGGCAATATTACCTGCCGAAATGGTTCCTTTGTTCACTTCCAATCCGCCCACATATACGGTGATGATGGTACTGAATCCCACTAAAAATATGATGAGGGGAAAAAAGATTGCCTGTACCTTCACCAGATTCAGGTTGATGTCTTTGTAATTATCGCTTTCCTGTTTAAAATTTGCCATTTTATCGGCTTCCAGGGTGTAGGTTTTGACCACACGGATACCTGAAAAGGTTTCCTGTACAAAGGAAGATAATTGGGATAATTGCCTTTGTATGCGTTCGCTTCGTCTATTGATCACCTTATTGACAAAAAGGATGATCACGGAGATGATGGGGATAGGGATCAATGCATAGGTGGCTAAAGTAGCATTCACGCTATACATCGCATAAATGATCATAATGGAGAGTACCACGGTGTTGATGGCATACATGATGGCAGGCCCCAAGTAATTCCTTACCTGGTTAACATCTTCTGTAGCACGGTTCATCAGGTCACCGGTATTGTTCCGGCGGTAAAATGCAAAATCCAATTGCTGGTAATGCTGGTAGATCTCGTTCTTGATGTCGTATTCGATATGCCTGGAGGTCAGGATCAGGGTTTGGCGCATCATGAATAGAAATACACCCCTTATGATGGATAAAATCAGTACCACTGCACCAAAAAAGAGGAGGCTATTACCAAAAATACGATAGATGAGATCCTGTCTGTCGAAACCATCATACAACCTATACATATCGATGTTTTCCTTCACCAGGTCAAAAGCCTCGCGGATGACCTGCGCCGGAAGGATACCAAAATAGTTGGAGATAATTACGAAAATCACCCCTGGGATAATTTTCCAGCGATATTTATAGAAAAACTTGTTTAGGTATGACAGTTCCTTCATTGTAGCAAAAATAGGTTATAATTTTAAATATCTACTGTTGATTTATCGGCTATCTGTCATGAATTAATACTTTTATTAATATTTTTTGCCATTTCGCCGAAGAAATAAATAATTTGCTAATTTTGTAGCTGTAAATTTTTATAAATTTTATGGATAAGGAATCTACCTCGCTATTTGATTTGATGCGTGTGTCTGATCATCAGAACATTTTCATTTGTAATGATAAAGAAGTTGGCTTGAAAGCCATTGTGGCTATTCACGACACCACATTAGGCCCAGCCATCGGCGGTGTCCGTATGTTGCCGTACGAAACGGAGGCAGATGCCATCGAAGACGCATTACGTCTATCTAAAGCTATTTCCTATAAAGCATCTTTAGCAGGGTTGAACCTTGGAGGCGGATCTGCGATTATTATTGGTAATAATCGTACCGAGAAATCTGAAGTATTGATGCGCCGTTTCGGTCGTTTCATCAATGGATTGAATGGTAATTTCATTGCATCTTCCGATGTGGGTACTACCCAAAAAGACCTGGAATATATCTACGCTGAAACTAATTATGTAGCAGGATTGCCAACATCCTTAAATGGTGCGGGTGATACCACGGTATTTGCAGCAAAAGGTGTTTATTACGGTATTAAAGCGGCTATCAAGGAGCTTTATGGTGATGATAACCTGGCAGGTAGAAAGATTGCTGTTCAAGGCGTAGGAAGCGTAGGCGAGCATTTGGTTTCGCTTTTGCGTGCTGAAAATGCCCGTGTATATGTTTCGGATATGACCGAAGAGCGCAAGATGAAGATTGCAGCTAAATACAAAGCAGAGCCGATCACCTATTCAACCAGCTTTGAATTGGACGCCGATGTCTATGCACCATGTGCATTGGGAGGTACGGTTAATCCCGATACCGTTCCACGCATGCGTTGTAAGATCATTGCGGGTTCTGCCAATAATCAATTGTTGGAAGAGGATCGTACATTGGAGTTATTGAAAGAGAATAACATCCTTTATACGCCGGATTTCTTGATCAATGCCGGTGCATTGATCTCTTGTTTCTCTGAATTGGAAGGATACGGTGCAGACCGTACCGATCACTTAATCCGTTATATCTATACGATGACACGCCACGTGATCCAAAAGGCCAAAGAAGAGAATATCTCTACGCATCAAGCAGCGAAAGAGCTGGCTGAAAAGCGTATTCAGGATATGAAAAAATTAAAATAAGATAGTATAATTTCGTTCTTTATTACCAATCGTTCTTTTTAAATTATTATGCTAAATAGAAGACACCTACGCGTAAAGGTCATGCAGACGCTGTATGCCTACAGCTTGTCGGAAGACAAGAGTATCGTCAATTTTGAAAAAGGTTTGCTCAAAAATGTCGAAGAAGTTGATGAGATGTATATCTGGACACTGAATCTTTTAGATGAAGTGGCAGAATATGTTTTGGTCGACGTGGAAGGCATTGCCAATAAATGGATTCCTTCGGATAAGGATAAAACCTATTCATCTACCAAGTTGAACAACAATACCTTCATTGATTCCCTACGTCAGAATAGAGAATATCTGGAGAAAGTAAAACGTTATAAGGTCGACTGGAGCTATGATCCAGAGATTGTGCGTTCCATCTATTCCCAATTAAAAGATTCGGCAGAATACTTGGCTTACTTGGAATTGGAAGATCGTTCCATTGCGGTAGAAAAGGATATCATCAAATATATCTTCAAGAAGATCATTTTGAAGTCTCCGGATATCGAACAGGCTTTGGATGAGCGTTTCATCAATTGGCAGGTCGATAAAGAGGTGTTGCAGGCGATGATCGCCAAAACGTTCAAGAATTTCAGCAGTGAGGTTCCGGCAAAGAACAAATTGGCAGATCTTACACCAAGCTGGATCGAGGACAAGGATTTTATCCTAGACCTACTGAAGCTTTCGGTAAAATATGCCAACGAATACCAAGAGATGATCGCTGGAAAAACCAAAAACTGGGAGTCGGATCGTATTGCATTGATCGATAACCTGCTGATGCGCATGGCGATTACCGAATTGATCAACTTCCCGACCATTCCGGTGAAAGTGACGATCAATGAGTATATTGAATTATCCAAGTCTTTCAGTACCTTGAAAAGTAGCACCTTTATCAATGGTATATTAGATAAAATCTTAGCAGATCTTAATGCCCAACGTCGTATCAAGAAAGAGGGTAGAGGTCTGATCGCTTAAAAGCAAGCTTATGAAAAAATTAATTTTACCCTTAGTTGCCCTGGCATTCATGGCATCTTGTAATAACGCCCCAAAAGAGGAGGCATCAGACTCAAATGCTACTGAAACTTCTGCAGCCACCGCCAATGAAGGTATTGGCGTGATCAAGTTCGAGGATGCAGCTTTTGATTTTGGATCCATCAAAGAAGGTGAAGTGGTAAAACACGATTTCATCTTTACCAATACAGGGAATGCTCCAGTAATTTTGGCGCAGGTATCGGCAAGTTGTGGCTGTACCACACCAAAATATACTTCGGAGCCGGTTCTTCCTGGAAAAGAAGGTGTGATTACGGTTGAGTTCAATAGTGAGAACCAAGTCGGTCAACAACAAAAAATCATTACGGTCGCTTCCAATGCAGAGTCTAATATCATGACCGTGCAATTGAAAGGAACAGTTAATCCTAAATCTTAATAAATCAATAAAAATAAATACATATGATCTCTACAATTTTATTGCAAGCAGCAACAGGTGGTGGTATGATGCAGTTTCTTCCCATGATCTTAATCGTCGTGGTTTTTTACTTCTTCATGATCAGACCTCAGATGAAGAAACAAAAAGAACATAAAAAATACATTGAGGAAATTGGTGTTAATTCAAGAGTAGTTACTACAGCGGGTATCCACGGAAGAATCGTTGAAGTTAGCGAAAAAACCTTTTTGGTTGATGTAGGTTCTGGCGTGAAGATTCGTTTTGATAAATCTGCCATTTCTTTGGAAGCTTCTAAAGCTTTAAATCAAGAAAAAACAGCTTAATTTTTTTAAGCCTTACACATAAAAAAGCCATGTAAGAATTTACATGGCTTTTTTATTTGGATGAAATCCTTATTGAGGAATCTGTAGGAGTCTTAACTCACACATCTGGAAGTTTGTACCACTCCGTAATTGCAGTATAGAGAACTTATAGTACTTATACGCTGTGCTGTTATTGAACGTAAATGTTCTAGATAGGTATCGCGTAGGGAATTCTTCATTGCTGCGGTGGTCGATCTCTTTCCAAGTAGTACCATCGTTTGATCCTTCCACTTTCCATTCTTTTGGATCCCTTTCTTGGGCATCATTACCTGAGGTCATCCGGTAACCATTGATGATCTGCGGAACATAGTACTCAAATTGCCAGGTCAGGCTGTTCCCAACCCCACCAATGAATACCTTGGTGTTCGTATTGTTGTCGATCATTTTCTTGGAACCTTCATTGGCATCCGGTCCGCCACTGTTATCATGCGAAATGGTAAAGATGTTGTCGAAATTCGTCAAGTCTTTGATCTGCCCGGTTTCCGATAAAAGAAATTCGATCGTGGCTTTGGATTTTTTCGGAGTAATTACCGTTAGGAATATCCGCTTGAATTCCCCCGGGGCAAATGATAGGGTTGCTGTTTTCTCCGTGGAGAAGATATCAAATTGGGATGAAGAAACAGCGTGTGTCCAAGAGGCAGATTCAATCTCCATGGCAGTTTCAAAAGAAAGTTCCATTTTCCGATCAGGTAGGATTTTCGTAGCTACCTGTATATAGGATGAAGGATTGATTTTAATGGTTTCCTCCCGTTGGGCCCAATAACCTTCCCCATTCAATACAACCATCTTTACCTTATAAGTTCCGGTATTCAGAAACGTATGGGTAGGGGATAGTTCGGAAGATGTGCTATCATCAGCGAAATCCCAACGGACCTCCTTAAAATTACTTGATTTATTATCAAATTTATAGGTAAAGGGATCTTTAGGATCAGCCACAGCGAAATTAAAGGCCGCTGCAGGTTTTTCCTCCAATCCATCTACTGGAGAATTGTCGATTACATCTTCTCGTGTGCAGCCCATGCTGATGGTAATAAGCATCAGCAGAAGGGCATATGTCGATTTTAATAGTTTCGTTTTCATAATATGGAATCATTTAGTTGGCTATGGAATTCGGATCATTCTCCACTCGGACGCTTGGAACAAACTGGAACCCACATTGGACGTAATATTCAAACGGTAATGGGTATATGCTTTTGGTAGATCAATATCAAACCTTCTTGTCAGGTTCCGTGAGGAGAATACTTCAGCGGATCTCGAATCGATGGTTGTCCAAGTAATTCCATCATTGGACGCTTCCAAATGCCATACATTCGGATCCCTGTCCGATGCATCATTTCCAGATGTCAAGGTATAAGAACCGATCTTTTGTGGTGTGCTAAAGACAAGTTTCGCTTGAAGATCTCCAACAAAACTACCCACAAGCCATTTGGAATTATAATTACCATCAATGAATTTTAATGAGCCTTCACCGGCATTCGGTCCACCAGAGTTGTCCTTATTCACGCTGAATACGCCTTGGTTGGTCACATCGACCTCAATTACATTCTCCGAATCAATCAGCAAAATAGTATAGCTTTTAGCCGGATTGATCACATGAAGGGATGAACTGGTCATTTCCACCATGATCGCCAATTGTTTGTTCACGTTTGCTGAGATGACAGACCAAGGAACATCAACATTAAAATTAGCAGTTCTCGCGTTGCTTGCTACCTGAACCCTTGATGGCATAGTGAACTGACCTGCTTGTAGGGCAACTGTATTGGCTGGCAAAACGCCGGATTGGATCAATTTTGCGATGGTATCCGTGGAGGTCGCTAAATTCACGGTAAAGGTAGGGCCAGGAAAACTAGCTAATGTAATACCGATCGGGATGGACATCCCCGAAGAGGCACTTTCATAATTCGTTTGGTTTTTCGCAACCAGAACCTCACCCGCACCGTTGGTAAAGGAAATATAATGGATATCATCCAATACCAACAGATCCTCTGTATTCAAAATGATCACCCCATCGGTTTTTGTAGGGTCGATGTTATTTCCCTTCCCAGCCTCTGTGATCTTATAACCGATCACAATATTTTTTCCGAAATATTTTTCCACCTCTGTGCGGGTAATCTTAATTTCGAATTTGCTGGAATCAGCCCCAAAGTTTACTTTGATGGCATTGGGCAACATGATCGACTCTGCGGCCACCGCCACATAATCGGAACCAAGATTCCCATCGGCGATATGCTTTAGAGCGGCTTCCTGATTGACACCAAGCGCAACCTCGAAAGCTTTGGCAGCGGGTTTGGATAGCTTAATGCTTACCGGAACAACCACTTGTTCGTTTGTTTTTAATACCTGTCCGGCTATACTACCCGTTCCAACTGTTGTCGGATTATTCTGAGTAGATTCAAACTCCTTTAGGTCTTCTCGAGAACAGGCAGAAAATGCCATAGCTGCAACGAAAAGATAGGAGAGATAGAGAAGATTAATTTTCTTTTTCATACGGCATTTCTTATTTATCAATCCATACACGGCCGTCCAATTGCCAACCTGATTGTCTTGGAACTTTTAGCCAACTAATGATCTGTGTTGCAATATCAATGGTCCTTGGAACCTGTGCACCTAAGTTTTGCGAAGATGGGGCACAGAGGTAATCGTTGAAGTTCAGGATCTGGTAATTGCTATTTCCGGTTTTCAAATGTAGACCAAAACTCCCCTCATCCTTGATGATACCTGCCTCAGATCGCATCATCGGATAATGAGCAACCAGATACTGCATGTAAGGATGGTTAGGATCAACGCCAATCTCACAACTATATTGTTTGATCACATCTTTTCCCAAATCAGCCTTCCAGAATTTGATATCGGCCAGATAAGCATCGGAACGCCAATTTTCACGCGTTGGGATAAAGCCAATCCTAAATTTCGCATCGGAGGATATTTTTCCCCAGCCTGTTATTTCACCTTCCTTGGATAGTTCACCATTGGTGTATAATTTCACCATGCGTTTACCATCCACGATACTTCCGGTCACAGCAATGGAATTCCATGTACCACGGTTCATGTTTTTATCGGCCTTGATCTCCCCAGTTCCTTTATCACCACGAGCATTAAAAATCCAAGACTCACCAGCTAAGTGGATCACCCAACCAATCCCATCCGTTTCGCGATCCCAGGCGCCTTGCCAATGCTTTCGCTTACCAATAATGGATGGATAACTGAAGCTGTAATTATTATTGGAGCCTTTATTCTTTTTGATCTTCAGCTCGATGGTGAAATCGGTGGTATCCAGATCGAACAAAGGATTATCCCCTTCATCCAATTGGGCATAATTTTCCGCATTGAATCGCATGAACGAGCCAATGAATTTATTTCCGATATAAGGTTTCCCAATGAACTTAGTGACAAATTTAGGGGAGTGCATGATGGTGAAGGTATTTACCTCCGGATTACTGAAAATGGTGTTGTCGTTCTGTGCTTCGGGGATTTCAAATGGTCCACCTTGACTAGATGTGACAATCACTAGCCAGTTTTCTCTCGCATAATTTGGTCTGGCCTTCAATGCCGTCATAATCTCCGCCAATTGTCCATCAAATTTTTCGATGGATGCTTTATAGGTAGGGTAGGAATTATCATAGCCCGAAGCCTGCCCAGCTTTATCAATATCACTAAAATGACCAGTGATAAAAGATAGATCCGATTGCCCTAAAGCTGCAATCACTTTGGATTTTACATCCTCGTCATTGCTCGCCAATTGGGAGGTAATCCCTGTCGCATAATGATCGATAAAAGTCTGCTTGGTACTGATGACATTCATCTTGATGCTATCTGCATAGTCCATTACCCTTTTGTAAACTACGGGAAAGGAAGCCAATTTATTGGTGCTGAAATCATCAGATCTTACACCATGCTTCACATAATTCACGCCAGTCAGGACATCCGTCCAATTGGATGCAACATCCAAGGCATTTTCCTCACTCAAGGAAACCCAAGAATGGATCGAATTGGGAAGCATGCCCGTCATGGTAGGAATCTGGGCTGTTCTGACCGACTCTCCTCGTGCACCATCCACCAATAATAACAAAACCTTAGGTGTTCCGTAGATAACATCCACTTCTTCTTCCTCTTTTTCAGGAATAATCTTGCTGAATTCCTCCTGGCAGGCACTCAAAAACAGTCCCATCAGGACAAAAAGCGCAGCATATAATGGTTTATATATTCTCTTTCTCATAGCGTTCAAATTATTCAAGGATTAAACGTGTTATGTTATTCGCCACAAAGTCATCTATCCGAGTAAAGGAGCCCAGTAGTAGGATGGCTCGCTTTCCATCCTCCGAGGTGGTCTCTATTATTCGATTCAGACTTCCATTCATTTGACCAATATTATTATAGCCTTCAGCTAAGGATCCATCAGGTTTCAGGAACATAAACCTATTCTTGGCCACACCTCCATATTCAATAAATCCACCATTTACCACGATCAATCCATCGTTCAACTGCTTGGCATACCAAGGGTAACCATTGCCAAAGGATTTCGCTTTAAAGGTATTATCAATGCTTCCGTCTTCATTCAAGAGGACCATTCTAGCGGTTTCCACCCCATTGAAGGATTTGAACTCGCCCACGACTACATATTTTTTGGTCATAGGGTTGTAGGTTACTTTGTTCACTTTGAAGTTAGCGCCAGAACCGGTGTTAAAGGAGGCGTCTACCGTTCCATCGGCGTTCAAACGAACGATATTTCCTACGGTAGTTTCATCAAAACGATTGAACCTGCCAAATACCACGATCTTCCCTTTCAAAGTGCCTTCGTCGTGGAAAAAGGTCTCGATCGATCCATTGGCACCTGCAAATGCTTTGTCGCCAGTAAATCGGTAGGTCTTATCAAGCGTTCCATCAGTATTCAATCTGGCAACATGGCGGATCTCCGTAGAATCCAAGATCACGGAGTCCTTGGTTTCCATAAAATTAGGCTCCCCATAGATCCGGTTGATATGGTATCTGAAATTTCCAGTGGCGATGATCTTTCCATTATGTTCATAGATATTAGTTACAAATTGGTCAAATCCACCATTGAAGGTCGGGTAGTACTTCGTAGTATCATTTTGCTCCGGACGTCTGAAGGGTTTGATGCCCATGGTGTCAATACGACCGCTTAGATGGATACGGGTGATGTTCGAAATATTGTCCTTACGTTGGTCATATCCTGAAAAACCCCCAGAGATATAGTAATGGTCCTGGTATTGAAGGATGGAATTGATGTTTCCATTGGATCCATCCCCAGTTCTCCAACTGATATCATAAGTTCCGTTTCTAAAGGTGCGGACCAATTTATTGATCGGTTTTACTGAACCTTTCTCTTCGTAATTGCTAAAATTCCCTACAAAGATGTACTTCTCATCTATCGTCCATAAATTGGCGTTAATCGAACCATTGGAGCCTTTTGTTGCTCCCCAGGTAGGGTCAATATTCACTTTTCCTGATACGGTGAACTTCGGACCGAAAACAATCATATCATCAATATAGATAGAGGTCACGCCTGTACTGGCAAAGGTAGGCACTTTGACCACGATCTGTTCATTGTTGATGCTGATGATTTCTGCCTTTTCCCCATTGAAATTGAAGATCGCTTTATCCTTATAAGCTTCAAGACCGGTTACCTTGATGGTCACTTCGGTGCCCGGAGCTCCAAATTCAGGCGAAGGTTTTAGGGTTCGATCCATTTTGACAAGCAGGTTTTCCTTGCCTTCCGGATAAGGCTCTGAGAAGAATTCCACTTCCTTATTACAGGAAGAAAGCGCCAAGGCGACAAGAATTCCTAAGGTATATATAAAATTTCTTTTCATGACTTAGCGTTTACTTTCAATAATATCGTTCATAACTTGGTTCTGGTCAAATCCAAAGGATACCCTGGTATAATCCAATACATGGATTACCCCATTGGTAGGTTGGATATCCGAGGTAGAAACAGGCACCGGATCAAAATTGTCCGGCCTGGAAGGATCTCCGATCAGACCTACATGCAATTGACGGTATCCCATATATTTGAGGTTACTTCCACTTCCTACAGCATCATTGAATACCACGCCGATCTTGAAGATATCTCCCGCCATGGATCGGTAGTTCTGACCTCCAAATAGCGACAATAAACCAAAATCAATCTGTGGATAATCCGCTAACTTATTTTTACCACGGAACATGTAGCGGTAAAGATATCGTTGCCATATGGATGGATCCACATCGGTAAAGGTTTTGATGGTATCCTGTTTATTATCATATAAGCGTCTATTTAAGCCGCCTTTATCTTTTGAACCGATCAGGTCTTTGATATCCCGGTCTGAAGGAGCGAAGAAGGTGAATTCCTCCGTGTTGAAGAATTCCTCCATCTCTGCTGCTCGGATAATCGCTGCCACGGAATCAAATAATACGGGTTTGGAATCTAAATATTCCAGTATGGTACCATCAAATTCCGCTTTTGCTAATCCGCCATCTTTGTAGTAATCATCTTTTGCACATCCGGATATGCACAGGATACCCAGTATCCCCAGCATACCCCATATTGTTGAATTCTTAGTTAACTTCTTCATCATTAGCGTCCAATAGTTGTCCAATAATCATTTAATCGCATATTCGGGTTATAGCGCAAAGCCTCCCGATCGATTGGCCAGGTCCATCCTCCACGGTTGAACTGGTCTAAACTCAATGGGCTCATGGTCCAGGTCGGATTCAGGATACGACGTGTTCTGATCAGATCGAAATAATGATGGCTCTCCCCGAATAACTCCCGACTTCGCTCCATGAATATAAAATCCTTTAACTCTGCACCACCAGACCCGGTATAAGGGGTAGCTTCTGCGCGGGTTCGGATCAGGTTTACTGCCCGGATCGCTTCATCATCATTTGAACCTGTTTCTGCACAAGCCTCTGCATACAATAATATCGCATCCGCATAACGGAAGATCAAGAAACTGTTGTCCGGGTTCTTATCCTCGTTTCCTGATGCATACACATTCGTACCATATTTTCGGAGCACAAAATTCCCATTACCGGAATAGATATCCTCAAACCACATCTCCCTGCGTTTATCCGCCACATCCTCTGGAAACAATCTCATCATATAGGAGGGTAGGTAATAACAGTGACTAATCTGGTTGGTAAAACGTGGGAATTTATACGGCCAACGTAAGAAGTGATCCCAAAATGGCGTCAATGGATTGACATTATCGCCATAGTTGATACTTTTATAGAACTCAAAAAGGGATTCCTCACTACGACCTTTGGTCACGATGGCCCAATTCTGATCCGTAAAAGGTGCAATCAATTTATGTTGGTTGCTGGCAAGCAATTCCTTACCTAAAGCGATAGTGGCCTCATAATACTTCTGTTTATTGGCATGGTCAAAACCTGAGTTCCACATATTCATATGCATCAATAGGGCAATAATAGCACCTTTGGCAGGTCTTGCACCGCGAAGGGATGGGTCATTCAATGACCAAGGCATCAGGTCCTTCTGGGGCATCAGATCCTCGATGCATTTATTGATCACCGAGACCATGGCCTCCCGAGGTAGGGCGGCAGCTTCATAGGGCTGGGTGTAGTACACCACATCACCATACAACCTGCACATCCAGAAATAAGTGAAATTGCGCATAAACTTCGCCTCAGCAAGGTATCGGTTCTTTTCGCTGTCGCTCACACCTGGAATTCCCTCTTCCAATTTTTGGATCAGGATATTCGTATTCTGGATGACCTCGTAATAGGTTTTCCAATTGGTGATCCGGTCAATATTGTACCAGTCAAATAAAGGATTACTAATGGCTTGGTTCAGGTCGTTCTGACCCATGACCTCGATCACCTTCCGGCTGTTCTCATTATTGGCCAAAGGAGAGATGAAGATTTCACCCGAACGGGCTTCACCAATAGCGCCCATTACCCAGGACTCATTGATCTTATCGAAGAATCGGCTGTAGATAAAGGCAAAATTGGCCTCTACATCTTCCGCAGATTTATAATAGTTATTACCTGTTAAGCGGTCTATAGGTTCTACATTCAAATAATTGTTACATGAACCCAATCCGAGCATTAAACCCAATCCTACGGAAGCTAATTTTAAATTAAATCTTTTCATTGTTTTCATGATTTAGAAGGATAAGTTTAAACCAATTGCATAACCTCTAGGAACTGGGTAACCATTGGAAAGGTCACGGCCTAAACTGGTCACACCCTCAGGGTTAGGTCCAGAATATTTTGAAAAGGTGTAGACATTGTCCATGGTGGCATAGACCCGGAAACGTTGTAACCTGTATCTTCTTAAAAATTCCCGATCAAAATTATAGGCCAGGGATACCTGGTTGATTTTGAGGTAAGATCCGTTCTCTTCCCATAACGTTTGATCATTACGTAAAGGATTGATATTGCCCGCGCGCGAGAAGTCATAAGCATTCGGATACTTGGCGATATCACCATCCTGACGCCACATATCCAGATCATCCAATGGAACTACCGATTGTAGACCATAAGGATTCGCCAACAGGCGCATACGTTCGGCTAAGGCATTATTGAAAATCGTTCTTCCGGCTGTATAAGAAGCAGCGATCGTCAAGGAGATGCCTTTGTAGGACATTTCATTCTGAATTCCGCCGATGAAATTCGGTTGAGCACTACCTGAACGCGTGTAATCCCGATCATCCAAAATATAATCACCATTCTGATCAACCCAGATTGGATCTCCAGCTTGGAAGAAGGTACCATCCGGTGTCCTATACCGAAGGCCGGTTCTCGGATCTACCGGAACATCCGCGTCTGTTGCATATACACCCCGGTTCACCAATACATAATTGGAGAAGGCATGCGTACCTACGCGGTTCAAAATGTGTTGTTTGGCGGAAGAACCGTCCCAACGGATCAATTGCCCATTGAAGATACTTGGCAATTGCAAAAGGACATCCCGGTTATAGGCTCCATTGATGGAAAACATCCAGAAGAATTTATCGCCTTTCAATGGTCTCAATCGCAAGGAAACCTCATGACCATAGTTCACCAAACCACCTTCATTGGAAGATAGGGTGGAGAAACCGGTCGTATTGTTCAAATAGGATTCCTGATACAGGTTTTCTGTACGTTTATAATAGGTATCATAAATGATATCGATCTTGTTGTTCAGAATGATCAGGTCAAAACCTAAGTTGTACTGCATGGAAGTCGTCGGTTTCAAATCAGGATTCGGAATCAGATAGGAGTCTATACCGATTCCTGTTTGTTGATTGTAGTTCCCGTAGATATTGTATTTACCATAGATCCGGTCCAAGGTTGCCGTAGGCATCACGTTTACTCCCCAGGTACCGCGAAGCGCTGCGGTATTGATCCAAGGCAATCCCTTGATCCAATCTTCCCGATGGATGTTCCATTTCAATCCGATGGATGGATTCTTGGTATAAAGGTTTTCAAATCCATTCAAGGAAGACCCATCCAAACGATAAGTCAGATCCAGTACGTACCGGGATTTATAGCTGTAGTTTCCTGCGAAGGCAAAGGAAAGTGCTTTCTCATTTTTAAAGCTCAGAATACCACCACCACTGGAGAAGAAACCATCAAAACCCAATGGACCTTCAAACTGATCGTTTGGTGTACGACGTTGCGTAATGACCGAATTCTGGTTGGTCACGTGGATGATCTCATTGAAAATACTGAAGAACAGATCATGATCCTCATTCAATGTCTTCGAGTAGTTCAGGTTATTCCTACTATAGAATTGCGAATAACGATTGTTGAAGGCATATACTTCAGAGAATTGGCCTGAAGAGGCTGCTGGCGAGAATTTCTCCTCTGTTCCGGAAGACAGTTCATAACTTAGTGTCGTACGGAATCGGAGATTATCGATGATCTCCACGCCAGCTTCAATAAAGGGTTTTATTAATTTGGTTTTATTGTCGTTCCGTGTTCTGATGGCTGCAACATAATCCGAAGAGGCGGTAAAGAATCCTGGTGGCGGCAATAGGGTGGAAGACTGACCTCCACTGGCCACCCCGGTCTGTAGGATACCTGTTCCATCCCCTTTGTTCATCTTTCCCAATTGGGCAAACACCTGACCTACAAACTCAAAGCGTCTGGAAGGGCGGTAGTCCATCCTTAAGTTCGACGAATAACGGGTAAATCCGGTATTCTTGATGACCCCAGTTTCATCGTAGAAATTGAGGTTGGCTTTATAGGATAATTGCTGATTCCCACCGTCCATACTAAAGTTATGGTTCTGGTTAAACGTGTTCTGGTAGAACAAGCCCTGCCAGTTGGTGGAATTGTTGAAGTAGGAGTTCAAACTATCCGCTAGGGAAGGGGTCTGCATGATCTTATCCAATTCCCCTTGCGTACGGGCATTGGTATAGATCTGAAGCAATTTCAGGTTTCTTTCCATATTACCTCCCAAGGTTTCCCGTAGTTTAGGTATCGACCTCATAAAAGAGGAGTGCGTATAATTGATCCTTGGTACCTCAGAATTACCTCGTTTGGTATTGATGATGATTACCCCGTATGCTCCTCTAGATCCGTATAAGGATGTTGCTTGGGCATCTTTCAGGATCTCAATGCTCTCCACATCTTCTGGTGGTATCAAAGAAAGTGGGCTGATACCGGGACCTTGTTGTTGAAGACCGAACTCTGAGGCTCTGTCCGCATCCATAGGCACTCCATCGATCACATACAAAGGAGAGGTCGGCATTAGGATCGATTCATTACCCGTTCCTTGTGTGGAAAGGGTGGAGAGACCCCGGATCTGGGTGGATCCACGGAAACCCGGAGCACCGGTATTCACCTGAATGTTCAATCCAGGAACTTTTCCTTGCATCAAGGACTCAATATTGATGGCAGGATTATCTTTGATATCCTTCTCACCTAAAGAATAGGATGAACCAGTAGTTTTCTCTTTGGAACGGGCTACATAACCTCGTACCACGACTTCTTCCACTTGGTTATCGGTTGCACTCAAGCGGACCGTCAAAGAAGTTTGGTTCACATTGATCTTGATCCTTCTTTCTGTAAATCCAATACCCCGGAAAATCAAGGTCGTATTGGCAGGAACAGTAACGGTAAATTCGCCATTATCTTTGGTAGCTGTCAAGGCGCGGTTGGTCGAGGCGTTTAATATTGTAACCCCACTTACCGGCTTGTTGGATTCATCCAATACCTTTCCTTGGATCTGCTGGTTCTGGGCCATGGCAAATGAAATGGAAAGGACAGCCATCACCATATATAAAATGATATTTTTCTGTAGTTTCATAAGGTTAATATTTATTCATCCTCAAATTTTGGACTCTCTCTACGGAACATAAACACGATCTCCCAATCGCCAGATTTGAAAATCCTGAAATCCAATCCCATCTCGGCATAGGTCAATGTTCCTCCCATTCCGGTTCGGGAATATTTGAAAACGACCCGGGCATTGCTGCCGGAATTGTAATCGGTTCGGATACTGGTCAATGGGATCGGATAAGCGACATCATATTGTACATATTCACTGGTCATCTGTTTGTTGAACCCATGTACCAATAAGTCCCATTTTGTTTCATTGAACTTTGCAGGGTTGATGGCGCTGCTATCTGGATTCAAAAACCTAAACCGCAGGCTCTTACCGTTTCCACCTTCAAACCTTCGAATAAATACCACCAAGTCTGTCTGCTTATCATCATTCTTCAGGTTGGTATTCGAGTTAGCCCCGATGATGTTGCTGAACCAAGAAGGCTTCAGGTATTCTCTTTTCGAGGGATCCTTCGGGTTTCTAGGATCTGGCGCCACTCCGCCCGTATAGGGATTCATATCATAATCTGGCGAATAATCCCGTTGCCGCCAAGGGATCAACTGTAAGTCTTTGATGATCTGAAAGCCTCCAGAATTGGATACCTTCAGGTCAAAGAACCGAACATCTTGGGTCTTCACCACTGTATCAGCAGGTCTAGGAGCGACTGTCTCGTTCGTGGAAGATCCGTACATAATGAACCTTCCATAATCGTCCACTTCGAAATATGGTTTTTCCACCAGATGTCTTTTGGCTTCGATTTCCGCTAAGGATTTCTCCTTGCCATCATATTCGGCGATCCATTCATAAGTCGGGGCTTTTTGGAAAACATCCGTATAAGGCGTTCCATCACCGTACCGCGGATTGATGATCTCAAACTTCAGGGGCAAGGTGGAATTATCCAAGAGTAAACCTGTATGTATATTATCCCGACCTATGATAGGTTGGATAACTTTGTTCTCGTAAGTAATGTTTTCACTGATGAAGTCACGGTCTGCAGGAAGTTCAAAGGTTTCCTTACAAGCAGCGAAAAGTGAACAACTGCCTAACAAGACGCTCATTAATCGTATGGAATTTGATAATTTCATTTTTAGCAATTCAGTTAGGTTAATCATGTTTGTTTACACTCCAGTCGGCTAATTGCATGTCCACTCCAGACCGAACGCGGATCAAGCGTAGTCGGTAGAATTTATAGGCAACGGTATTATTGATAAAGAATACCCTTTGCTGGAATCTGGAAGTAAATTCCTCCGAATTTCTGGAGTCCAGGGTAGTCCAATCTGTTCCGTTATGAGAAGCCTGTAATTGCCAATCTGCAGGATCCCGTGTTGGAAAATCGTTGGCAGATGTTAGGGTATAGGCATTGGCTACCGATGGTGAATTCAGTTCTACCTGCATCCACTCTGGGTTGTTCATGGCACTTATTAAATATTTGGTCTCTGGGTTTCCATCGAATACATATTTAGAGGCCTCTACCGCATTAGGTCCACCGGAGTTTTCTCTCGACACGCTGAATTTACCACCCACGGTAACAAACAGGTTTGGTGGAGGTGGGATATAGGTCAATTTGTTCACGAAATCGTTGAAACCAAACACATGGTCAGGCGCCAAAACATGGACAATACCATTATCTGCCTGGATGTTGATGGATTCCGTAGTGGCTGTGACCCAATTCCGGGTAAACTGGCTCCTTTTGGTATCACTATACTGAATGATGACCGGTCCGCCCTTCAAATAGCCGGAGGAATTGCCGCTGATCACCTTCGCATTCATCGGATACCCATTTTTATAATCGAACAGATTGATACCATCTTTTAAGAGCATGGAATCGGTTGGGTAATAGCCTCTGATCAGGTATTGCGACATCATGGTATCCAGGTGTAGGATATCCACATTATTGATGTATTCCATGGGTTTGTCGGCCTTTTTACGGGTATTGTTCAGGTTCTCCAACGCTATCTTGAAACTTTGGTTGGTAGGAGCGAACAAGGTAATGTTGTTGGATTCCTTCAATAGTTTCTCCATCTCCGTACGGCCCACCACTTTCACCAAGGAATCAAATACACCATGCTTACTTAATAGGTAATCATAGATGGTACCGTTGAATTTTATTTTTTGTACCTCTTCATTATAATAGCCACCGTCTTTCGTACAGGCTGTCATAAGGATGATGAAAAGGAAATAAAGGTAATTTGAATGTTTCTTCATGATGCTCTTATTATTTCCAGTACTCATTTTGGGTTAACTTACTGTTCTGTGCCAATACATCTTTGGCAATTGGCCAATATATGGCATTGGCTCGGATCATCTGGTTGATCGGCGAATTGTCATTCTTCAGGCGGCTGTACCGTATCAAATCATACCATCGATGGCCTTCACCCATCAACTCTCTGTTCCGTTCATGGAAGATCGCATCCACCAATTCACCATTTTTCTCAAAGGAATACTTGGCGAGGCCCCTTCTTTCCCGCAGTGTGTTCAGCAGATCGATAGCGCCATTGGTTTCGCCCAATACCGCTAATGATTCCGCACGTAATAAGTAAATATCTTCCAGGCGCGTAAAGACCGTAGCACTGGAGAATAAGCGGAAAGTTGGGTTGGTTACACCACCAAGGATACACTTGATTTTGCTGAAGATGGGATAGCGTCCATTGAAGTTTCTGAAATAGTTTTCAGACGTAGGATTTCCCAAGGTATCTGCACTGAATCGTTGGTCATTGGCCTCATTGAAATACTGAAGGATTTTATCCTTCGGAAGGAACATGTCGGGAATGGTCTTATCTACCACCGGTGTTGCCAAGGTCAATTCTTCGATATGTCCAGTGAAAGAACCTTCCACATGGTTGTACACATGGCCGAAACCCAGTAATTGGTTGCTGTTCTTATCGTAGAAAAAGCCATTAGCAGCCGAGAGGGTTTCGGAAGGGATCAATCCCATACCTGCTTTGCCGTAATTATCGACAACAAATTTGGAATAGGTTGCTGCATCCGGATAATTGCTCTGCCAAGCGGCCACATGCGCCAATAGGGCATAAGCCGTTAATTTTCTGGCCAATGCACCGTCCCAGCGAGTCGGTGCTTCATTGTAATAATTTCCGATCTGCTGCGGGTCATTAACAGAATAACGATAAGGAAGATCTGCAGCGGCAGCTTCCAACTCTTGTTGAACCCAGGCCAAAACCTTGAATTGGTCTTCACGAGGGGCATCAGTAAATTTTCCTTCTTGTGAGGAGGTGATCAAAGGCACGTCGCCCCAGATCCGAACCATATAAAAGTAGGCAAATGCCCTTAGGAATCGAGCTTGCGCAACATCTACCACCATATTGTTGTCGGTATAGCGTTTATCATTCGCCAAAACCTCCGGGACGCGTTCAATAAAGATATTGGCCGCATTGATAACTGCATAGAATCTCCGCCAGCTTTTAAGGTCTTCCATCACCCCATAAGAAGGGGATAGGTTATGGCTACTGATGGCTTTCAGATCTTGACGAATCGGAATGCTGAAATCGCCTGAACGAACTTCACCATAAAGCCAATGGGCATTATGATCATTCAAGGCGGCTTTTGTCAATCCATAAACCCCCATCAAAGCTGCTCTGGAATCCTCTAATTTTAACCACATATTCTCTTCAGAAACCAAGCGACTGGAGTCTATATCCAACATCTTTTTGCAGGATGTTAGGGTTAAAGATGATATCAGAATAATAAATAGTAATCTTTTCATAACGGGTTATAAATTAAGTTTGAAGCCTAGGGCAAAGGTTTTCGGCAAAGGAAGCGAATAACCTAAGTCATAACCTAAATAATTAACTAACTCCGGATCCCGACCTGAATATGGCGATAAGGTCAATAGGTTGTTGGCAGACAGATAGACATACAGATCCATTTTCTTGCTGTACTTGCTGCTCAAAACATCCTTCATGTTGTAACCAAGGGAAACCGTCCGCAACTTGACGAAGGATCCATTTTCCAGGAATAGGGATTGATTGACCTGGTAAGGACTCACCGAACTCCATGGATTATAGAGCGGATATTTGCTGTAATCGCCTCTTTTCTCCCAATAGGTGATCTCTTTGATCGCATCGATCTCCCGAGCATTTTCATTTTCAATGAAATTGAAGCGGTTGGACATTTCCTGGTTCATGATACTTCTGCCCAGGTTGAAATAAAAATTAAGGTTTAGGTCGAAATTGTTATAGCGTAGGCTATTGTTCCAGCTACCCGATACTTTAGGGATTATGTTTCCTTTCACGATCCGGTCTTCATCATCAATGTTGAAATCGCCGTTCTGGTCTTTCCAAATAGGATCTCCAGCTTTAAGATCGATAGCGCGATAGGTCAGTAACTGACCCGACTGCTGTGGAACATCATTATCGGTCAGATAGATCCCTTCGTTCTCCAATAACCAGAAAGCATCCACTCGTTCACCCACTTTTAATAAGCGGTTGTCCACGGCTACCTCATCCAGTCCATTTGGAAGGGCCAAGATTTTGTTGGTATTAAAACCTAGGATAATACCTGAATTCCAAGAAAGCTGGCTTTTGCTGATGATATCTCCACTGATCCCTAAATCTACGCCCATATTGCGCACATCCAATCCACTCTCGTATTGGTATTTATATCCGAATTCTCTTTTGCCGGGAAGCATGACCAATTGATCTTTGGTATCCCGAACATAGGCATCCAGACTGAACTGAAGCTTGTTTTGTTGAAAACCAAGATCCATCCCAATATTGACTTCATCCATATAGCTCCAAGGGATATCGTATCCTACCCAGCCCACTTCATAGGGTCTTACCAAGGCAGCGAAGGCATTGTAACTAGGGACGATCATGTTTCCGGTATAGCCGATCTGTGCAGTGTAGCTTGGTCCTTGGGAGTAATTATCGTACATGTTGTAGATTCCCAAACGGCCAACCGATGCCCGAAAATTCAATTGGCTGATCTGTTCGTTGTCGGCCATTAGGCTGTTCTTCGCATTCCATCCCAAAGATAGGGTAGGCGAAAAGAACCACCGTGCGGTGGGTTGGGCATTCGAAGATCCGTCATAGCGAAGCATCAAGGATGCGGTATAGGTATTATCGTAGGTATAGGATCCCTTACCATACACCGAAATCATATTGTGACGAGTCCTGTCCAAGAATTTATAGATCAATTGTTTTGGAAATACACTAGAATTCTGGTCTCCTCCTAATAAATTGATCTTTATGTAATCATTTACACCTTTAAAGGCATAAGCATAATTGTACTTAAAGACATCCCAAGTAAAGGAATTTCCGGCTTCAAAATAGAAGTAGTTCGCGTCGTTTTCGAAATCATAGACCAAGGTGTTATCGATAAGGATGCGTTGGTTATAGCCGTAATAATTGGAAGCAAAGTTATTGGACTCCAAAATGGTACTCGGGTAGAAAAGATCGCGGTATCCTTCGTTGTAATCGATCCCGAATTTGGTTTTGAACCGTAACCTGTCCACATTGAACTGCAATCCGAAAAATCCGCCCAACAGGTTGTTGAAATTATTATCGAAGCTTTTGTCAAACTCGTCTAGGTATTTATCATATACCTCTTTATTGGGTGATATGGGTGCCCCAAGATCTGGGAAGTATCCCATCATGGCGTAACGGTTGCGAAGGTTCTTATTCCTATCCCTATTGAGCCGGTTCACATTGACTAAGGTTTCAAAAACCAACCAATTGAAAGGGCGAAGGTTGAGGTAGAACCGTGCATTCAGTTTATCGAATTCGGTATCCTCAGCTGTACCGCCATTTTGGATGGTACCAAGATTAAATTGGAAATTGGAACGGTTTCCACCTCCGGCAACCGTAGCATTCGCACCATAATTATATCCATTGTGGTAATAACTATCCGACCAATTGGAGGGTCCGAAATAATTGTTGTTCAACGAATCGCTTAGATAGATGGGGTAAACATCATCCTCATTGTAACGGCCATTGGTGGTATAAAGATCATAAAATTGCTTACGGAAGGCATTTTCATAGGAACCATTGATCGTGGTTACAGCAGGTCTTGCCGAAAATCCTCCATAACTGTTTACGGAGATTCTTTTTTTATCTGGTCCAAGGCTTTTTTTGGAGGTGATTTCAATAACACCATTGACGCCTAAAGGTCCGTATTTCGCCAATGTGGCCAAATCCTTGTGTACCACAATGCTTTCGATATTATCGATGTCGAAGGTGGTCAATAAGTTGTTTTCAGGACCAATTCTTTCCACATCGTAATTTTGGATATCAAAGGAAAAGGGATGTTCGCCGATTTGGGGAACACCATCCAATACGATGAGGGGTTGGGTACTATAGATGTCCCGATTGGTAAAGATGGGTTTGTTGAGTCCGCGTACAAACATCTGTTGGCTGGTTCCGGGTTCGCCATTGGATTCCGAGACATAGACGCCAGGTAGTTCCCCTTTGATTAATTGCGGAAGGCTATGGGCGGTGATCAAGGAAATATTCTTGATGGAGCCCACCTTGTTGTTGCCTTGGTCAAAGCGGTAAACGGCTCTCAACTCGGGTACCGTGTCGGTTTGGCTAGTGTCTTGTTTATCAACGAAAAACTCATTCAACTCATCGGCATCCGCCATTTGGGCAGATAAGAGAGCTAAAATCATTAACGATTTAAACTTCCATTTTACACTCATAATGTAGAGCTTTTTATTGGTTATTAAATAAGGTTTAATTGAAGAGCGGATAGCTAAAATTGGGTTTCCGGCTAAGTTTTTAGTAATTGTTGGTGTCGTTGTGTAATCATATGTTGGTTTGTCTAAAGGTTAATATTTGTGGTTCAAATAGGGCAATAAGGCGCTAGTCGTCTTGTAAAAAACGATTTAGCAAATGGTTTAGCAAATATTTGTCAGCTTATACCTTGGTTTTGGCCAACAAATTTTCAGTAGACGTATTAAGGTCTATAGAAATTGACGATAATTTTTGGAAAAAATAGGTTCATGATGGTGACTGTTATTGTTTTAAATTATATAATGGTTATAACGAATTTAAAAATTAAAATCGTTTTAGCAAATTTTTTGTAAAAAAAATGTGAAGATTCGTAGTGCTTAAGTATCAGCGTTTAAACAGGTAAGATGGTAAGTGTAACAAAAAAGGTTTATGAATTCCTTCATAAACCTTTTTGGAGCGATCAACTCTTAATATAGCTCAATTTCTTATTTCGATCCGCTCAATTTCCAGGATAAGATCCTGCTGATCTTATTGCCCTGCTGCATGGTCGTCACTTTGATATCCTGAATTTTATGGTATTCGAGGATAGCTCGAAGCGGTTTGATGTTTTCTTTATTGGAAACTAAAGTTGTGCAAATGCCGATTTGATCTTTTAGTTCGATGCTTTCATAAATCAACTGGCTGATGAATTTTTTCTCACCTCCCGATACCCATAATTCATTATCTAAACCTTTGAAATTGGTAGATAGGTCTTCGGATGTTTGATGCAGCTTACTGTTCTTCTTGGTAACCGTCTTTTCATAGTCCTCTCTTGATTTATAGAAAGGAGGGTTGCACATGATGGCATCAAAATATTCCCCGGCATGGATGATCCCTTTAAGGATCAAATCCGGATTCTTTTGTTCCCTTAGTTCAATGGTCTGGCGAAATTCCGGATTTTTTGCCAGGATGTTCTTGGCCTGTTGGATCGATGGTTTGTGAACTTCTGATCCTACAAAATGCCAACCATATTCCTTTGCGCCCAATAAAGGATAGATTACTGATGAACCTGTACCGACATCCAAAATACGAACCGGTTTTCCAGGACGAGCTTTGAATAGGTCAGCTAGGTAATGGATGTAGTTCAAACGCCCAGGGATGGATGGGCAAAGGCTGTTTTCCAGGATTTCCCAACCACGAAGGTCGTAGGAGGATTCCAAAAGGGCCTTGTTTAATAAGAACACCGATCTTGGATCTCTGAAATCAAGACTAGTACGGTCGTCTGGGGTTTTGATAAGCTGTTTCTTGAGTTCAGGGACACGTTTTATCAAAGGGATGAAATCGTATTCTTGATTGAATTTATTGCGTGGATGTAGATTCTTAATTTTTTTTTCCATTGTTTAATATGACAAATTATGTAGTCATTGGGTCTCGCAATGACGGCCAGTCGTGTTTCCACGCCTATCCTTATCCTTTTTTATTCTGCTCCTCGATCCATTTTCTGGCGTTCACAAAAGCTTCCAACCAAGGAGTTACCTCATCCTGTCTGCCTTCTGGATAATTCGCCCAGTTCCATTGGAAAGTAGAACGTTCAATATGTGGCATGGTCACCAAATGTCTACCCGTACTATCACACATCATCGCTGTATTATAATCAGAACCATTCGGATTATGCGGATACTCCTCATAACCATATTTTGCTACGATCTGGTATTTATCCTCCCCATAAGGCAGATTAAATTTTCCTTCTCCGTGAGAAATCCATACTCCAAGGGTAGATCCCGCCAATGTTGACAACATCACCGAATTATTCTCCTGTACCTTCACCGAAACAAAGTTCGACTCATGTTTCTGCGAATCATTATGCAACATCTTACCATGTACCTCATGGTTTGGATTTATCAACTCCAATTCCATGAACAACTGACAACCATTACATATCCCCACAGATAAGGTATCCGGACGGGAGAAGAATTTCTCCAATGCCGATTTAGCCTTTTCATTGTAAAGGAAAGCACCGGCCCAGCCTTTTGCCGATCCCAATACATCCGAGTTGGAGAAACCACCAACTGCGCCGATGAACTGTATATCCTCCAAGGTTTCGCGACCAGCAATCAGATCCGTCATATGCACATCCTTCACATCAAATCCGGCCAAGTACATCGCATTAGCCATCTCTCTTTCTGAATTTGATCCTTTTTCACGGATAATAGCCGCTTTTGGACGCGACTTCCCAGCATCAATAACAGGCTTCTTACCATCAAAATGACTTGGGAAAGTATATTGTAAAGGTTGTTTCTTATAATTATCGAAACGAGCTTGCGCCGTTCCATTTTTCGATTGCTTCTGATCCAATAAGAACGAAGTTTTGAACCAGTTATCCCTGGTCTCCGCCACATCAAATTGGAAAGCATCCGTATTATTCTGAATCGAAACCGAAGAACCTTCCTTAGCTGTTCCTATTTTAACAAAGGAAACACCTGCAGCCTGTAATGCCGACTCAAAAGAAGAATCCTCTTTCGCCTGTAAAACAACTGCATTATTTTCATTGAACAAAGCTTTTACCGTATCCGACTCTTTCAATCCTGAAAGATCATAGTCCGCTGCCAGGTTCACATCTGCAAAACACATTTCCAATAAGGTCGTGATCAAACCACCAGAACCCACATCATGACCTGCAGCAACCTGATCGGCATTGATCAGATCCTGGATCGCATTGAACGCTTTCTTGAAGAAAGCTGCATCCTTGATCGTAGGAACCTCCGCACCGATCTTATTCAAGATCTGCGCAAAAGATGATCCGCCCAATTTGAACGCATCCTGGGAAAGATTGATATAATAGATCGAACCTGCATTCTTTTTCAATACCGGCTCTACCACTTTATTGATATTGGTACAGTTACCTGCCGCAGAGATAATCACCGTTCCTGGAGCAATAACGTTTTCCCCATTAGGATATTTCTGTTTCATCGACAAGGAATCCTTACCCGTAGGGATATTGATGCCCAATTCGATCGCAAAATCAGAACAACCTTTTACCGCTTCATATAAACGTGCATCTTCCCCTTCATTGTTACATGCCCACATCCAGTTTGCCGATAAGGATATGCCGGCCAATTTGTTGTGGATAGGCGCGAAGACGATATTGGATAAAGCTTCTGCGATGGCATTCCGCGATCCAGCAACCGGATCAACTAAGGCCGTCAAAGGCGAATGCCCCACTGTAGTAGCGATACCTTCTGTTGATTTATAATCCAAAGCCATTACGCCCACATTGTTCAATGGCAATTGCAATGGACCAGTACATTGCTGTTTAGCTACGCGGCCACCCACACAACGGTCTACTTTATTCGTTAACCAATCTTTGGAAGCTACAGCCTCCAATTGCAATACTTGATTCAAATAATTAGGAACATCCTTCGCATCGTAAGAAAGATCAGCATAAGGACGATCGATTTTTTTATCCGACATGATGGTCTTTGGCGAAGATCCGAAGAAATCCTCCAACGCATAATCCATTGGTTTTTCGCCCGTTTTTTCCGATTGGAAAGTAAAGCGGTGATCGTTCGTCACGTCCCCAACGGTATACATCGGAGCACGCTCTCTTTCCGAAACGGTCTGAAGAACTTGGATATCCTCTTCGGCAATCACCAATCCCATACGTTCCTGGGATTCATTACCAATGATTTCCTTTGCAGAAAGGGTAGGGTCGCCGACAGGAAGTTTATCCATATCGATCAATCCACCGGTACTTTCCACCAATTCGGATAGACAGTTCAAGTGTCCACCGGCACCGTGGTCATGGATGGAAACAATAGGGTTATGATCAGATTCCACAAATGCACGGATGGCATTTGCAGCACGTTTCTGCATTTCAGGGTTCGAACGTTGGATGGCGTTCAATTCGATACCAGATCCAAAAGCTCCTGTATCTGCGGAAGAAACCGCAGCTCCACCCATACCGATACGGTAGTTCTCCCCACCAAGGATCACGATCTTATCGCCTGCTTGCGGTTCGTGTTTTTTGGCCTGATCCAATTTGCCATAACCAATACCTCCAGCCTGCATAATCACTTTATCATAGCCTAATTTACGGCCATCCTCTTCATGCTCGAAAGTCAATACCGATCCGGTGATCAAAGGCTGTCCGAATTTGTTTCCAAAATCCGATGCGCCATTCGAAGCTTTGATCAGGATATCCATTGGCGTTTGGTACAACCATTTTCTTTCTTCCATACCGTTCTCCCAAGGGCGGTCTGCCAACAAACGGGAATAAGCAGTCATATAGATTGCTGTTCCTGCCAATGGCAAAGCTCCCTGACCACCTGCTAAACGGTCGCGGATCTCACCCCCCGAACCTGTTGCGGCACCAGAGAAAGGCTCCACCGTAGTTGGGAAGTTATGGGTTTCTGCTTTTACCGAGATTACGGAATCAAATTCCTTCTCCTCGTAGAAGTCAGGTTTGTCTGCCGTTTTAGGTGCAAACTGTGTAACGCGTGGACCTTTTACAAAAGCCACGTTATCTTTATAGGCAGAAACAATTGCATTCGGGTTTGTTTCTGATGTTTTCTTGATCAATTTGAACAGCGAAGTAGGTTGCTCCACTCCATCGATAACAAATGTACCATTGAAGATTTTATGTCTACAATGTTCAGAGTTCGCTTGGGAAAAGGCAAATACTTCGGAATCCGTTAATTTACGGCCGATTTTATCCGACAGCTTATCCAGGTATTCCACTTCCTCCGGACTTAAAGCAAGACCTTCGGATTTATTGTATGCGTCGATATCCTCGATTTCCATGATCGGCTCCGGGCTGATGTTGATGGTGAACATATCCTGCGTCAATGCCGAGAATTTCTGCGAAATCATCGGGTCAAAATCGCTGAAATCTGCAGCCACCGGCTGATATTCTTCGATCCGGATGATACCTTCAATACCCATGTTCTGGGTGATTTCCACCGCATTGGTACTCCATGGTGTAACCATGGCTGCTCTTGGCCCTACAAAGGAATCGTTCAGCGATTGCTCGTCGAGTTTTTTAGCATTTCCAAAAAGCCAGTTTAATTTGGAGATATCTTCGGTTGATAAAACTTTTGGGGTTTGAACAGCATAAAATGTGTTCGATTGGTTCACAAAGAAATGAATCATTATTAAAGTGAATTTTGAATGTCCTTCAATTAAAGTACAAAGTTACGGAATATTTTATCATTCGTAACTACAAAATATTACATTTGTAACATGGCTATGAGGCGAATAAACAAGGTACAGAGGCGAAAGCTATCCATATTTTTGAGATGTGTAATCATATCTTTTTTAGCATGGACCTTGTTTGCGATTTCCAGCGATTACAATTTCAGTAAAAAGGCCAGTATTACCTACGTGAACCTGCCGGAAAACAAGGCTTTCCACCCTTTGCAATCGGATACCGTATCGGTCAAGATCAAGATGTCGGGATGGAAGATGCTGATGGAAAGATTATATCCGGACACCGCCAAAATCCAGGTCGACCTGAGCGGATTAAAATCCCGTAATTTCATTGTTTTTGGAAGCCAGATCGGTTTTATCAATAGGCAATTTCCCGGCGATAAACAGGTAGTGGCTGTTTCTCCGGATACTTTGTATTTTGATTTTTCCAAGCAGACACAACGTAAGGTTCCCGTAAAGGCCATACATAGCTTGACCTTCAAAAAACAATATGGCATTATTGCCGCTACGCGCACCATCCCTGAATATGTTACGATTACAGGGCCATTGGAGGATGTGGCGAGCATTGAATATTTGGAGACAGATACGATCAAAGGCAAGGAGCTGAATACGGATGTTCGAACGGTGGCCTATCTGGATAGACAGAACAAGACTAACATCACGATCTACCCGACTTTTGCCGAGGTGATCATCCCAGTAGGGGAAGTGACAGAAAAAGTGATCGAATTGCCCATCAAGATAGAGAATAACAAAGGATATACTTCCGTTAGGGTATTGCCTAGCAAGGTGAAAGCAACGGTTTTATTATCAGTAAAGGATTATAACAAGTGGACCTCAAGGGATTTTGAAGCGGTGGTGGACCTGGATTCCTGGAAGGACCATCAGGTCAGCAGTCTGCCGGTCATCATTACCAAGGTGCCTGAATTTTGTCAGGTATTGAGTATCGAACCACAGAACGTGGATTTTTTCGTCAGGAAATAACAAGGCGAATTTCAAAAAAACAAGCTAATTATGGGATTGAAAATAGGTATTACAGGCGGCATCGGTGTAGGCAAAAGCGTGGCTACCCGGATTTTTAAGATTTTGGGTATTCCGACCTATGATGCCGATCGGGAAGCCAAGGATATCATGTTCAAGAGTGATGCGGTACGCCAGGCTTTGCTGGAGACCTTTGGCAAGGAAGTTTACCTGGAAGATGGACAGTTGAACAGGGCTTGGTTATCCAAACAAGTGTTTTCCAATGCCGAAGAATTGGCGAAACTGAATGCCATCGTGCATCCAGCGGTTATTCAAGATGCGGAGGATTGGGCAGCTGCCCAAACAGCGCTTTACAGCGTAAAGGAAGCCGCCTTATTATTTGAAAGCGGCTCCTATAAGAAATTGGATTTTACGATCTTGGTGACATCGCCCGAGGCGGTCCGCATCGAGCGGGTCATGAAACGTGATCAGGTAACAGAAGAGGAGGTGAGGAGGAGGATGAGCAAGCAGATGCCCGAATCCGAAAAGGAAAAGTTGGCCGATTTTATCATCCATAATGATGATGATCACAGTTTGATCGCCCAGGTTATGGAACTTCACAAGCGGTTTTCTATTCATGAACATAATTGAAGATTTTTTAGTGCGTAAGGAGCAGGGGTTCTACTGTTCCTATGGCGATTTTTATATAGACCCCTTATATCCCGTAAAGCATGCGGTGGTATCCCATGCGCATGGGGACCATGCCAGCCCCGGACATAAGCACATTTATTGTACCCAGGCAACAGCCGAATTCATCAAACTCCGACATTCGAAACAGCCTGACCAATCTTTTCAGCTTATTCCATTTGATACCTATTTTGAGATCAATGGGGTAGGGATCTACCTTTTTCCAGCTGGTCATATCTTGGGAAGTGCACAAATATTAATGGTATACAAAGGTGTTCGATACTTGTACACCGGCGATTATAAACTGCAGGCAGATCCTACCTGCGAACCCATACAGTTCAAGGAGGCTGATGTGCTGATCACAGAGACCACCTTTGCCAATCCAGCTGTCCAACATCCAGATCCGGTGCAGGAGATCATGAAACTGGCGGTTCCCCATAACATCCTATTGGGCTGTTATTCCCTGGGAAAAGCGCAACGCATTACGGCATTATTGAATGAGCATTGTCCGGAGAAGGAAGTTCTCGTACACCATTCCATGTTGGGCATGCATAAGATTTATGATCGGTACCTGGAGGCTCCGATGCGCTATGAATTATACAACCGGAAGGCTATGAAAGATGGTTCGCAGAATAAGATATATCTGGTTCCGCCATTGACCTTCAATAGTTATAGACGGGCAAGAAATGTGCTGAAAGCTTTTGCTTCGGGTTGGGAGCGCTTGCAGGCGCAGAATGATATTAGCCTTTACCTTTCCGATCATGTGGATTGGAACGATATTTTGTACTTTATCGAGCAGGTAAAACCGATGGCCATCTGGACGATTCATGGCGATGGAAGAGAGCTACAGCAGCATTTCCATGGGAAATTTGAAATTCGCGATATCCTCTCACAAACATTTTCTCCCGACTATTGTTAATATTTCGATAGTAAACAAAAAGGAGAAAAGAATGAATAAGTTTTTTAGAGCACTGATTGCCGGCTGGGGCGCAAAAAAAATGGGACTGGGATGTTTCGGTACCATTATCGTATTTATCATTATCTATTATTTGTTGGGTTATTTGTAGGCCTATAATAGGAACATAAGAAAAAAATTAGCGGCTAGGCCTATCGAGGTCCTAGCCGTTTTTTTATTGTAATAATGGTAGCTAATGAGCTTATTTGGTATATTTTGCTTTTAATTGTGCAATTTCTTTTGGTCCAATCGACATTTCCTCTTGAAGGAAATTTTCCACCGTTCCATATTTTTTCTTAATGGCATTGAAAAAAGAAGCTAGCGTTTGAGGAGTAAGAGCAAGTTTTTCATCGATTTCCTTTTCTGTCATCCCTAATGCTTTTGCAATTTTTTGTTTATCAAATCCGCCATTAGGTCTGCGAGCAAGATAGATGTTAGAAGCTAAATAATCTGCTTCAATAGTTTCGTATGGAACGCCTAAAACATGTAAAATTAAAGCGGTTTGCATTCCAGTACGATCTCTTCCTCCTGTACAATGGTACATCATAGCACCATCTGCTTCCAAAGCCAGAAGTTTAACAAATACTGGACGATATTTTTTACCATAATAATCGATCCCATCCGCGTAAAAATTTAGTAGGTAATCTTTCTTTTTGAACATATCCGCCATATCGTTAGCAGTAGGCAATTTATCACTTCCCGCTGGACTAAGGGTGTAGTCGGTGCCATTTGCCAATCGGTCTGGAGCCGCTTTAGCTTCCGCTTCTCCACGTAAATCAATCACCGTGTGTAAACCTTGTTTATCCATCCAGCTTACGTCTTTTTCGGTCAATTTATTAATAGCATCACTTCGGAAAATTTTTCCCCATACGACTTCCTTGCCATCCATGGTTTTGTATCCCCCAATATCCCTGAAGTTCATAGCACCTTCTACCGGTGCTAACCTTTTGGTACTGTCTGCTAATTGTGCAAACGTTAAACTTGGTAATAATGCAGCCGTTGCACAAATAAATGTTTTAATGGTATTCATAACTTTTCTTTTATGTTTTGATTGTAATTCTTTTTGTTCTGTATTATTTTAAAATATCCCAACGGATTCCAGCCTGACCTCGGCTACCATAGACCTCTTGAGATACCGTACGTCTACTATCGCCCAAGTAGACGGTTGTTGCAGAGTTATTGATGTTATTCAATTCCACAAATGCTTTAAGGTTCCGGGTAAGGGTAACTGTACCTGAAAAATCCAAGCTAAATGTACCCGCAGACCATTTGTAGAAATCCGGTCCTAAAGTCTGATCAATACCCTCTAAGGATTTTGCCCTATAATTTCCTGCTAAACGAATCATCAACGCATTATTCTCATAGAATAAAATCGCATTCATCAAGTGTTTTGATTGATTAGGAAGCGGACTTTTGTCAATGATCCCAGCATTTCCGAGGCGCGGTACTTTTGTTTTGGAATCGATATAGGAATAGTTTACTTCCATTCCTAAATTGCTCATAAATCCAGGAAGAAAATCAAAGCGTTTATTGATCCCGGCTTCAAGACCTAAGGTTGAGGCATTATTCAGATTTTTTGCTTGTGAAATTCTGAATAATTGTCCCTCAATTTCCTGTTGGCTGATATCTGTGAATATCACGTCCTGGATATCCTTATAGAAAATCCCAGCAGTAAGGATTCCAATATTATCGAAATAATATTCACCCATAAGGTCGAAATTATTGCTGAATGTAGGTTTTAGATCGGGGTTTCCTTGAGAAATGGTGATTATGGCGCTTGTCCTGTCAATGGATGATCCTGGTGACATATCGCCAAAGTTTGGACGTATGAAAGTTCTAGTGTATGCAGTCCTCAAATTGGCATTTTCTGATAATTTATATTTGAAATGAAGCATAGGAAGCAAAGAATTGTAGTCAATTTTGGTCTGTGCCGGGATCAATTCCGAAGTTTTATCCTTTGGAACGGCACGCTGTCCGTTCAATTCCATGTGCGTGTATTCATTTCTGACTCCCACCAGCATTTTCAAACGGTCCGATATGTCATAATCTAACATAATATATCCTGCAGAAACATTTTCATATCCTGAATATTCGGAAGCAGCCGATGCAGCGTCTGTATAATCCTTAAAACCATGTTGATCCAAGAAATTAGGATCAAAAAGGTCTAGAATTTGATTTTTTGTTAATGGGTCTAATTTGAAGGCTTCATAATTTCCATTTAAATGACCAAAGTATTCCACTCCGGCAGGGAAATCCTGCCTATTTAATTCTGCTAAACTCAATGCCGGAGCTGAATTAGGTATGCCCAGTGATGCGGATGCTAGATAAACATGGTTGGCACCAAATTTATTTTCCCGGAATTTATGGCGGAATTTTCCTCCTATTTGAAATTTCATCTTGGAAGAGGCCGTCCATTTCAAATTCAATTGTCCGACCTGATCTCGTTCGTTGTTATCCAATTTGGCAATGACCAATTGGTTTAATTTTAATTTATTGGGGTCCATGTTTTCCAATGGATCTTTTACGCCAGATTGAAAATCCTTTGGCAAGCCACCAACAGCATTTGGAGAATCGAATTCCCAATAACGAAGGCCATCGTTGGAAAGATTATCAAATCCACTTTGGATTTTCTGTTGGAATGTAGCAATTGGTAAACCCTTTCTTTCATTTGCAGGCGGGGTATTGAGGTAATACTTGGATTTGTAATCACTCAGCGTCCAATCTAAAACTACATGGTTGGCTAATTGGCTTTCTCCGCCAAGTTCTATACCATTGATGGTGGTGTTGTAATGCGAGTAGCGATTGTTATACTGATATCTTGATTTGTTATAATCGACATAGGCTTCATAAACAGGTCGGATATCTTCAAACTTGTTCAGCATTCCCCGAACAAAAACCTTGTTACCAGCATTTATTTTATATTCTGCACCAAGGTTTACACCTTTGGTTTCTCTTTCGCCCAAATACCGCTTAAGCATGACCGAACCAATGGATTTTTTTTGTTGTTCATTGGAAAGTCCGGTATTATAGGAAACATCAAAGGAATCAGAACCCCATTTCCGCGTCCAAATGGCAGAAGAAAGAATGACTCCAAGTTTTTTGTTGAAAAATCGGTCTCCATAAACAAGAGAACCATTATAGGTTCCATTTTGGCTAAAAGTATTATATCCTCCTGCAGCACTCACATTCAATGTTCTTTTAGCAGGTGCGGTTCGCGTAATAAAATTTATAGAACCACCAATTGCATCACCTTCCATCTCCGGAGTGATCGCTTTCGCTACTTGCACATATTGGATAATTTCGGAAGGGATAGCATCGAGTACAGTGGAGCGATTGCCAAGAACATCAGCACTTGGAAGGCGGCTACCGTTGAACAAAACGGAAGTCCAAGAAAAAGGAGTTCCTCGCACTGCTGCTCTATCCGCTTCTCCGTGATACCTTGCCACAGCAACACCTTGCATACGCTGAACAGCTTCAGCAGCATTTCTATCTGGTAATTTTCCGATAGCATCGGCTGCTAAGACATCCATAATGGCGTTTGATTGCTTTTTAATGGCTAATGCTTTGGCTTGGGAGGGTGCCATGGTTCCGGATAGTAGGATTTCTTGGATGTGTGCATTAGCTCCTTCGCTTAATTCTATAGGGGACAAACTGTTAATTCCCTTTTTAACGTGGAGTTCAATCTCCATTGGCTGATATCCAATGTACGTTATTTCTAATTTAGCCATTCCAGTATCAGGTGCTACTATAGTGAATTCGCCCTGTAGATTGGTGGTAACACTGTTTTTAAAAGTCAAGCCTTTTACAGTAGCTCCTGGCAAATTGCCTGTGGCGCCAATTACATTGGATTTAATAACTTGGGCACTTAATTCTTTGTTCCCCGAGACAAGAAGAATAATAAAGAACCCGATTGCTAAGCAAATACGATGAGGTTTCATTTTTTTATTGGATTTGATTTTTTGTATTCATTTGGAACAAAGTTTTAAGGATTCCAAAGATTTTTCGCCCCCAACAAATAATAGCGATTGTCCCAAGTCCGTATCATTTTAAGCGGACGTTTACCTGTTGATTAACAATGGATTACAGGTTGTTATTAAATTGTTATTAAACTATTAATACTTAGGTAATATTGCTTTTATAGTTTAGGTTATTGAATTTAATCACATGACTATTGTTTTTTCAATCGGAATCTTTCAGGCAATTCTTTGTATGTTTTTTTTGTTGCAAATGAAAACACGGGATAAAAGTGATTTTCTTTTGTTGGCAATCATTACTTGTGTAACCATTCATCTATCCATAAAATTTATCATATTCAATTTTGTGGAAGAACAGAGTGTGCGCGATATGATGAATACCTTTATCGGTTATTGTTACGGTCCTTTTGTTTATTTTTTTACGCTTCAAAAGGCAAATTTATCCTTGAAGATCGCACAGAAATTTTACCTTTTGTTACCGTTTTTTATGGCTAGCATTGTTTACTTTTCAGCAATAACGGCTTTGAGCATTGATTTAGAAAAAGGGAAATATATTTTGGATTGGTATAATAGAATAAGCTATTGGACGCTCATACCCTTTACGATTATACTTTGCATGAAAGCTATCGTATTAACTTTGAAAAATAAATTTAGTCCAGCGGATAATAGGTTAGCCCTCAGCATGTCCATTGGTTTTTTGACCATAAATGTATTGGCATTGAGTTATACCCTTGTTTTTGAGATAAGTTCCTATAGTTTAGATCCCATTCTCTTACGGACATTGGTATATGCCATATTAGTAATTATTTGTGTTTTGATAATTAAATATCGATTTGTTGATATTAAAGTATCACAAAATACAAATAGATTAGGCTTTCCAATTGAGCATCAAGGGGTAACAGTAACATCTGAAATAGCCCTTGAACAACCTAAAAAGCGAAGGGAATTCATCTCCGAAACGGAAATGATGGAAATTTGGGATAAACTTGAATCTTCCATGAAGAATGAGGAATATTTTAAGGATACAGAGCTAACGTTAGATAAATTGGCAAGTTTGGTAGGGATCAATAAATATCGAATTAGTGAAACGTTGAATCATTATGTTAATAAGCCCTTTTATACCTATATCAATGAGTATCGGGTGAATTCTTTTAAAGATCGTATTGAAAGGGCGGTGGAAAGGGATCTGGAAGTTAATATGTTGACCACAGCGTATGCTTCGGGTTTTAACTCTAAATCTACCTTCAATAAATATTTTAAAGAAATTACGGGATTGACTCCTTCGAACTTTTATAAGCAGATACAATAAGAGCTGTTATTTTTATAGTTACCTTCGGTGCAAAAGCATATTGAAAGGATACTGAAAGTATGTAAAATGTATGCTTTATATACTTTTTCGATACTTTAACCCTGCTTTAACCATGTTTTAAGTACGATTCTGACCCTAAATCAAACATATTTTGAAGATAAAGGTTAGAAGACGGGTTGAGAAAATGGATAATATAGGTTAAGGTTTTTAGATTGGTTTTTAAGTCTTGAACCAGGATGTATTGCATAGGGAATAGAGATTGCTTCGTACCTCGCAATGGCGGAGAATGTGTCTCAATCGCCATGGGTCTACCTACTAATTACTCCCTACTTAATACTAAAAAAGCTCGTCTTCCGACGAGCTTTTTTCAGTGGTGCCAGCTGGATTCGAACCAGCGACACAAGGATTTTCAGTCCTTTGCTCTACCAACTGAGCTATGGCACCTTTTATTCTTGTGTTAATCGAATTTGATTGACAACGCTACAAAGGTAGTAATCTTGAGCTATTATGCAAATTATCGTATAAAACTATTTATTAATCATCAGAAAATGAGTAGGATAAAATCATCTTTTAAACGTTTTAAACCGCGATTTTGAAATTGTGCATACACCGTATGCACAATTGAGTTGGAGTCAGTACTTTTGTTAATAGAACATTAAAGATCCGATGTCTTTGGATTTTTGAGGTTTAAAACAAGAAATTTCCTACTACCAATATTCAGTAAAGGAATAGATTTTAGCGTAATCGAATCTTATAGTAATAATTCGGATAATCCTTTAGAATATAGTAACTTAGTTATTTATTTTGGCGACGAAAGAAAGTAATCATGATTGTTTTTTTGGATATTGATGGCGTACTGGTTCATGCTAATCCCCATAGAAAGGTGGAGCTAGAGGATGACGGATTTTATAAATTTAATGAATTAGCGGTGGATATTCTAAAATCAATTTTATATACCAGCAAGGATGAAATTATTTTGTCAACTTCACATCGATTTAAATATAACATTGCGCAGTGGAAACAAATATTTCATAGGAGAGGACTAAGATTTAAAAATGTGAATATCCTTGGTAATGACAGCTCAACTGTAAATAAGAACAATAACCTACGATTGCCAATAAATAGAAGAACAGAAATTTTTAATTATATACAATTCCATAATTTTAGATCAGAAGATATTATCATTATTGATGATGATAAATCCTTGAATGATTTGCCAAATAAATTCAAAGAAAGATTGGTCTTAACCAATCCCTATACAGGCTTAATTAATATTAATCCTTTAATAGAAGTATTAAATCGTAAAACTAAAAGAATAAAAATATAGCCTCCACAATTGGGAGGCTATACCGATATGCATCGTTAGGAAATTCAATCTTAATTGCCGAAAATCTCTTTCAGCTTATCTTCCACTTATTTTCCGCGCAAGTTCCTGGCAATGATCTTTCCTTCAGGATTAAGAGGATCCAATATAAAATGAACTTCAGAAAACAAGAATTGACAGGGACGACACAGGTCTAACTACTAAATACTCCCTACTAAATACTCACAAAAAAAGCTCGTCTTCCGACGAGCTTTTTTGTGGTGCCAGCTGGATTCGAACCAGCGACACAAGGATTTTCAGTCCTTTGCTCTACCAACTGAGCTATGGCACCTTTTTTTGCTAATCCGTTACCGGACTTGCGATGCAAATGTACCGTCTTTTTTCGAATTCTAAAACTTTTCGCCCAAAAAGTTTATCCCTTTTCAGCAATGTCTTGATTTTGATTGAGATAAAATTACACGAAATAAACATTGTGAATCGTGAATTAACGGTATCTTTGCAGCTCAATAAATTAATATGAGTAAAAAAGGAAGAGTATTGGTAGCAATGAGTGGGGGAGTGGATAGCTCCGTTGCTGCTGTCATGCTACACGAACAAGGGTATGAGGTCATCGGTATTACGATGAAAACATGGGATTATGCAAGTTCTGGTGGCTCTTCAAAGGAAACGGGTTGCTGCAGCTTGGATAGCATCAATGATGCCCGCATGCTGGCAGTAAACTATGGTTTCCCACATTATATTCTCGATATCCGCGATGAATTCGGCGACTTTGTGATTGATAATTTCGTGGATGAATATATTGCTGGTCGTACGCCAAATCCTTGCGTGTTATGTAACACCCACATCAAATGGGAAGCGTTGATGAAACGCGCTGATAAATTGGATTGTGAATTTATCGCAACTGGACATTATGCCAATATCAGGCAACATGATAATGGTCGCTATGTGATCTCCAAAGGTAAGGATGAGCATAAAGATCAATCTTACGTACTTTGGGGGGTATCTCAAGAGAACCTAGCCAGGACGCAGTTCCCATTGGGGAAATTCGCGAAAGCTGAAATCCGTCAGATGGCGTTGGATATGGGGCAGAAAGAGCTTGCCAATAAATCGGAAAGCTATGAGATTTGTTTCGTTCCGGATAATGACTACCGTTCGTTTTTAAGACATAAAAGACCTACGTTGGATCAAGAAATTGGACCAGGGAACTTTTTGTTGTCGGATGGTACGGTGGTAGGGAAGCATATCGGCTATCCTTATTTTACCATCGGACAGCGTAAAGGTTTGGGGATTGCTTTGGGTAAACCGATGTTCGTGATCCAGATCCTTCCGGAAAGTAATTCGGTGGTGTTGGGTGAAGAGCATGAATTGGAAAGGACTCAAGCTTTTGTAAAAAATATTAATCTGGTGAAATATGCCTCGATTGAGGAGCCGATGGAGGCTATTACTAAGATTAGGTATAAGGATGCTGGTGCATTGTCTACCATTACCCAACAAGGGGATATTATGAAGGTGGATTTTACGCATACGGTAAAGGGTATTGCTCCAGGACAATCTGCGGTGTTTTATGAAGGGGATGATTTGTTGGGCGGCGGATTTTTGATGAAGGAAGATTTTTAGTAAGTTTATTTGCTAGATAGAAATATAAAAGGGATCCATTTTGGATCCCTTTTCTTGTTTTTCTCGTCATTGCGAGGAGGTTTTTTCTCGTCATTGCGAGGAGGTACGACGAAGCAATCTTTCGATTAATGTAAAGATTGCTTCGTGCCTCGCAATGACGAAGGCCAAGCAATGACGTTATTACTACCCTAACTTAGCAACTTCTTGCGCCAAATCAATGATCTTATTCGAGTAACCCCACTCATTATCATACCATGAAACCACTTTCACGAAGTGATCATTCAAGGAAATACCAGCTTCCGCATCGAAGATGGAAGTACGAGGATCACCCAAGAAATCAGTAGAAACTACTGCATCTTCCGTATATCCTAAAATACCTTTCAATTCTCCCTCTGAAGCATCTTTCATTGCTTTTTTAATATCCTCATAAGAAGCTGCTTTTTCCAAACGTACCGTTAAATCCACTACAGAAACATCCGCCGTCGGAACGCGTAAGGACATACCTGTCAATTTACCTTTCAATTCCGGCAATACCAATCCAACTGCTTTCGCTGCACCTGTTGAAGAAGGAATGATGTTCTGGTAAGCACCACGTCCACCTCTCCAGTCTTTCGCTGAAGGACCATCCACTGTTTTTTGGGTTGCAGTAACCGCATGTACCGTAGTCATCAATCCTTCAACAATACCAAACTTATCGTTCAACACTTTAGCAAGAGGTGCCAAACAGTTCGTTGTACAAGAAGCATTCGATACGATTGTGTATTCTGCTTTAAGATCTTTATGGTTAACACCCATTACGAACGTAGGGGTATCATCTTTTGCAGGAGCAGACATGATTACTTTTTTCGCACCAGCATCAATGTGTTTCTGTGCCAATTCTTTGGTCAAGAAGAAACCTGTCGATTCGATGATCACTTCAGCACCTACTTCATCCCATTTCAGGTTCGCAGGATCTTTCTCTGCAGTAATACGGATCTCTTTTCCGTTTACTACCAAATGTCCATCTTTCACTTCTACTGTACCATCGAATTTACCGTGTGTAGAATCGTATTTCAACATATATGCTAAGTAATCAGGCTCAACTAGGTCATTGATACCTACTACTTCAATATCGCTGCGTTTAACAGCAGCTCTAAAAGCTAAGCGGCCGATACGGCCAAATCCGTTAATTCCAATTTTCATTTCTAACTAATTTTTATTTAAATAATATTTTAATAGGTTTTGAACAGGTTCCCGTATAATCGTACCTATGGCGAGATGGTGATCTTGAACGATCTCCGTCAGCCAGTCGGCATAATTATTTGCCACCGAGCCTGTGAAGTTGATTGTTGCATCCGGATACGCTTCGGAAAGCGGTACCAAATAAGTTTTTACATATAGTTCCAATCCCTTCTTGATGATGCCCTCCATGTATGGATCGTCCTTGTTCTCCAGGATGAAATCCGCAAAAGAGGTCAAAAAGATGTTCGGATTGGGGGTATTGTAGGTTTTATCCAAAATTGTTTTACGGTCTATGGCATGCTTCCGTAGGAATTTGTCCCGGAAGCCCGCAGGCATGGCCTCTGTCAAAAAATCTTTGAGGATCTGTCGGGCCTGCCAGTTGGTCGATGCCTCATCCGCAAGGATGTAGCCTAGGCCATAATTGTTTTCCGTGATTTTACGTCCATTATAATAGGCCGCATTCGATCCAGAACCAATGATTCCGATGATGCCTTTCTCGTTCCCAAAAGTCGAAATGGCGGAAGCCAGTACATCATGGCTCACTTTCACTTTCGCATTTTTGAAGAACTGGCTGAATACCTTTTCGATCTTTTCCTGACGCTCAGTAGAGGAGGCGCCAGCACCGAAAAAGTAGATCTTCCGGATCCGTTCGGCATTGTTGATCAATTGGGTGTTCTTATTGAGTAGTTGATAAATGAACCTTTCATCCTGTATATAGGGGTTGATACCCGTTGTACGGAAGCCATGGAGAATTCTACCTTTTTCTGCTAAACGCCAATCGGCGTACCTGGAGCCACTAAAAACTACTGCAATCATATGTTAAATGTTCATTACTTGGGAGATAGTGACCAACTCTTCATCCAGTTTGAATTCCTTGCCACGCAAGGCCTCTTCAAGACTGGTTGATACGATCTGGCTTCCGCGGATGCCCACTGTTGCACTTCTATTTCCTTTGATTAGTTCGTTTACCGCAAAGTATCCCATCCGGGTGGCAAGCACTCTATCGAAACTGCTTGGGGATCCTCCTCGCTGTAAATGTCCTAATATACTAACTTTTGTATCATAATAATCAAATTTTTCATTCACCCTTTTCGCTACATGGTAAGCTCCACCATTTTTATCCCCTTCGGCCACAATAACGATCATAGAGGTCTTATTACGATGTTTTGCTGTTTCCAACATCTCGATCAGTTCATCGATCGCTGTATCTTTCTCGGGTAGCATGATGGCTTCGGCTCCACCGGCAACCCCAGCGTTCAAAGCGATACATCCGGAATCCCTTCCCATTACTTCAACGAAAAATAAACGATTATGTGATGCCGCAGTATCTTTAATTTTATCGATCGCATCAATTACCGTATTATTCGCAGTATCAAAGCCTAAGGTGTAGTCAGAACCATATAGATCATTGTCGATCGTACCGGGGATACACATCACCGGAATATCGTATTCCTGCGAGAAGATTTCCGCTCCGGTAAAGGTTCCATCACCACCGATAGCGACCAATGCATCTATCTCGGCTTCCTTAATATTTTCATAGGCTTTTTTACGGCCTTCAGGCGTCCGGAATTCCGGGCATCTTGCCGACTTCAATACGGTTCCTCCCTTTTGTAGGATAGAACTCACCGAACGGCTCACCATCTCCTTGAAATCCCCCTCGATCATCCCTTCATATCCTCTGTAAATGCCTGTAACTTTTAATCCATTATAGAGTGCAGTCCGGACTATTGCGCGAATTGCAGCGTTCATCCCTGGAGCATCACCCCCAGAAGTATAAACACCAATTCTTTTGATTTGCTTCATTAGGTCTTTCTTTTTTGATTTACGAATATAATGTGTATTTCTTACACTATTAAATTTTTTTAGTAAATTGTTTGTTTAATTAGTATTATTGTTGATAAATTCATGAGACTATATTAATCAGTTAAATAAGATTTAAATTTTGCAGACGTATTTTACCATTGATTGTGTCATTCTGACATTTGACGAGGGTCAATTGAAAGTGTTATTGGCGGAACGCAACGAATATCCCTACAAAGATTGGTGGGCACTTCCCGGATATTTTGTGAACAAATACGAAGAAATGGAAGATGCGGTTGCAAGGATTCTCTTTGAAATGACCGGCTTAAAGGATATCTACATGGACCAATTGGCCGCGTTTGCCGGTGTGAAGCGACATCCAGAAGGCCGTATCCTAACCGTGGCGTATATGGCCCTGGTACAGATGGAAGATGTAAAGAATAAAATCGTTGCCATTTCTGATTATATGCGCCAATTAAAATGGTTTTCGGTAGATGAACTTCCAGACCTGGCTTTTGACCACCGCGAGATCATCGAACTGAGCTTAGATCGTTTGAAAAAAACAGTAGGCTATTCCACCACTCCTTATGAATTACTACCCTCCAAATTTACCCTTACCCAATTGCAACAGGTTTATGAAGCCTTGTTGAACAAAAAATTGGATAAAAGGAACTTCCGCAAGAAAATCAATAATTTAGGTTATCTCAAAGAACTTAATGAATTTCAGAAGGGGGTTTCCTATCGAGCGGCAAAGCTTTATGCCTTTGATAAGAAAAAGTTCCAAAAGCAATTCAATCAAGATTAATCTCTTCAGTATGTAAATTACTGTTCGTATGTTATGAAAATGTTAATTCCCATTTTTATGACATAGGCATGATATTATTTATTTTCTATTCTTTACTTTTGAACAATTTTTAGAAAAAGTCAAAAATAACAAAAGTAAAAATGGAGAATCGTAAGGATCAGATCATCGAGGTGGCGCTAAAGCGCTTCTCACATTTTGGTTTCCACAAAACCACTATGAACGAGATTGCCGACGATCTACGAATTACTAAAGCAAATCTATATTATTATTATCCGGACAAACCATCCTTGATAATTGATGTTTTATGCAAGATCGCCGCTGATCTTCATGAGGCGGAAGTAGCCATCGTCAATAAATACGATGGGGATATTTTAAAGGTGGTCAATGAAGTCATTGAAACGAGATCTCGTTTCATGCGTAAATACTACCTGTTTCATATCAATGAGAATTTGGACTGGATCAAAGGTATCGATCTAACCGATACGATGGAGAAATTCTATAAAAGGGATGTGGAAGTATTGAAAAGCCTATTGAACAAAGCTGTAGAGGCTGGAGAGCTGAAAATGGGCAATATAGATGAAGCAGCTATTTGTTTAACGGAGATCCAGAAAGGCATCGCCCTATTACATACCGTTGCGGATGTGATTACTGGCATCCCGAACGATAGCAATGTGGATAAAATATTGGAAAGCCAAAAAAGATCGGCCAAGTTGATCTTCGATGGTAAAATAAATCGCAATTAACACCATGAAAAACATAAAAGTAATCGCACTAGTGTTGTCAGGTATTTTTACCGGCACATTTTTACATGCGCAAGAAACCTTGACGTTGCAGGAGGCAGTCAAGTATGCGTTAGAAAACAAAGCGGAGGCAAAGAAATCAAAACTGGATTTGGAGAATTCAGAATACAAGATTGCTGAAGTACGTTCAGGGGCATTGCCGCAGATCAGCGGACAAGGATCCTTGACCTATAATCCATTGATTCAGAAAAGTGCTTTGGATGGGGCCTTGATGGGAAGACCTGGAGAAACGATCATGGTGGCATTCGGACAACCTTGGCAAGCCAATGCTGTGGTACAGGTAAGCCAACAGATCTTCAACCAATCCTTGTTCACCGGATTGAAGGCCGCTAAATCAACTCGCGAATTCTATCAGATCAACAATGAACTGACCGATGAGCAATTGATCGAGAAAGTAGCCAATGCGTATTACGAAGTTTACCAATCGGAAATGCAATTGCAGACGATTGAAAACAACCTACAGAATACCATCAAAACAAGAGATGTTTTAAAAGGCTTGGTGGATGCTGGTTTAGCCAAGAAAATTGACCTTGACCGCGTGGAAGTGGCGATCAATAACCTTTTGGCTTCCAAACAACAGGTGATCAATGGGGCAGATCTTCGTGAAAATGCATTGAAATTCGCTATCGGGATGCCGATTACAGAAGAAATAGTCCTTCCGAAGGAAACCTTTGATATCAAAGCCGATTACCTAAGTGCGGAATTCAACTTGGATAACCGTACCGAGATCAAACTATTGGATAAGCAGATCGAATTGTTGGAACTGAACAAGAAAGCGATGATCTCCAACTATTACCCGAACCTATCCTTTACCGGAAACTTGGGTTACCTAGGATTTGGACAGAAATTTCCAATTTTCAATAGCAACGCCAATTTCTCTCCTTACTCTGCCATCGGTCTGAACCTTTCCATCCCGATTTTTAATGGTGGAAAGACCAAGTCGCAGATCAACCAGGCAAATGTGGAGATCCGTAAGGCACAGGTAGATAAAGAGGATGCAAAATTAGGATTGAACCTTGCCGCTGAAAACGCAAGAGCACAGATCAAGAATAGTTTGATCACGGTAGATAATAACCGCCGTAACATCGAACTTGCCAGAAATGTGTTGTCCAATACGCAGAACAACTACCACAATGGTTTGGCCACATTGACCGAACTATTGGATGCTGAAAATGCCTTGGCAGATGCAGAAAACAACTTGAACACTTCATTATTGAACTATAAGGTTGCAGAGATCCAATTGATCAAAGCGAACGGTAACATCAAATCTTTAATTAACGAATAATATAACACTCCATATGAAACGCGCAATAATAGCTATTATAGTAATCGGGGCAGCCCTAGTAGGGATGTTCATGATTTTGAACAAGAACAAAAAGAAAGTAGAAGCAGAGACTGCCGTGGTAGCAGAAAAAAATGCTGCGGTTGCTGTACGTATTGATACTGCCCGTACAGAAGCCATGAACTTGGCTTACCAGGCCAATGGTACGTTTATGCCGAAACAAGAAGTTACCGTAGCTGCAGAAACAGGTGGCCGTGTAGTAAGAGTGTTGGTGGATGAGGGATCACGTGTTGGTGCAGGTCAAACCTTAGCGGTGGTAGAAGGTGATAAATTGAATGTAAATGTATCCAATGCACAAGCGGCATACGATATTGCACAATCCAACCTTCAACGCTATCAGAGTGCTTTAACGACTGGTGGTGTTACCCAAGCACAGGTAGATCAGATGCGTCTTCAATTTGAAAACGCAAAGAACAATTTGAAAAGTGCGAAGTTAACTGCTGGTGATGTAACCATCAAAACTTCTGTTTCAGGTATCGTAAATTCCCGCAAGATTGAACCAGGAGCATATGTAAGTCCAGGTACTCCTGCATTTGATATCGTTAATGTGAGCACCCTGAAATTGAGAGTGAATGTAGATGAAAAAAATGTGGCAACCCTTCGCGTCGGACAGACGGTTGAAGTATTGGCTAGTGTATACAGCGACAAGAAATTTACAGGTAGAATTACGTTCATCGCGCCAAAATCTGATGGTAGCTTGAACTTCCCTGTAGAAATCGAAATTGCCAACAACCCTAACAATGACCTTCGTGCAGGTATGTACGGAACAGCGGTATTCGGTGGTTCCGGAACTGCTTCAGCGTTGGTTATCCCTCGTACAGCTTTCGTAGGTTCCATCTCTGATAACAAGGTGTTTGTATTGAGAAATGGCAAAGCCATCGAAACAAAAGTTCAATCGGGTAGAAGCTTTGGTGATTTGATCGAAATCACAAGCGGTCTTCAAGCTGGCGATCAGGTGATCACTTCTGGTCAGATCAACTTGTTGGATCAAACTGCGGTTGAAGTTATTAAATAATTTGTGCTAAGTACGACAATTCTATTATGAAGATTACTGAAATATCGATAAAACGTCCCAGCCTGATCATCGTATTATTTATAATACTGACCTTGGGGGGGATATTCTCCTATACCCAGTTGGGGTATGAGTTGGTACCAAAGTTTGAGGTAAACGTAATTACCGTGCAGACTGTATATCCAGGTGCCTCGCCTACGGAGGTGGAAAATACCGTAACCAAGAAAATTGAAGATGCCGTCTCCTCCTTGGAGAACATCAAAAAATTGGAAGCTACTTCCATGGAAAACGTTTCGGTAGTGATGATTACCTTGAACGACGGAGCTGATGTCAACTTCCTGTTGACCGATGCCCAACGTAAGATCAATGCCATCCTGAACGATTTACCAGATGATGTTGATGCACCATCTTTAAATAAATTCTCCTTGGATGATGTCGCTATCATGAGTTTAGCGGTGACTTCCAACCTATCGGAGAAACAACTTTACGACTTATTGGACAATAAGATCCAACCGATCTTTGCCCGTATCAATGGTGTGGCGAAAGTAGACCTGATCGGTGGTGAAGAAAGAGAGATCCAGATCAGTGTGGATGCACAGAAATTGGAAGGATATGGCCTATCAATTGGTCAGATCCAACAGGTGATCGGATCATCCAACCTCGATTTCCCTACGGGTAATGTGAGTACCCGGGAAAACCGTACGACCATCCGTTTGGCCGGTAAAGTAACATCAATTGATGAATTGAGAAACCTGCCTATCACCACACCAACAGGAACAACGATTTTCCTTCGTGATGTGGCCGATGTACAGGATGGTATCAAAGAGATCGAAAAGATCGCTCGTTTAGACCAGAAGAACACCATTATGTTACAGGTGTTCAAGCAGTCGGATGCGAATGCGGTGGAGGTATCCAGATTAGTAAAGGAAACAATTGCAACGGTAGAAACAGATTATTCAAAAGACAATGTGAAAGTGTTGTTGGCGAATGACTCGACTGATTATACCTTGAACGCAGCAAACAACGTAATCCATGACTTAATGATCGCGATTGCCTTGGTAGGTTTCATCATGTTATTCTTCTTGCATTCCTTGAGAAATGCGGCGATTACCATGGTGGCTATTCCATTGTCTTTGATAGCGACCTTTATTGGATTATTGTTGATGGGTTATACCCTGAACTTGATGTCGCTTTTAGGACTTTCCCTAGTAGTAGGTATCCTTGTCGATGATGCGATCGTTGTTATCGAGAATATCCACCGCCATATGGAGATGGGTAAGAACAAGGTGCGTGCAGCTTACGACGGAGCAAAAGAGATCGGTTTTACCGTAACAGCGATTACCTTGGTTATCGTGGTGGTATTCTTACCGATCGCTATGTCCTCTGGTTTGGTGGCTAATATCCTTGCGCAGTTCTGTGTTACGGTTATTATATCGACCTTACTATCTTTATTTGTATCCTTTTCGGTAGTGCCTTGGTTATATTCCCGTTTCGGAAAATTAGAGCATTTGAATCCGAACTCTTTCTTTGGAAAGATCATCCATGGATTTGAAGCCGGATTGACCAAATTCACCCACTGGATCACAGGTATTTTGGAATGGTCATTGAAGAACAGATGGACCAAGTTGGGAACTTTATTTATCGCCTTTTTCCTTTTGGTAGGATCATGTGCCTTGGTTCCTACAGGTTATATCGGTACTGACTTTTTCCCATCTTCGGATAAAGGGGAATACCTGATGCAGTTTGAGTTGGAGAAAGATGCTTCCCTAGAGAAGACCAACTTCCTGACCCAAAAAGCAGAGAATATCATTAAAAATAAACCAGAAGTGGAACGTATCATAACTACTGTAGGTCAGTCGTCTGATGGTATGAACTCTACTTCAGGAACACGTTATAAATCCGAGATCCACGTGATCATGAAGGATACCTATACCGAGAATTCAAAAGTTTATGCGGCAAAATTGCAGCGTGAATTGGAAAAAGAATTGGTAGGAGCAAAGGTTAAATTCGTGAGTATGGGATTGATGGGAGCAGAACAGGCACCATTGAAATTGACCGTGATCGGTTCTGACCTGAAAGATGCGACGGAATTTGCTGAAAAAGCAGCAGACCTTCTTCGTAAGGTTCCAGGAGCTACCAACGTGAAGTTGACTTCCGAAGGTGGTAACCCGGAGATCAATGTGCAGGTAGACCGTGAGAAAATGACTTCATTAGGTCTGGATGTGGCTACCGTTGGTATGACCATGCAAACGGCCTTTTCTGGTAATACAGATAATAAATTCCGTGCAGGAGATAATGAATATGATATCAATATCCGTTTCGATGAAGCCAGCCGTTCGAACATCGCTGATGTGAGGGGATTGAAATTCATCAACAAACAAGGTGTTCCTATTTCCTTAGAGCAATTTGCTACCGTAGGATACGGTTCAGGACCTTCCTTATTGGAGCGTCGTGATAAATCGCCAGCAGTTTCAGTTCAAGCTTCTCTTGTAGGTCGTACCTTAGGGGATGTGGCTGGAGAATGGGAAGCAGAGTTTTCCAAATTGGAACGTAAGCCAGGTGTAGTCTATATCTGGGGTGGTAACATGGAAAACCAACAAGAAGGTTTCGGTACCTTAGGAGTGGCTTTATTGGCATCTATCCTGTTGGTTTACTTAGTAATGGTTTCCTTGTATGATAGTTTCAGTACACCATTTGTCGTGATGTTCTCGATTCCACTATCCTTTATTGGAGCCTTGATCTTATTGGCATTGACTGGTCAATCCTTGAACATCTTTACCATCTTAGGTATCATCATGTTGATTGGTTTAGTGGCGAAGAATGCGATCCTATTGGTCGACTTTGCTAACCACCGGAAAGATAATGGAGATACTACCCACGATGCCTTGGTTGCTGCCAACCATGCCCGTCTTCGTCCGATCCTGATGACGACCATTGCGATGGTGTTCGGTATGATCCCGATTGCCATGGCAACTGGTGATGGTGCAGATATGAACAGAGGTCTAGCTATCGTAATTATCGGGGGTCTATTATCGTCCCTATTACTTACGTTGGTTGTAGTGCCTGTGGTCTATTCATTATTCGATAGTATGGGACGTCGTTGGGGAAGTAAAAAGAAAACCAACTACGCTGAACTTATTGATGCCGATTATGTTCCGAACGAACATTATGTGGATGAAATGGATGTGAAGCACAACTAGAACAATTTAAAAATCACATACTTAAAGGGGCTGATCGCAACGATTCAGCCTCTTTTTTTGTAATTGTAGCTGAATGTTTAGAAAATTGAAATAATTAACTGCCCTACAAAACTTTCTGCCCTACAAACTTGTTCTGAAATTGATTAATTTTGCAGAAAATTCGAACGGGAAATGAAAATCTTTTTGACAACATGTTGTTTTATTGTGCTGGTAGGTTGTAGACAGCAGACCGAGAATAAGGTTATAGAACAGCCTGTGGAGCAGCTTGTTCAACAAGAAGAGAAAGAAGTTTCCATTGCCCCAACAGCAGAAGAGAAGGACGAAATTTTGGCTGTGATCGAAGGGTTGGATAATCGATCATTTCCACTGGCCGATTCTACCAACTTTGATAATGTGGATAAAAAAGGGATCCATAATCCTGACTTTTTGAAACGCATCCATTTTGAGGCTGATGAAGTGAATTTTAAAGATGTACGCTTGAGGTATAGACTCCACTATTCTCCAGCCTATTATAGTATTGTATTGACCTATCCCTTAGGAGAACATGAAATCATAACAACCTTATTAAACATCAATAAACAAGGGAAAATAATCGATTTCTTGGATATTGCTTACGATGAGATTGCCGAATCAGCATTTCGCAAGGAGAGTGTGATGGAGAAGGATAGGGTAGTGCTTACCGATTGGAATTACATGTCGGAAGAACCTACAAAAACAGTTACCAATTATACTCTGACTTCCGAAGGTAGATTTGAGGAAGCTTCTTAGGCAGGTTCAGACCAATCCCCATATTTTACTGGTTTCAAACCATTTTTTGACTTTTGTGTTTTAAGGATACGGCCTTGAATAGGACTGTGAACATACTTTAAGTATACTGTAATTAGGTTGTAAGTATATTGTAAGTGCCTTTTTGCACTTACACCACACTTACACCACACTTACAAGTCACTTACACCTCGAAGAAAATATTAAAAACAACACATGGATCAACAGCGAAAAGAAGATAAAAAGAAGGGAAATTTCTTTAAAAACACCTTTACGATTTTAAAAAATAGTGCATTAGGATTTATCAATGAAGATACCATGAAGTATAGTGCTTCCTTGGCATATTATACTATTTTTTCCATAGGTCCTATTTTGGTGCTGATGATCTCTTTGGCGGGTATTTTCTATGGGGAGGATGCCATTAAGGGTAAATTATTTTCAGAGTTGAATGAACTGATCGGAAGAAATGCAGCACGACAGGTTCAAGAAATCATTAAAAACTTGGAGCTTTCCGGCAAATCTTCCATGGCGCTGATCATCAGTATTGTCACTTTAATCATTGGTGCAACCACCGTTTTTGGGGATATTCAGAATTCCATCAACAAAATATGGCATGTGCGGGCGAAACCGAAAAAAGGATGGTTAAAGTTGATCATGGATCGTTTGCTATCCTCTTCGTTGGTCATTGGTTTAGGGTTTTTATTGGTAGTTACCTTGGTCATCAATGGGATTATCATAGCTTTTACCGATAACCTGTTGCGGTATTTTCCGGATATGGCTGTTCATGTGCTGGATATCATCAACTTTATGTTGACCTTTGGAATCATATTTTTACTATTCTCGGTAATCTTTAAGGTCCTGCCGGATGTTAATATCCAATGGAAACCGGTTAAAGCAGGTGCCTTATTTACTTCCATCCTTTTTGTGATCGGGCGTTTGGGAATAGGCTTTTACCTTGCCAATTCAAATACCGCCACAACTTACGGTGCGGCAGGATCGATTGTATTGATTTTATTATGGGTGTATTATACCGCGGCTATTCTATATTTTGGGGCAATTTTTACGAGAGAATATGCCACCTTCAAGAATTATCCGATAGAGCCTTCGGAGTATGCGGTTCATGTAGAGGTCAAAGAGATCGAGCGGAATGTCAAAGAAATTCCGCCCGCTCCACTTACTACCGACGAGACTGTGGTCGAGAAGTAGGTTTATAGAATGCTTTCACTCGTTTTTCCAAATCGATGATGATGGTTTCGGTGAAATCAATTCCGGTCAATTGATTGATATGCATAAGCGCACCTGGAGAGAATACATTGATCTCCATGATCTTGTCGCCTACGATGTCCAATCCAACCAGGTACATATTATCGTCCTTTAGCTTTTTGGTCACTTTTTTAACCAATTTAAGGATATCATCCGTAATTTCTGCTTCTTGAGCCGATCCACCCTGATGGATGTTGCTTCGGATTTCATCCGCAGATTGCACACGTCTTACCGCGGCGTACTTACCCTCGGCCATCAGAGGAGCACCGTTCAATAAGAAGAAACGAATATCGCCTTTTACCGCTTCCGGAAGGTATTCCTGAGCAATCACATAGCCATCGCGTGCAATGGCTTCCACGGTTTGTTTCAGGTTCTGGGTTTCTCCCGATTTGATCATAAAGACATTCTTTCCGCCGGATCCTTTCAAAGGTTTAAGGATAATCTTGTCTCCTTGTTCTTTCAGGAAAGCGGTTACATCTTCATGGTTTCTGGTGACCAAGGTTTTTGGTCGGATGGCTTTTGGAAAATTCTGTAAGTAGAGCTTATTGTTTGCCTCGATCAGGTTGTCAGGATCATTGATAACAAAGCCTCCATTGCGTTTTACAAGTTGGGAAAACTGTATTCCGGCTGCGGATGCCCATGGCCTTCCAATCATGTCCAAGGTAGGGTCGAACCTTAGCCAAAGTACTTCCACATCGGCCATATCAACCAGTTCCTTGTTCTTAGCCTTAAGGGTTTTCATGAATCTGGCTGCGGTTGGCATGGTTTCAGGTGGTACCATTACCCGGCAGTGTGCCATAACCCGTTGCTCATCACGATAAACGAAATCTGCCAAACCGATGTATAAAACGGTATGTCCTCTCTCCAACGCCTTAAGCGCCAATATGGTGGTGGTGAATTTCTCTTGTTCTTTATGGGTTTGATTGATCAAAAATGCAATTTTCATATTTGCGTTGAGTTTTTTCTTATAGTGATTTAATGTGTCAATTTAAAGATGGATGCTTTGGTTTTCACCTCTTTCCATTTGTCCAGATATTCTGGGAACATGAACCTCGGCGTAATGGCTGGGGGAATCAGGACTTCTTTCTGCAGGAGGTCCTTGATGATCGGCAGGTAATCCTTTCGTATTTTCCCCATCATCAAGAGATGTACATTGTTGTTTTCCTTCAGGTATTCGATCAATTCCATGATACCCTTGAGGTAGAGCATATCCTTGGTCAATCCACCACCACGGTAAACCCGCATGACAATCTGGAAAGATGTTTCATGTTTGAACCCAAATTGGTCGACCAACAAGGCAAAGGTATCGGTAAAGGAATTACCCAACAGCATATGTTGTACAGCAATAACCCTAGCCGCAATGATCCTTAACCGATCGTTGTTCAAACCATCGACAATATACTCTGAAAGTACCGCCAAACCTTCCTGTAATTCTTCGTAACCTGGCACACCCAAACTAAAAAGGTTCAATGGTTGCATCCTGCCATTGAAATAGGTTACGACATGTGTTCCGATCTCATGTTGGATTAGTGCTTTCGCGCGAGATTTTGTCAGTTTATATTCCTTACTGATGTTCAATGCCCCTCTATTGACCATAACCCCCGAAATATCTTCGCGGATACGGATAGGACAATTGAATTCCTGGTTTTGTTGTTGCAGAAATTTAACTTCTTCCTTGGCCATTTTGGCGAATTCACTTGGACCAATCCATTCTTCGTTTTTGGAGGACGAGGTTTCCGGTTCGGTCATCATCAATAAAGCAAGGGCAGAGTTATATAATTTTTCCGACACGTTCCCAAAAACCTGTAGGCTCCCATGCAGGAAATCCTCTTTTCCACGATCGGCCAGCATGGTGATCATGGAATCCAATTCGGTCCTTTTGTCCCGGAAGATATAGGCCATCGTAGGATCGTAGATATCTTCGATCCGGAGGTTGTACAACCTCCGTTTGACCAGATCGGGATCTACGTGCATAGGTCGGTAAAGGAATTTTGGTGTTTTCCAATATTTATCCTTTTTGAACTGCAACCAGGCTTCATGGGCATTCAGGGGAGTGACCATCAACAGGAAATCGAATTTCTTGCTCTCTTGGGCCAATGCATCATCGATCTCATTCATCATCGGGGTGAGCTCCTGATGAACATTTATCTTTTGGGCGGTGGCATTCAAGTGGGTATAGACCCGCAAGAATTCAAAGAATAGCCTGGACAGGGATTTTGCCAAGGTTTCCCGGTAGGTACGCATCAAAAGCGGTAAAATATTCTCTTCGTAATCGATGTAACGTTTTTTTATGGATATACCCAATAGTAAAACCTGTTTGTTCTGTAGGTATTTCTTGGAGAATAGGGCAGGAAGGCTTTCTGGCTTTGGAATCTGTAGATCCTTAGAAATAGCGACGGATAGTTCGGCTGTTTCCATGCGGATGTTCCTTTCGAAATATTCCGCGAGTGGGAGTATATCTTTCTGGCCAACATGTAAAAGGATATCATCCTTTTGGTTGGATTCCGATATCCAGGTTTCGATCAATAAGCAGGCACCAAATTCCTGTGCCAAGGATTCCGCAATCGGTTTTATCCATTCCTCCAATGCAAATTCATCTTCTTTACAGACAATGCTTGCATTTTCGGTCTTTGCCAAATCGGCAATCATTTTATCCTTTTTACCGGTCTCCGGGACACGGTATATAAAAATATAGGGAACTATTTTATTGAATATGAATTTACCGGCATTTGGAACTTGATAATGGATAGGAGTACGTTTATTGATCGCATTTAGAATGCGTAAAAGTGCTTTATTCTTTTCCATCTTGGTGAAAATACTGGTTAAATACCGTCAATGATTTTAAGAGTAACTGTTTGCAGGCCATGATTTTATGGTAATCGGGGTCACCGGTCCATTCATCCATAAAATCTTTCCGGAATTCGATCGCCAGCACGAAACCATAGTCTCCATAGAGTTGATTCATGGTCTGCGCGAAATAGCCGCCTTTGAACTTGACGTTTTCCCTTACATCGATGGTCTGTCCGTTCAATTCTTCGGCTGATATAAAGTTAATCAATTCATCCATTAATGGTCTCCACTTTTTGTTGAGGTGGATGGTGCCAAAATTGATCTCAGGATCTGTATCTATATTGATTTCTTGGTCTGGACCTTCCCGTTTGGCGTTATAACTGTGGATATCCAAGATAATGAAATAGCCGAATTGGGCGATGGTATCCTGGATTTTACTTTCGATGATTTCAAATATTTCGCGATGATCATTACGGAGTTCACTGATCAATTCCAGTGGGAAGTCCTCTTTCCATACATTTAATCCCCAAGCCTGTTCGGGTTTGAGGTAGATGGCATCTTCCAAGGTACGGTTGATGTCCAATTGGAAGCGTGAGCTTTCCATAATGAACCGATTGCAGGGAAGTTCGGCGATCAGGGCCGTGAAGGGATCTTCCTCCCGTAATCGCTCTTCCTCATTCAACAGTTGATAAGGTAGTAATTTTTCATCTATGTCGTGGCCATCGTGGATCGCAAAAGTCCAGAATGGACTATCGGCCAATTTGATTTCATATTTTGTAAGCAAAGGCATAAAATTCTCCTTTAGGGATTATCTTATTAATAAACAATAAATTGCGTAAATAGTTTTATTTTTCCTATTTTCAGTTATTCAGATTTAAACCTTATGATCAACTTATTCCAAAAACCTCTATTAAAGAAATTAGCATTAGCCTGTGTACTTTTTGGTTCGGTTTCGTCCCAGGCCATGGCGCAGGAAAAAGACTGGAAAGAAAAATCCATCAATAACAAGGAAGAACGGATGGCCTGGTGGAAGAACGACCGATTCGGAATGTTCATCCATTGGGGATTGTATGCCCTGCCGGCCCGACACGAGTGGGTTCAGCAGATCGAAAGAACCGACCATGAAACCTATAAAAAGAAATATTTTGATCTTTTCAATCCTGATTTATATAATCCGGATGAATGGGCATTAGCGGCTAAGAATGCGGGGATGAAGTATGTGGTGTTAACAGCAAAGCATCATGAGGGATTCTGTTTGTGGGATACCAAATCGAGCAATTTCAATGCGGCAAAAACACCGTATGGAAAAGATCTATTGAAGCCTTTTGTGGAGGCCTGTCGCAAGAATGGACTGAAAGTAGGTTTCTATTTTTCGGTGATCGATTGGTACCATCCTGACTTTACCATTGATAATACCCATCCTTTGAGAGGCAACCAGGAAGCCATCGCTACGAATTCCGGTAAAAACATGGATAATTTCCGAAAGTACCTGAAAGACCAGGTTCGGGAATTGTTGGGCAATTATGGAAAGATCGATCTGTTGTTCTGGGATTTTTCCTATCCTGGACCAAACGGAAAGGGAAACAAGGATTGGGATAGCGAAGGCCTGATCAAGTTGGCGCGCGAACTGCAACCTAACATCATCATGAATGATCGTTTGGATATGGGTGCTGAAGCTTGGGGATGGGATTATAAAACGCCAGAACAGTTTATGCCGAATGAGTGGCCGACCTTTAATGGGGTAAGGGTTCCTTGGGAGACCTGTCAGACTTTTTCGGGATCTTGGGGATACCATCGGGATGAGAACACATGGAAGTCCTCCAACCAGCTTATCGCCATGCTGATCGAAGTGGTGAGTAAAGGCGGTAACCTGTTGCTAAATGTGGGACCTACAGCGAGAGGGAATTTTGATGATCGGGCAAATGATAGATTGGAAGCTATTGGGAAATGGATGAAATTCCACTCGGCATCCATATATGGCTGTACTGAAGCGCCTGCGGATTTTCAGAAACCTGGTAATACTTTGTTGACCTATAATCCAAAAACTAAGCGTTTATATGTTCATTTATTGCAATATCCTTTTAAAACCTTATACCTGCCAAATTTTAAAGGAAAGGTGAAATATGCGCAATTTCTGCATGATAATTCGGAAGTTAAATATACCTCCAGGACAAAGTCCAACGATGGAGAGCACATGGCGATTACGGCCGGAGAGAATGATCTGATCATGGATCTGCCGGTGGTAAAACCGAATGTGGAGATTCCGGTTATTGAGTTGATATTGAACTGATCTAAAAATATTTGATAATAATCCACACAATATCAGCGGGTTATTGTTCGTTGTTTTAGTATGACCAATTAAAAAAAGGAGGTTATTATGAACCTAATTCAACGAATTGAATATTGGGGAGATCATCACCATCCAAGATGGATTGATTTCATCCGGATTGCACTTGGCATATTGATTTTTGCCAAAGGTGTAAGTTTTGTTATGGACAGGGATTCCGTAGCTGCATTAATTGAGCGGACTCATTTTCAGCTTTCTATTTGGGGGGCGGTTCACTATGTGGTGTTTGCGCATTTGGTAGGTGGTATTTTTATCATGCTGGGTTTTGCGACAAGGCTAGCGGCGTTGATACAGATTCCGATTTTGATAGGCGCGGTGTTTTTTGTGAATATCACGCAGGGATTTAGTTATCTGAATTCGGAGTTCTGGTTGTCTTTGGTGGTGTTGTTGCTGCTATGTTATTTTGTGGTGGTTGGTTCTGGCCCGATGTCTTTGGATAAGATGATGGATAAGCCAGGGTATAAAAGGGATATTTAGGATTATTAGGTAGGCCCTGCGGTGGCGAGGAAAACGTTATTGGGAGAATTACGTCATTGCGAGGAACGAAGCAATCTTTCGATTAGTGTAAAGATTGCTTCGTCGTGCCTCCTCGCAATGACGTGTAATGCCTCCTCGCAATGACGGGGTTTTAATAATTCACACTCAACCCAATCCCATAACCCATATCCGAATCATAATGACCTCGCACACCAAAGTTCTTGGTCAAAATATACCTTAGATCTAACATATACTCCTTATCGGTATTCACCATAAATCCACCTCTAAGCCTCTTGGTCAACGGAATATCCTCCCGCATCAAGCCCAACCTCAGCGTTCCATCATGATAAACCTCTGCCTGAAACCGAACCAGCATCGGTAGGGTATAGGCAAAACCTGCACTGAACAATGCCCGTTCATCCTTACTATTCGCTTGTCCGAAAAGATTATTCTCCGGTTCTTGATTTTCCATTTTCCGATACCGATAATCAAAACCTACAAAAGGCATAAACCACTGCATCTTCCCAATATACCTTCCCAAATGGGTTTCCACCTCATAGCCATGCATCTTATTATAACCCAATCGCCATTCGGTGGTCAAGCTATACCTCGCATTATGGGCCATTAATTCCCCGTCATTCCCATTTGTTGCAAAATCATTCTGGATCATGAAATGAGCCATGTTACTTTCCTTTTGAAGCATAGGATAACCCATCCGCTCATTCGGAAGATAAGGATTGGGCGGTTGGTTCTCCGTGCTGAAAACACGACCCATGCCCGCCATCATATGATAAAGGATATGGCAATGGAAAAACCAATCACCATCCGCATTGGATTCGAATTCAATGGTATCTGTTTCCATCGGCATAATATCCAATACATTTTTTATTGGCGCATATTCGCCTTGTCCATTGATCACTCGGAAATCATGTCCATGGAGATGCATCGGATGTCGCATCATGGAATTATTGTACATGGTAATCCGTAAAACTTCACCCTTCTTGATCAGGATCTTATCCGATTCATCCAGGACCCGATTGTCCAAGCTCCAAACATAGCGGTTCATATTTCCGGTCAATTCGAAATGCAGGTTCCTCACCGGCGCATCCTTAGGAAGGGTAGTAGGAATAGTCGATTTCAACATGCCGTAATTCAAGGTCTTGATGTTTCCAGACCCTTGATGACTTCCCATGTCATGCCCTTCATGGTTCCCCTCCTGATCCTCCATTTCCGGATACATCACGGTATTCATATCCATTTTCTGAAGGGTCATTTTCATGCCCATATCATCCAAATCCCCGTTCATCTTCATCATGTCGTTCATCATCTTCATCCCCTCAAAATACTTAAGGGTAGGAAGGGGAGCGACCAACTGTTTGATACCATTCCCTAAATAAATGGAAGAATTTCCTGTTCGATCCTCGGGTGTAGCCATGAATTCATACGAAAACCCATCTTCCGGAATGGTCACTACCACATCGTAGGTTTCTGAAACCCCAACGATCAATCGATCAACCTCCACCGGTTCTACGTCATTTCCATCATTCGCAACCACCGTGATCTTACCACCGGCATAGGTCAACCAAAAATAGGAGGATGCCCCGGCATTGATCACTCGCAATCGAACCTTATCACCCGCTTTGAAATCCGGATACACTTTTTCAGAAACCCCATTGATGAGAAATTTATTGTAATAAACATCACTCACATCCATGGCCAACATGCGTTTCCATTCATTCGTCACTTTGGTCTTGAAATGTCCCGCTTGGATCGCTTCTGCATAACTCTGTACGGCATTCTTTTTGATGGCAAACCAATCATTTGCATTGTGCAACATCCGATGTACATTATCCGGATCCAGATCTGTCCATTCGCTGAGCACCAAGGGAATGGATGGAATATCGTCTATTCCCTTTCGGAAAGTTGGATCACCCTTCTTTTTATTGAAAATCAGGGCTCCATACATGCCTATTTGTTCCTGCATGCCCGAATGGCTGTGGTACCAATACGTGCCATTCTGTTTGATCGGAAAACGATATACAAAAGGTTCATCGGTCTTGATGGGCATCTGGGTCAAAAAAGGAACCCCATCTTCTTTATTAGGCAGGAACACCCCATGCCAATGTAGGGATGTTCCTGCTTTCATTTTATTATGGACATGCACTTCTGCGGTATCACCTTCTGTAAAAGTCAATGTCGGCATGGGAATGCCGCCATTCAGCGAAATCCCCTTCTTTGGTTTTCCGCTGAAGTTGACCATGGTATCCCTTACATAAAGATCGTATCGCACGACCTGTTGTGCATCCGCCGGAAAATACAGGACTGCCATGAAGAGGAGCAGGATGTATTTCGTTAGATTTCTCATATCTTCTCTTTTACCGAACCACAGGTCAACATTTTACTGCCGAAATAAGGGTTTTTGATCTCTTGTTCCGAACTTAACCAATGCGCACCTTTGTTGTTGTTTGCCATGGGGCAATGTTGCCAATAAAGAGGCTTATCTGCTTTGGCTACCTTTGCCAGGCTGTATAGATTGTTCGATAGGTTGATGAAAGTAGCCCTTTGTTTATCGATGGATTTCTCCGCTGCAATAGCTGAAGCATCTTTTTCCAAGGATTTATAGACTTTCATCCAGGCATCATGTTCTGATTTTCCCAATTTGCCCATATCCACTTGTTGGATTGCCTTGCTTAATTCTTTGGCGTGAGTTGCCGCTGTATTCGCATTGCTAGCCACCAAGGCATCTTTAAGACCAAGATAATGGCCATAAACCGAATTCAGACTGATTTCCTTGCTGTTGTTCATTTCATGACCTGAATGGTCTGCATGATCCTTCTGAGCAGTATGCCCTCCATGATCTGCTTTTACAACTGCCGTTTCATGATCCCTTTCATATAAACAACATTCATGTAATTTCGCATACACATCGTCAGGGGCACGGAATGATTCATTATCATAACCTACCTGTGCGATTTTTTTCAAAATAGCCTCTTTTGATGTTTTTGTTTTATCGAAACTGATGCTTGCCGTTTGGCTATCCGCATCCCAATTCACCGTTGAAACGTTTTTCTCATTTCCTGCTTTTTCAATGGTTTTTTTGCACATCCCGCAATTACCCTTGATACTCGCTGTTATGGTTTCCTGGTTCTTGATTTGAGCCTGTAATGCTCCAATACCTAATACACTGATGAAGATATATATCGTTAATTTTTTCATTTTCTTAAATTTTTAAATACATAAAATAGCCGTCATACCATTGGGTAATGACATCCATAGAAAGGCTATCGATTCCTCCGAATACATCCATATTCGTAAGAATTTCTACCTACATAAATAAACTGAAATAGATTAGGCTATTTTAGGAGGGGTAAAAATTTTAGAAAATCCAGCACTGGATAGCGGCTGGTCATAGAAGTGATATTCTGTTGTATTTTCAGTAGCAATAAATTGAAAATCTAAATGCTGTACCAATAAAAAGGTATGTTGTACCATCGGGATAATGCAACAGCATGGGCCATCAGAAGAACAACAGTCTTTATTCGAAGAGGCATGCTCTTGATCGGTAGAAGCTTGATCTTTAGAGGTATGTTCTTCGGTGTTTTCGTGCTGAGCATGCGTACAGCTCATTTCTTTTTTAGGGGATGAATGCTCTTTACAGGCCGAGGATTGTTTTGGAATGAAGATCCAACACATCATGATAATCGGTATGTAGAGCAATTTCAACATGTCTTTATAACGACAAATCTAATGAAATGTTTTTAATTTTTTCTATTTGGAATGTCACATGTGCCGTTGACCCCACAGCCCATATTGAATAAAGGTAAAATACTGAACAGCACCTTTTAATCTTTTCCATTTTTCTTTTTTACGATGATAAACAATTCATTTCCTTGTCGTTCCGGTATACTGTTCCGGCAAGGCTCCATCACACAGATGTCCATCGATTTCTCGAACAGCGGTCTGTATTCTGCTTCCGATCCGCCGAAAGGAGGACCCGGTCTTTGGAATTGGGAATTGAACAATACACCGACCAACTGGCCATCTGCCTTTAAAAGTTCTGCCATTTTAGAAACATAGGTTGGTCTTAGTGCAGGATCCAGAGCACAGAAGAAAGTCTGTTCGAGGATAAGGTCATATTTCCCTTCCAATTCGAAAAAATCCCCATGTATGATACGGATTCCTTCTTTCCCAGCAAACTTTTCCTTCACCAATTCCACAGCCTTCTCTGCAATGTCGATGACGGTGATATTTGTAAATCCTTGTTCCAATAAATAGGCCGCCTCATAGGCATTTCCACAGCCTGGTATAAGGATGGAAATCCCTTTGTTCTCCAAGCCGTTAATATAGTCAACCAATGGGGTGGAGGCATAACCAATATCCCAGCCCAATTGATGATGCAGCCATCTACTGTTCCAATATCCTTGATCAAGTGTTTCGCTCATTACCTTATAGCTTCAAAATTCGTAAAAAATAGCTTGATGTTTTATAACCTAGGTTACCTGGTAAAAGCATATTCCATCTTTACCATATCAAATCCCTCTGCCCAATAATCTTTTTTTCTTTCCACTTCCACAAAACCATGCTTTGCATAAAATTCATCTGCCAATTGGGAAGTCCGCACTGAAATATATTTAATAGCCGGATTGCTCAATATATGCCCCAATCGATGCTGCATTAACCTGGATCCCAAACCTTGTTGTTGCCTATCGGAGGATATAAAATCCCAGCTCAGTTTGGCAAGGTTTTCTGCAAGCTCATAGTTGATGCCTGCTCCAGCAACGACTTTTCCATCTACCTCTAAAACGAAATAATCTTCCAATTCCTTATCCAGATAGGATTTAAAATCCTCCAATTCATCCGGATGGAAATATGTTGGAATATTGGATTTCAGAACTTGCAATAAAGACTCTTGGTCCGTGGTATCATAGGGACGAATGTTTATTTCCATTTCTATAAGAAATTATTGGTTGAACCGTTCGAATATCTGCCAGTATTTATCCTTGAAAATATCCGCCGTGATCTCCACGCTATCATTGAACTGTGTTCCTAGCCAATCTGCAATCTTAGCGGGCATCCGATAATCTTTGCAGGCAAAAAACAACTCACATTTTCCTTCCCCAATTTCTCGACCGATATAGATATAACCTTCCAGACTGGGTAATAATTGTAAGGTCAGTTTGTCGATCTCTCCCAAGAGGTCATAATCCTCTTGATTGGGCATGCCTGATTCATCGACCTCTTGGAAGTTGATCATCAATACCAATATCCAAGGGTGGGAGGCTTTATTGTCCCAATTCAAAGCACCGGTATTGATAGTAGATATGATGGGAGTATCGTCATCCAATATCGTTTCAAAACCGGAATAGCTATCGTTTTCATCGGAATAGGTTATATCTTGGTATTTTTCCACAAATTCTTTTTCTCGCCAATTGATGTATTCCGGTAGTTTTTCAACAGGAATTTCTTCAGGAACTTCTTCCTCGGGACCAATCACTTGGATGCGGTCGATTTTTTCGATCATCGCCTCTTCGCCCAGAAAATTGTCCAGGAAAATATAGACCCCATTCACGATTTCATCGGCCAATTCTTCCCTCCAATCCTTATAGATCATCACCAGATCGATCTCATCTGGATAGGCAGGATGATTTTTTGGATAGAAGCTGATATTACTTTTGCTGAACACCAGGTCCATCATCCTGATCTCAAAAGAAGGGATGTTGGTTGGTGGTTTAAGGGCTTTGAAGCTCCAATGCTCGATCTCGGGTGCTGCCGCCACGATTTCTTCCGCCAGGTAAACATTCTGTATGTTCCCATCGGGTGTAAAGATTAATTCCGCGACATCATCATTCTCAATGCCTATCAAGAAAAACAGTCCCAGATCCAATTCTTCGATCTTGGGCGCTAAAATGGCAATTAAATTGTCCTCAACATTTTCTCTAGCCCTTAAGGTCTGGAGAAAGTTTTCACTATTATCCTTGAACCAATTCCAAAAGGATTGGTATTGGGAGTTTTCTATCCTGCTCAGTTCTTCGTATAGACTCATAGGCTAAATATATAAAAAAAAAGGCCTAATAGCGTGTGCTAATAGGCCTTTCGTATTTTTTTGATCCACTTATACTAAAGGAGCCGGAGCCTCTTCATCGAACAAAGGAAGTTCCTTGATGATGTTGTACCAAGTGATGATTTTTTTGATATCAGAAGAATACACACGTTCTTCATCGTGGTTAGGGGCAACTTCGCGGAAGAAATTACGTAAAGTAGCGCCATCAGCTTTCACATCTGGAGTTTCCACATTATCAGTTTTGATCTTTTCAAAAATATCCAATAAACGGATTTCCTCATCTTCACCATAGATGGTGATGTCTTCCAATGTTGCCATTTTGGTTGTAGAAAGGTTGACTACAGATTTCAGCTTGCTAGCGTCTAAGGTTTCCAATACGAAACCACCTTTATTTTGTCCGATTAATTTGAACAGACCTGGTTTACCAGTAACGGATACTAATCCTCTTAAATTCATGGGTATAAAACGTTATTAATCTTCGATTACTTCAATTCCTAAGATTCTGTCGCCTTGACGGATATCATCAACTACAGCCACATTTTCGATCACTTTACCGAAACAAGTATGGTTGCGGTCAAGGTGAGCGGTATTGTTACGGCTATGGCAGATAAAAAATTGAGAACCTCCAGTATTGCGGCCAGCATGAGCCATGGATAATACACCACGGTCATGGTATTGGTTCTCACCAGTCAATTCACAATCAATTTTGTAGCCAGGACCACCAGTTCCCGGAACACCGGTTGCACCTTCGCGGGTGTTTGGACATCCACCTTGGATCACAAAATCAGGGATTACACGGTGGAAAGTTAATCCATCATAATATCCTGATTTAGCTAACTTGATAAAGTTTGCCACCGTATTTGGAGCGTCTGCTGTGTAGAATTCCACAGTCATGTCGCCTTTTTCAGTCTTGATAATTGCTTTACTCATAGTCTTCAAAATTATTGAAATAAGTCACAAAGATACATTTTCTCGTACTATTTTTCTATCTTTAAGCTGATAGGGTTCTTAGCGTCTTGATAATCAGTCATATGGAAAAAATGGTGATCCGCGAATGGGCGGAGGCAGATAGACCTAGAGAAAAACTATTGACCTTGGGGAGAAGGGCCGTAACGAATGCCGAACTGTTGGCGATATTATTGGGTTCTGGTTCGACGGAAGAAACGGCCGTTGAACTCTGCAAAAGGATATTGCTCAGTGTGGATAATAACCTCCTCAGATTATCCCGATTGGAAGTGAATGACTTGTGCAGGTTTAAGGGGATAGGAACCGCGAAGGCGATCAGTATCATAGCCGCATTAGAACTGGGAAGGAGAAGACAGGAGACGGATGGAACCCTTCAGGAACCATTGAACAACAGTAAATTGGCCTATACTTATATCAAGGACCAATTGCAGGATCTGCCGCATGAAGAATTCTGGGTCATCTATCTTTCCATTTCCTGTAAACCCTTGGATAGGCAACAGATCAGCAGAGGTGGAAACGATTTTACACCGGTTGATATCCGGATTATCCTCCGACATGCACTCATTAACCAAGCACATTCCTTGATTTTGGTTCACAATCATCCCTCTGGTACCTTAAAACCCAGTGAAGCCGACAAAGCACTGACCAAGAAAATACAAGCGGCGGCCAAGATGATGGATATCTATGTGATAGACCATCTGATCATTACCGATTCGAGTTATTTCAGTTTTAAGGATGAAATGCTGATCTAGTTCTTTCTTACCATACATCAATGCGTAGACAAACCAATATCAGCATCTTTGTGTTATAAAATTGGAGGAAAACAAAATGGCAAAATACACATTGCATAAAGCAGATTCAAGAGGTGATGCGAACCATGGTTGGTTGCATTCTAGACATACATTCAGTTTTGCTGGATATTATAATGCGGAACGCATGAACTTCGGAGCGTTAAGGGTATTGAACGATGATTATGTAGCTGGAGGCATGGGTTTTGGAAGACACCCCCACAGTAATATGGAAATCATTTCGATTCCTTTGGAGGGCGAATTGGCGCATAATGATAGTATGGGTACAGGATCGGTGATCAAAAAAGGAGATATCCAGGTGATGAGTGCCGGAACAGGTATCGAACATAGCGAATACAACCACAGTGAGACAAATCCGGTGAAATTCCTGCAGATCTGGTTGATTCCGAACAAGCAGAATGTAGAGCCAAGATATGATCAATTGAGTATTGATTTTGATAAGGCAAAAAATAATTTTTTGCAGATATTATCTCCGGAAAAGGATGATGATGGGGTTTGGATACACCAGAATGCTTGGTTTCATTGGGCAGATTTTTCTGCTGGCTATGAGCGGGAATATGTGTTGAAGGATAAACATAATGGCTTATATGTTTTTGTGATTAAAGGGGATGTGGAAGTTTCTGGACATAAATTGGAGAGCAGAGATGGTTTGGGTATTGTTGGAGAAGAGCATGTGACGATTAAGGCGGATACCCAAGCAGAGTTTCTATTGATGGAAGTCCCTGTTTAAGTCTTAATTGAGCCCCGTCCTTGCGAGGCTACGTCATCGTAAGTTTGTAGGGAAGTTATAGGAATTAAAGAAACAGAATATAATTTTGTATTTCATTTAGGATACAGCGTGAGAGGGAGTAAGATTTTTAATCGTCATTGGTCCTTGAGAGACT